>Ga0207990_1001169_pt1 | contig 13982 bp, 9 predicted proteins | sample ETNtaG_8_FD_185780 | JGI IMG/M metagenome (GOLD analysis project Ga0207990, IMG submission 185780) | Marine microbial and viral communities from oxygen minimum zone, Eastern Pacific Ocean - ETNP201406SV75 (SPAdes) (version 2) | ecosystem: Environmental > Aquatic > Marine > Oceanic ...
CCAAAAACCAAACCTTTATTGGTTAAAAAAGAAATAGACAAATCCAAAACAAAATCAAAGTATTTTAGAAAAAAAGATTTTGTTTTAGCTAAAAAAGCTATTAAACAAATGGAAAAACGTCAGTGGACAAAAGCTTTATCTATTTCAAAAAAAGCAAAAGATAAATCAATTTATAACTTTGTACAGTGGAAACATTTATTGACTACAGGAAACCAAGCTAGTTTTTACGAATATAAAATTTTTATTGATAGCAATAAAAATTATCCAAGAATAGGTAGAATTAAGTATTTAGCTGAGCACAAATTATCAACAAAGAAAATTTCTCCAAAAAAAATAATAAGATGGTTTGGAGCTAATGAACCTTTAAGTGGATATGGCAAATTAATACTTGGAGAAAGTTTAATTGCAACTGGTAATATTGAAAAAGGAATTAATTTAATTAAGAGTGGATGGATCTCTGCAGATTTAAGTAGAGCAGATATGAAATTTTTTAGAAAAAAATATAAAAAATACTTAACTGTAAATGATTATATAAAAAGAGCAGATTACTTAGCTTGGGAAAATAAATATTGGGATTTAAAGAGGATGCTTAGATATTTACCAAAGGATTATCAATTACTTTATACAGCTAGGCAAATTTTAATGAGTAAATCTTATGGTGTTGACAAAGCAATTAAAAATATCCCTTCTAAATTAAAAAATGACTCTGGTTTAAATTATGATCGACTCAAATGGAGACGTAAAAGAGGAAGAGTAGACGATTCATTAGAAATATTACTTAAAATTAAAAATGACAAAAAATATTTAGTTAGACCTGATAAATGGTGGAAAGAAAGATCAATTATTTCTAGAGCTCTTATATATAAAAAAAAATATGAAATGGCTTATAAAATATGTAGCAACCACGCTTTATCTGAAGGCCCTGAATTTGCTGAAGCTGAATGGATGAGTGGATGGATAGCTTTGAGTTTTTTAAACGATCCTTTATTAGCAATAGAACATTTTAATAATTTTTATAATAACGTTGGTTATCCTATAAGCTTATCAAGAGGAGCTTATTGGCTGGGACGAGCATATGAAAAATTAAACAAAAAAGAGTTATCCAACAAATGGTATAATGAAGCATCAAATTTTTTAACAACTTATTATGGTCAATTAGCTTTTTTAAAAATTAATCCCACTAAAGAATTTTCTCTCAATGAAATGATAAAAGTTGATCACAAATATAAGAAAAAATTTTATGAAAAAAGTTTAGTTAAAATTGTTTATTTATTAGACGAATTAAATAAAGACGAATATACTAAAGATATTTTAAAACACCTAGCGAACGAAAATATTGAAAATGGAAGTGAAATACTAGCTGCTGAATTGGCTACAAGTATATCAAGATATGATTTTGCTATTCAAATATCAAAAATTGCTTCTTATCAAAAAAGATTTCACAATGATTTTAACTATCCAATAATAAGTACACCCTTGTATGTAAATAAACGAAAAATTCCTGAATCTGCTTTTATACTTTCTGTAATTAGGCAGGAAAGTGAATTTGATATGACTGCAAATAGTTCTGCTGGAGCAAAAGGTTTAATGCAACTTATGACATACACAGCAAAACTTGTAGCTAAACAAGCTAAACTTCCTTACTCTAAATCTCGTCTAACAAAAGACCCTGAATATAATATAAATTTGGGTTCTCACTATATAGCAGGCTTGATTTTAGAATATGAAGGATCCTACACTTTTGCAATAGCCGCTTATAATGCTGGACCTAAAAGAGTTAGATATTGGAAAAAAATAAATAAAAATCCTCAAAAGGATCAAATTGATTATGTTGATTGGATTGAATTAATTAAATTTAAAGAAACAAGAAATTATGTTCAGAGAGTTTTAGAAAATTACAATGTATATAGATATATATTGGAAAAAAAACCAATAAAAATGAAAAAATTTTTTAAAGACCAGCCATTATACTAAGCTTTAATAACAGACCATTTAATTTTTATTTCTTTAATAACGTTATTATATTTTTCTGCATATTCTTTAATGTCATTTTCTGACATTTTTTTTTCATTTAGTAACTTTTTATATTTTTCATCTACTGTATAAAGAACATTTAAAATTTTAAAATTAACATTGTGGATTAAGGCTAAAGGTGTATTAGAAAAACCTCCTTCTTCCCATTTTTTGTTTAGCTCCTTATCATAAAGTTGTAATCCTAAAATTGTTATAGGTCTTACATGGGATGGGTCAGAAATAAAATCATCATGTCTAGGGTGAGGCACTCTAATATCGATAACTGATTGGTTTTTACAAATTCTATAAAATTCTTTTATAATATTATTAAAAACATTAGGATCTTGACCTATGTGCTCTAAAACGTGGCTTAAAAGTATTTGATCTATAGAGTTATCTTCAAAAGGATATGGGATCACTTCTAAATCATGAACTATATCTGGCTTATAATAATCAAATTTATCAACATTTGTATAGCCATCAATTATCTTTGATCCGCTACCTAAGTTTAATTTCATATTAGAAACAGTTTATATTTTAATTTTAAATAAAAAAGTGATTTTATGGCGGAGAGTGTGGGATTCGAACCCACGGTACATCTTACGACGTACGGCAATTTAGCAAACTGCTGGTTTAAACCAACTCACCCAACTCTCCAAATCCAAAGACTTAACCGATTGTATTGAATATTCAATACTTATAAAGTAATTATTGTTTAATTTTTATGAAAAACAAATATTCAATATTTTCGCTTATTAAAAATGCATTTTCATATCATGAAAACTGGCAAAAAGCATGGAAAGATCCTCAACCTAAAAAAGAATATGAAGCTGTAATAGTTGGTGGAGGAGGTCATGGTTTAGCAACCGCTTTTTATTTAGCTAAAAAACATAATATGAAAAATATTGCTGTTCTTGAAAAAAGTTGGATTGGAGGAGGAAATACTGGAAGAAACACAACAATTATTAGATCAAATTATTTATGGGATGCTAGCGCTGGACTTTATGATCATGCATTAAAAATCTGGGAAGATCTTTCTCAAGAGTTAAATTATAATGTTATGTTTAGTCAACGTGGGGTAATGAATCTGGCCCATAATTTGCAAGATATAAGAGATTTAAAAAGAAGAACTCATGCTAATAGACTTAATGGTATTGATGCTGTTTGGTTAAGCACAAAAGAAGTAAAAGATTTTTGCCCAATAATAAATACCTCGTCAGATATTCGTTATCCAGTTTTAGGAGGAACACTACAAAAGAGAGCTGGTACAGCAAGACATGATGCTGTTGCTTGGGGATACGCTAGAGGCGCTGATGAAATGGGCGTTGATATAATTCAAAATTGTGAAGTCAAAGGTATTAAAAGAATTGGAGATAGTCTTGAAGGTTTAGAAACATCAAAAGGTTTTATTAAAACAAAAAAAGTTGGTGTAGTAGCTGCTGGACACTCGAGTGTTATAGCAAATATGGCTGGCTTAAGATTACCGTTAGAAAGTAAACCTCTTCAGGCATTAGTATCAGAACCAGTTAAATCTATTATTGATACTGTTGTTATGTCCAATGCTGTGCATGCTTATATTAGTCAATCAGACAAAGGTGAGCTAGTAATTGGTGCTGGAACTGACGACTATGTTTCTTATTCTCAAAAAGGAAGTCATCAAATTGTTGAAGGTACGTTAAATGCTATATTAGAATTATATCCAATATTTAGCCGTATGAGAATGTTAAGACAATGGGGTGGAATCGTTGACATTTGTCCAGATGCTAGCCCTATATTAAGCAAAACATCTATTAAAGGTTTATATTTTAATTGTGGCTGGGGAACTGGAGGATTTAAAGCAACACCAGGTTCTGGAGATTTATTTGCTCACACAATAGCTAATGATGAACCACACAGACTAAACGCTGCATTTAATATAAACAGATTTGTTAGTGGTGATTTAGTAGATGAACATGGAGCAGCAGCTGTAGCACACTAAATGTTTATAATTAAATGTCCTTACTGCGGTGAAAGAGATCAAAGCGAATTTAAAGCTGGTGGAGAAGCGCATATTGAAAGACCTAAACAACCAACCGAACTTAGTGATGATCAATGGGCTGAATATTTATTTATGAGAAAAAATATCAAAGGTGTTCAGTTTGAAAGATGGAACCATGCTCATGGATGTAGAAAATGGTTTAACATGGTTAGAGATACTTCAAATGATAAAATTCATTCAATTTATAAAATGGGTGAAAAACCACCTAAAGAATAAATATGTCAGAATCTTTAAGAGTTAAACCCAGTGAATATATTGATGAAACAACAAGAATTTCATTTAAGTTTAATGGTAAAACTTATTATGGGTTTAAAGGAGATACTTTAGCATCAGCATTAATAGCTAATGATGTTCATTTAGTTGGAAGAAGCTTTAAGTATCATAGGCCTAGAGGAATAATGTCTGCAGGATCTGAGGAACCTAATGCAATAGTCCAAGTAGGTAATGATAGCGCGTTAACAGAACCTAATGTAAGAGCTACAGAAATTGAAATACACGAGGGATTGGAAGCCAATAGTCAAAACTGTTGGCCAAGTGTCAATTTTGATATTGGGGGAATTAATAACTTATTATCCCCTTTCATCCCTGCTGGTTTTTATTATAAAACTTTTATGTGGCCAGCAAATTTCTGGGAAAAATATGAATATTTTATTAGAAAATCGGCAGGTTTGGGTAAATCTCCTACAAAAAATGATCCTGATATTTATGATCACAGATATGTTCATTGTGATGTTTTAGTAATTGGAGCAGGAATTTCAGGAATATTAGCAGCAAAAACAGCAGCTAAAAATAATCTTAAAACTTTATTGTTAGATGAAAAAAATGAAATTGGAGGATCAACTATTTTTCAAGACTCAGATTTATTTAAAATTGAAAATCAAACATCATCAAATTGGTTAAAAAGTGAAATTATAAAATTAAAACAGTTAAGTAATCTAGAAATTAAAACTAGAACTAGTATCGCTGCATATCATGGTTATAATTTTTTATTAGCTAGGGAAAATTTAACAGATCATTTAAACAAAAATGAAAAAAAAGGAAAGATAAGACAAAGACTTTTAAAAATTAGAGCAAAGAAAGTAATTATTGCAACTGGATCTCTAGAAAGACCCATGATATTTAATAATAATGACAGACCTGGAATTATGCTCTCTTCTGCTGTTAAAAAATATGCGAACTATTACGGGGTTATATCTGGTAAAAAAACAGTATTTTTTACAAATAATGATAGTGCATACGAAAGTGCAATATCACTTAATAAAAAAGGAATTAATGTTGAGGCAATTATTGATATTAGAGAAAAGTCAAATTCAAAAATTGTTAAAGAAACAATAGATCTTGGAATTAAGATTTATTGGTCTCACACCGTAGTGGATACTGATGGATATAAAAGACTAAAAGAAATTTCTATAATGGAACTTTCAAAAGATGATCAATCAGTAGTTGGCACAAAAAAAAAAATAAGTTGTGATTGTTTGGGAATTGCTGGTGGGTGGACACCAACTGTTCATTTGTTTACACAGTCTGGAGGGAAATTAAAATTTAATGAAGAAGATCAAGTATTTCTACCTAATGAATATCCTTCAGAACAAGTTAGCATTGGATCTTGCAATGGAGATTTTGAATTAGATAAAATAATAAAAAATTTATCAACTTCATTAAAAGATTTTTTAAAAATTGAAAAAACTGATTATGACAATCTAAATGTAGAATGTTCATCTGATGAATCTAAAAAAAATATATGGTTGCTTCCTTCAGATAGAGCTATTGGAAAAACAAAACCATTTGTTGATTTCCAAAATGATGCAACTGCTAAAGATATAAAATTAGCATTAAGAGAAGGTTTTAGATCTATTGAACATGTTAAACGATACACAACAACAGGAATGGGAACTGATCAAGGTAAACTTGGAAATATGCATGCTTTAGGTATTATAGCAGATACATCTAGTGTTAAGATGGGTGAATTGGGAACAACAACATTTAGACCTCCCTATACTCCTTTAACTTTTGGAACAATAGTAGGAAGAAATGTTGGAGATTTTTTTGATATATTTAGAAGAACGCCAATCAATGGTTGGCATGTAGAAAATAAAGCGGAATTTGAAAATGTTGGTCAATGGAAACGTGCTTGGTACTATCCAATAAATGGCGAAAGTATGCATGAAGCCGTTCAGAGAGAAAGTAAAACAGCAAGAGTTAGTGCTGGCATACTTGATGCATCAACACTTGGTAAAATAGATATACAAGGAAGTGATGCTTCAGAATTTTTAAACCGTGTTTATACAAATGCATGGTCTAAACTACCTATTGGTAAATGTAGATATGGGCTAATGCTTAATGAAGATGGAATGGTATATGACGATGGCGTAACAACGAGATTAGCTGAAAATCATTACATAATGACTACTACAACTGGTGGAGCAGCAAATGTAATGGGTAAACTAGAAGACTATCTTCAAACTGAATGGCCCGAACTAGAAGTTTATCTAACCTCTGTAACTGATCATTTTGCTACAGCTAGTGTTTGTGGACCAAATAGTAAGAAAATATTAAATAAAGTTATCCCAGATCTTGATTTGTCTGATGAAAACTTTCCACATATGTCTTTTAAAAATGCTCAGATTGGAAAAATAAAATGCAGGGTGATGCGTATAAGTTTTACCGGTGAACATAGTTATGAAATTAATGTGCAGGCTAATTATGGTAAATCAATTTGGGAAAAATGCATGGAAGCTGGAAAAGAATTTAATATCACTCCATATGGTACTGAAGCAATGCATTTATTAAGAGCTGAAAAAGGTTTTATTATTGTTGGACAAGACACTGATGGAACAATGACACCAATGGATTTACAAATGGATTGGATTGTTAGTAAAAAAAAATATGATTTTATTGGGAAAAGATCTCTATATAGATCAGATACAATTAGAGAGGACCGTAAGCAATTAGTTGGCTTAATTACTGATGATCCAAATGAAGTTTTGGAAGAAGGAGCTCAAATAGTTTCTGAGTTGAATAAAAAACCAGTTGAAATGCTTGGGCATGTTACTTCAAGCTATTTTAGTCCTAATTTAAATAAATCTATCGCTTTAGCTGTTGTGAGAAGTGGAAAAAATATGCTTGGTAAAAAATTATTTATACCTATGAAAAATAAAACCATCAAAGTGACTATAGAAAATCCAGTTTTTTTTGATAAGGAGAATAAAAGATTAAATGCTTAATTATAATTCACCAATAAAAGAAAATAAAAATTATTCAGATTTAACAATTAAGGAGATTTATCCTGTAATGAAATTAAATATTAGAGGTAAAAAAAGAGAATTTTTTACTAACGTTGGAAAAACTTTGAATATGATTTTACCTACAGAGGCTAATACCTCTACTACTAGTGATAAACTAACATCAATATGGCTAGGCCCAGATGAATGGATGATTTTTTCAAATAATATAATTGAAAAAGGTGACAACAACTATGAACTAGAAAATTTGTTATTTTCAAATATTTCAAAAAATAATTTTGGTTCAATTACTGATGTAACTGATCAATTTGTTATGATTAATTTAGAAGGTAAAAAAATATTTGAGTTGCTATCATCAGGATGTCCTTTTAATTTTAACGAATTTAAAAAAAAAAAAGACTCATCAACACAAACAATTTTAAATCATATCGATGTAATAATTCATCATAATGATAGCAATAATGTTAATTTATTTGTTAGAAGATCATTTTCTGAACATTTGTGGTCTTGGATAAATGATGCTGCTTCAAGATTGTAGATTTTTTTTTATATAAATAGTTACAAAAATTAATAAAGAAATTACAAAAATCCAATTGAACAAACAATAGCTTAAAAAAAAAGTCTTGAATGTGCCTCCTATAAAATTAGCACATAATATAGTTGGAATTGGCAATAAAACATTACGAATAATATTTAAATACATTGAAAAATGAGATTTTTTAATTGCCATAAAAAAACCATTACTCATAAAAAAGATCGGGTATGTTGGAAAGATTATTGCTGAAATTTTTAAGTAAATTGTTCCATAATTAATTACAACTACATTGTTGGTAAAAAGACCGACAATTTTATCTGCACTTAAAAATATAATTATGCCAGCAATAATCATGACTATAAAACCATAGATAATAGCAAGGAAATAAGATTGATTAATTCTTTTGAACTGTTTAGCTCCAAAATTTTGACCAATTATAGATATTATTGCAGTATTTAAACCTAATACAGGAAGCAAAAGTATTTGCTCAAATCTTGTGGCAGAACCATATCCAGCTGTTGCAAATTCACCAAAATCAGAAATATACCAAAGTATAATTAAGTTTCCTATGGATATCATAAACAATGCTGCCGAAATTGGTGCGGATTGGTAAAAAATTCTTGTTAGATAAGTGCCGCTTGGCAAAAAATGCTTTACTAAAATACCACTAGTAGATGATGATTTAATAATTTTTATTAATAAAATTAAAAAAGCAATAGTTTGAGAAATAATTGTTGCTACACCAATGCCTGTCATTCCCAGAGCAGGTATAAAACTATATCCAAATATAAATAATGGATTCAAAAAAATATTTAAAATAAAACTCAAAATCAAAACATTTCTAAAAGTTTTTGTGTCACCTTCTGCGTGTAAAAGTGAATTTAAAGCAACAACGCTAATAAAAATTACTGACCCAGAAAAAATTACATTTGTATATTCTAGACCTAAGGTAATAACTTCATTGGTAGATCCCATCATAGCAAAAATATCTGCTGCAAAATAAAGGCCTATTAAAGTTATAATTATTGATAAAATAACCCCATAAATAATTGTTTGGCCAAAATATATTAGAACATTCTTTTTATTCTTTTCTCCAATGCTATTAGATATAAGAGAAGTTCCGCCAACTGTTACACCAACACACGCAGCGATAATTATAAAGTATATTGGAAAAGATTTTGCAAGAGCAGAAAGTGCGTCTGGGGAAATTTTACCTGCAAAGTATGTATCAACAATATTAAATAGAGTTTGAAATAAAGTGCCAACACTAGCTGGTATTGCTATTTTTCTTAAAAGTGGTCCAATGGGATCTTTAATTAGATTTAATGATTTTGACAATTTTACCTCAGTTAAATTCTTTTTGAAATATATGCTTTGTTCCAGTTTTTTTTAGCAAGATTTATTTGTCTTTGTCTCATTCTAAATCTTTCTTTTTGATCTCTTGTTAAATTATCGTGACAATTATCACAAGAAACACCTTCTTCAAATTTTTTAGATTTCTTGTCTTTAGAGCTAATAGGTTTTCTACAACCACTGCACATTGAATATGTGCCTGTGATTAAACCATGTTTAACGCTGATTCTGCTATCAAAAACAAAACACTCTCCTCTCCATAGACTTTCATTATTTTTGATTTTTTTTAAATAATTTAGAATCCCACCTTTTAATTGATAAACATTTTCAAAACCTTTTTTTTTAAGAAATACAGATGCTTTTTCACATCTAATACCACCAGTACAAAACATAGCTATAGATTTTTTTTTATTAAGTTTATTTAAATATTTTGGAAATTCTCTAAAATTAGAAACATGAGGATTTACTGATTTCTTAAAAGTGCCAACTTCATACTCAAAAGGTTTTCTTGCATCTAAAATAAATGTATCTTTATTTTTTATTAAATTGTTCCACTTTAGTGGTTCTAAATAATTATTTTTATTTTTTTCTTTTGAACTAACATGAAGTCCCATTGGGACTATCTCTTTTTTAATTTTAACTTTAGCTCTGTGGAATGGCTGAAATCTACTTTTAGAAAAATTTTCGCTATCAAATTTCTTAAAACCAAATATTTTTTTAATCTTATTTATTGTAATTTTTAAATCTATAGTTTTACCAGATATAGTGGCATTCACTCCTTCTGGTGCTAATATGATTGTTCCACGTATGTTTTTTTTAAATAAATAATTTTGAAGAAAAGATTTATTTTTTTTTAACGATTTAATTTTTTCAAACTTATAAAAACCGAAAATATCAACCATTATAATTTTCTACAAATTGTTAAGCCGTCGCCTATCGGCATTATTACTTGCTCAGTTCTTAAGTCGTTATTAACATAATTATTAAAATTTCTCATATTTTTAGTAAAATTATCATTTTTTTCTTCATCTGCAACTTCTCCATGCCACAAAACATTATCAATAATAATCAAACCATCTTTATTTAATAGTTCTATAGATTGATCATAATAATTTTTATAATTTTCTTTATCCGCATCTATAAAAATCATACCAAATTTACTATTACTTTTTTTTAAATCATTTATGCTATCTAGTGCGGGTTTGATAATTGTTTCAATTTTTTTATCTTGATTTGCTTTTTTAAAAAAATCTATTGCAACTTTGTTGGTTTCTTTGTTTTTATCTAAAGCTATAAGTTTACCATCATGAGGTAATGCTATAGCAATAGAAAGTGCACTTAACCCTGTGAAAGTTCCAATCTCTAAAGCATTCTTAATTTTTGATGCTTTGATTATTAGATGTAAAAAATGACATTGTGATACAGCAATTTGCATTCTTTTTATGTCTCCAAGACTATCATTATATTTAATGATTTCTTTTTGAACTGGAGTTAATTGATAGCTAAACTTCTCAATATACTTTTCAATTTTATCTGTGATCTCTAGGTTTTTACCCATAATATTAAAGTTTTTTCTTTAATATATCATTCACTAATTGAGGATTAGCTTTACCATTAGAATCTTTCATTGCTTGACCAACAAAAAAACCAAAAAGTTTTTCTTTACCTGATTTATATTCTTTCACTTTATCAGGATTATCAACAATAACCTTGTCGATTAATGCTTCTAATGCTTTAGGATCGCTTTCTTGTTTCAAGCCCTTTTCTTCTACAATTTTTTGTGGATCTTTATCACTATCCATCATTAGTTCAAAAATTGTTTTAGCTATTTTGCCTGAAATAGTTCCATCTTTGATAAGATTGATTAATTTTGATAAATTTTTAGAACTTATTGGGCTCTCTGATATTTCTAAATTTTTATTGTTTAATACAGCAAATAACTCTCCTGTAATCCAATTAGTCGCTAACTTTACATCAGAATTTTCTATAACTTCCTCAAAATATTTTGAAGTTTCTATATCTGAAACTAATATTGTTGCTTCATATGGAGATAATTTAAATTTTTCTATAAATCTCTTTTTTTTTTCGTCAGGTAGTTCAGGAATTTCAGATTTAACTTTTTCAACAAAATCATCTGTAACTTCCAATGGTAACAAATCTGGATCAGGAAAATATCTATAATCATGAGCATCTTCTTTAGATCTCATTGATCTTGTTTCATTTTTTTTTGTATCAAAAAGTCTAGTTTCTTGGGCAATAGATTTACCCTCTTCGATTAAGTCAACTTGCCTATTAGCTTCATAATTGATAGCCATCTGCATAAATTTAATTGAATTAACATTCTTAATTTCACATCTTGTTCCAAGCTTATCCGTACCTTTTATACGTACGGACACATTAACGTCTGCTCTTAATGAACCTTCTTGCATATTGCCATCACAAGTACCTAGATATCTCATGATTGATCTAAGTTTTTTAATATATACATTTACTTCATCTGGCGATCTCAAATCAGGTTTACTAACTATCTCCATTAGAGCTACTCCTGATCTGTTTAAATCTACCATTGTGTGTTGTGAGTCAATATCATGTATACTTTTACCCGCGTCTTGTTCAAGATGAAGCCGTTCTATACCAACTTCTTTTTGACCATTTGGCATATCGAGAACAACTGTACCCTCACCTACTATTGGATGTTTAAATTGAGAGATTTGATAACCTTGTGGTAAGTCTGCATAAAAATAATTTTTTCTGTCAAAAACTGACCTTTTATTTATTTGAGCCTTTAAACCAATTCCAGTTTTTATTGCTTGTTTAACGCAAAATTCATTTATTACAGGAAGCATTCCTGGAAATGCAGCATCTACTAAACTTACTTGTGTATTTGGTTCTGCGCCAAATTTAGTTGAAGAAGAAGAAAAAAGTTTTGAATTTGACGTTACTTGAGCGTGTACTTCTAATCCAATAATTACTTCATAAATATTTTTTTCTCTAGAAATTAAAAAATCTGTATTTACCTTGTTCACTTTATCCACCAGTCAGTAATTTTATTTTTAAAATTAATTTTTTCCTCCATTGCATAGGCAATATTTAAAATATTTTGTTCGTCAAAAGCTTTGCCGATAATTTGTAATCCTAGAGGATAGCCTTTGGCATCCACTCCAGCTGGTATTGATATCGCAGGTAATCCAGATAAGTTAACTGGAACGGTAAATATATCGTTTAAATACATGGAAACTGGATCGTTAGTCTTTTCGCCAATTTTAAATGCCGAGCTTGGTGTCGATGGTGTTAAAATTGCATCTACCTTTTTATAAGCTTCGTCAAAATCATTTTTTATAAGTTTTCTAACTTTTTGAGCTTTTAAATAGTATGCATCGTAATATCCTGATGACAAAACATAAGTTCCTATCATGATTCTTCTTTGAACTTCATCACCAAAACCTTCTGATCTAGTTTTTTCATACATATCTATTAAGTTTTCACCCTTTGATCTAAATCCATACTTAACACCATCGTATCTTGCTAAGTTTGATGAGGCTTCAGCGGGAGCTACTATATAATATGCTGGTAAAGCATAACTTGTGTGAGGCAAAGAAATATCAACAATTTCAGCTCCACAATTTTTTGCATACTCAATTCCCTTAGTCCAAAATTCTTCTATTATGTTGGGCATTCCATCAACTCGGTACTCTTTAGGGATGCCAATTTTTTTTCCTTTAATATTTTTTGTTAAGTCTTTGAAATAATTTTTTCTTTTAAAATCAATCGATGTTGAATCTTTTATGTCGTAAGTGCTTATAACTTCCTGTAATAATGCACAATCTTTAACATTTTTAGACATTGGTCCAGCCTGATCTAAAGAAGATGCAAATGCAACAATTCCATATCTAGAACAGCTTCCATAAGTAGGTTTTAAACCTACGGTGCCAGTAAATGAAGCGGGTTGCCTTATAGATCCGCCAGTATCAGTTCCAATTGTGATTGGTGTTAAATTAGCAGCTAAGGCTGATGCAGAACCTCCTGAAGATCCTCCAGGAACTAAGTCTTTATCAATAGGATTTTGCACATTTCCAAAAAAACTAGTTTCATTTGATGATCCCATTGCAAATTCATCACAATTTAATTTACCTAATAATATAGCTCCTTCGTTCCATATGTTCTGTGTAACAGTTGATTCATAAGTAGGAACAAAATTATTTAAAATTTTACTTCCTGCGGTTGTTTTTAATCCATTGGTACAAAATAAATCTTTAACAGCTATAGGTATACCCGGTAATTTTAAATCAAAATTTGGTTTTGTATCAAAAATCTTAGCTTTTTTTAAAGCAGATGAAAAATCTTCTGTAATGTAAGTATTTAAAGATTTTGATTTTTCTGAACGAACAACGAATGATTTAGTAATCTCTTCCGAAGAAATTTTTTTTTCTTTAATATTTTTAACTAATTCAGTTAAACTTTGTGAGGTAATTTCGCTCATTATTCTACTACCTTTGGCACTACAAAAAAGTCTTCATTATTTTCAGGAGAATTTTTTAATATTTGACCTCTAATATCTTTGCTCTTGACCTCATCAGATCTGAGTTTTAAAGTTGTTTCTACAACAGAAGTTAATGGTTCAACATTATCTGTTTTAAGTTCATTTAACTTTTCAATAAATTCAAAAATAGAGTTTAAATCGCCTTCTAATTTTTTAGCTTTAGCATCATCAACAGAAATTCTTGATAATTTTGATATATGTTTTATTGTTTTAAGATCAATTGTCATGTGATAATTAAATATTTGCAAACTATCACTTAAG
>Ga0207990_1001174_pt1 | contig 13965 bp, 10 predicted proteins | sample ETNtaG_8_FD_185780 | JGI IMG/M metagenome (GOLD analysis project Ga0207990, IMG submission 185780) | Marine microbial and viral communities from oxygen minimum zone, Eastern Pacific Ocean - ETNP201406SV75 (SPAdes) (version 2) | ecosystem: Environmental > Aquatic > Marine > Oceanic ...
TCCAAGAGTTATGCGCCCTCCGCCTTCGCGGTTTCTAAGATTCCGCCGCTCAGGCGGTCAGTTTCGCTACGACGTCTTCGGGGATGTCGTAATTAGCGAAGACCGTCTGCACGTCGTCATTGTCGTCGAGGACCTCGATCAGCTTGACCAGCGTCGAGGCCGGCCCTTCCTCCACGGCGACCAGAGTTTGCGGCCGCCATACCAGTCCGGCTTCCTCGGGGTCGCCGAATCGCGCTTCCAGGGCGTCGCGCACGTCGTTGAATTCGTTGATGCCGCAGGTAACCTCATGGCCGTCCCCGGTGGAGGTTACATCCGCCGCGCCGGCTTCCAGCGCCGCCTCGAACATGGTGTCCGCGTCGGCGACGTCGGGGGGATAGTTGATGGCACCCATATGGTCGAAGAGGTAGTTAACGCTGCCTGTTTCGCCCAGGCTGCCGCCGTATTTGGTGAAAGCGGCGCGGATTTCCGAGGCTGCCCGGTTGCGGTTGTCGGTGAGCGCCTCGACGATGACCGAAATGCCGCCGGGACCGAAACCCTCGTAACGAACCTCCTCGTAATTAACGCCCTCCTCGTCGCCGCTGCCGCGTTTGATGGCGCGCTCGATGGTGTCCTTGGGCATATTGGCCGCCCGCGCCGTACTGACGGCAGTGCGTAGGCGCGGATTCTGTTCCGGATCGGGCATGCCGCTGCGCGCCGCCACCGTGATCTCGCGGATCAGCTTGGAGAATATCTTGGCACGCTTTTTATCCTGCCTGCCCTTGCGGTGCATGATGTTCTTGAATTGCGAATGTCCGGCCATGCGGAAAACGACCCCACTAGAAGTATTTAATGTGTTAGCTTATACCATATCTTGTATGGAAAGAGAGGAAGAGACTGAGCCTTTCCTGGTACCAGTCCAATATGGCAAGAATGGGGCGTCTCTGGCGTATGTCGGCAGGATGCGGCGTGTCCATCCTGATCCGCAATGGGATGGAAAAAGCGGCATTGTCCTGATGCCTCCCGGCTCCGTTATGAGAGGCGCCTTAATTTCTCCAAAATTCGTACCTAGTTTGGTTGTCATGCCGAACGCCTAAACGTGGACGGAAGTGATTCATGTGACGTCACTTTGCTGGACACGGTCCCTTTTGGACATCATTCTTTTGAAGATCATTCCGGCACTTCCTCGCGCGGGTCGGAATCGGAGGAACGCATTATGACGGAATCGGAAGCACGTCCCATTTCTCCTGATATTCTTTGGCTCTTCTGGCGGCAAGCGCGGATACTCTTTCCCGGCCTTCTCATCCTTGCCGCTTCCCTTGTCCTGCCAGCCCTTCCGGTACAGGCCCAAGATGACGGCCTGCGCCCGCTTCTGGAGCGTCTTGGACGCCTGGAACGTGACATCAACCTTCTGCAGCGCCAGGTCTATACCGAAGGCGCGAAGGGTGCCGCAGGCAAGGCCCTTAAACGGACCACGTCTCCAGCGGCCGGAAATCTAGCCGGCGCTGGTAGCGACACGCCGTCCAATCTGGCGGTTCGGATGGAGACCCAGTTTACCGAGCTCGAGGATGAATTGCGCAAGGTGACAGGTCAGTTCGAGGAACTGACCTTCAGGATCAACCAGGTGCAGACGCGCCTCGACAAACTGGTGGGCGATATCGATTTCCGCCTCACCAATCTGGAAAAGACGGCGCCACAAGCCATGGGAGCTCTGACAGGGCCCGGCGCCGATGGCGGCGTGGTTGTTCCGGGGCCGGGTGAGGTGATCGCCGAACGTTCCAGCGAGGAAGGCGTTCTTGGCATCCTCAAGGTTCCCGTGGACGAGGAGGGTAAGCCCATAGAGGCGCCGGCGGTGGCAAGCCGGGACGCCGCATCCCGACAACAGGAACAACAGGCGCTGTTGCCCGACGGCACGCCCAAGGAACAGTACGAATACGCCCTGGGCCTGCTACGCCAGGCCGATTATCCCATGGCAGAAAAGTCGTTCCGCGCCTTCATCGCCACCCATGGCGATCATGAGATGGTGGCTAATGCCCAGTACTGGCTCGGCGAAACCTTCTATGTGCGCAAGGACTACACCAATGCCGCGGTTATCTTCGCCGAAGGCTACGAGAAATTCGCCAACAGCCCAAAAGCTCCGGACAATCTTTTGAAGCTGGGCCTGTCGCTGGCCAACATCAACGAGCAACAACAGGCCTGCAGGGCTTTCTCCGAGCTGGAGCGGCGTTTCACCAACGCGTCCTCGGTCATCATGAATCGGGCCTTAAAGGAGCGCAAAGCCATCGGTTGTGCCGAGTAATGCCATCCAGCCAGCCACCTTGCGCTGTCACGATGCCCCTTAAGGGCAGGGAATTTTCTGCCCTGATGAAAGGTCTTGGACCATTTGAGCCTGAGCCATGCGTGGCGGTGGCCGTTTCCGGCGGCTGTGACAGCATGGCCCTGGCTCTGCTAGCTCATGACTGGGCACAAGGACGGGGCGGCCAAACCGTGGCCTTGAGTGTGGATCACCGGCTGCGGCGGGAATCGGGGGCCGAGGCCCGGCAGGCGGGACGCTGGCTGAAGGCGCGGGGGCTGACCCACCACATTCTGTCCTGGACCGGGGACAAGCCACGGCAGGGCGTTCAGGCGGCGGCGCGTGAGGCGCGTTACCGGTTGCTTTTTGACTGGTGCCGTCGCCACGGTGTTCTCCACCTCTTGCTGGCCCATCATCAGGAGGACCAGGCCGAGACGTTTTTGCTGCGGCTCGGCCGTGGCAGTGGCGTTGACGGGCTGGCAGGTATGGCGCCGCTGTCCGAAGTTCCCACCATGCGATTATTACGCCCTTTGCTGGACGTGCCCAAGGCGCGGCTGGTCGCCACCCTGCAGTCCCGTGGTCAGGAATGGGTGGAGGATCCTTCCAACCGCGACCTTGCCTATGCTCGCGTGCGGATGCGCGCCCTGATGCCGGACCTTGCCCACGAAGGATTTGGCGCCTCACGGCTGGCCGCCACGGCGGGGTTGATGGCGCGGGTGCGCCACACATTGGGAGAAAACGTGGTGGAGCTGTTGTCACGGGCGGCGGAAATTTATCCCCAAGGCTATGTAAGGCTGGACAGGGTAGCGCTAGCGGCGGTGGAGACGGACGTATCCCTGCGGGCGCTCTCCAGGGTTCTCACCTGCGTGGGCGGAAGGGCCTATCCCCCGCGATCGGCGCGTCTGGCGAGACTCCATGGAGAGCTTCTTTTGAAAAAGAAAAGCCAAGCGCAAACCCTTCACGGCTGCCGTCTAATTCCCGAAAAGACGAAAAAAGTCATGACTGTACTTGTCTGCCGCGAGCCCGCCGCTGCCGGGGAGCGTCTGGCGTTAATGCCGGGGATGCGGACGGTATGGGACGGACGTTTTGTGTTCGAAACCGGCAGAGCCGGGAAAAAGGTTCAGTCCCGGGCCGGCAAAACGAAACAGGTGCTGGTTCTTGCTCGGTTGGGCCGCAAGGGCTGGTCCCGGATCGTGGGGCGGGCGCCGGAATTGCGTAATTCCATGATTCCCTGGACGGTGCGCCTTTCCCTGCCGGCGCTGTGGCGGGGGGAAAAGGTGGCGGCGGTGCCGCATCTGGGTTATATGGATGAAACCGTTGATCAGCCTGGTTTCGGGCTCCGCCTGAGGGGCTTCTGTCCGGCCAATTCCCTCGCATAATCGGGGTTTTTAGAGTTGCGTAGGCGGAAATGCGCATTATCTGTTATTCTGTTCCTAGTTTTGAAGGAACGGACGGTATAGAGCGATGTAACAAATGCCCATGGTGAATGCGGGCGTACAAGGTAAAGACAACGTGAATAATCTAGGAAAGAATCTGGCCCTCTGGGTCATCATTGGGCTTCTTCTGGTGGCGCTCTTCAACCTGTTTGAAGGGGCGTCCAACCGCGAGCCGACGACGAAACTCGCTTTCTCCGAATTCCTTAGCAATGTGGAGAACGGTGAGGTCAGCGACGTGGTCATCCGCGGTAACGACGTTTCCGGGCATTTCAGCGACGGCCGCGGGTTCACCACCTATGCCCCCGATGACGCCAGGCTGGTGGATCGTTTGGCGGAGAAAAATGTTCTTATCCGTGCCGCGCCGCAAGAGGGGACTTCTCCCGGCCTGTTCGACATCCTGATTTCCTGGTTCCCCATGCTGCTGCTGATCGGGGTATGGATTTTCTTCATGCGCCAGATGCAGTCGGGGGGCGGCAAGGCCATGGGGTTCGGCAAATCGAAGGCGCGCCTGCTTGCCGAGGGCCAGGGCCGGGTCACATTCGAGGACGTGGCCGGCATTGATGAGGCCAAGCAGGAGCTGGAAGAAATCGTTGAGTTCCTCAAGGATCCGCACAAGTTCCAGCGCCTCGGCGGCAAGATACCCAAGGGAGCGCTTCTGGTGGGGCCGCCGGGCACCGGCAAGACCCTGCTTGCGCGCGCCATCGCCGGCGAGGCCAATGTGCCTTTCTTCACCATTTCCGGCTCCGATTTCGTCGAAATGTTCGTCGGCGTCGGCGCCAGCCGCGTACGTGACATGTTCGAACAGGGCAAGAAGAACGCACCCTGTATCATCTTCATCGATGAAATAGACGCCGTGGGCCGCCATCGTGGCGCCGGGCTCGGCGGTGGCAATGATGAGCGCGAACAGACCCTCAACCAGCTGCTAGTGGAAATGGACGGTTTCGAGAGCACCGAAGGGGTGATCCTGATCGCTGCCACCAACCGCCCCGATGTGCTCGATCCGGCCCTGCTGCGCCCCGGCCGTTTCGACCGCCAGGTGGTGGTTTCCAACCCTGACATCATCGGCCGTGAAAAGATTCTCAAGGTCCATATGCGCGAGGTACAGATGGCTCCCGATGTGGACGCGCGGGTGATTGCCCGCGGCACGCCAGGTTTCTCCGGCGCCGATCTTGCCAACCTTGTTAACGAGGCGGCGCTTCTGGCGGCGCGGCGCAACAAACGTCTGGTGACCATGTCCGAGCTGGAGGAATCCAAGGACAAGGTGATGATGGGCGCCGAACGCCGTTCCATGGTCATGTCTGATGAGGAAAAGAAATGCACAGCCTATCACGAGGCGGGCCATGCGCTGGTGGGGATTCACGTTCCCGGCAACGATCCCCTACACAAGGTCACGATCATCCCCCGTGGCCGCGCCCTGGGGGTAACCATGAACCTGCCCGAGCGGGACCGTTACAGCCTCTCTAAATCCCAAATGAAGGCCAAGGTCGCCATGACCTTCGGAGGCCGCATCGCCGAGGAACTCATTTTCGGGCCCGAGAACATCACCACTGGGGCGGCCAACGACATCAGCCAGGCCACGGAGATGGCCCGTTCTATGGTGACCAAGTTCGGTTTCAGCGAGGAGTTAGGGCCGCTGCGCTATGACGAGAACGAGGAAGAAATTTTCCTTGGTCATTCTGTGACCCAGCGCAAGAACACTTCCGACGCCACGGCGAAACTGATCGACGACGAAATCCGCAAGATCGTTGATGACGGCGAGTCCAAGGCGCGCGAGGTTCTGACCGGGAACATGGACGAACTTCATGCTCTTGCCAAAGGGCTTCTCGAATACGAGACCCTGAGCGGTGAGGAAGTGGACGCACTTCTCAAGGGCGAGCCGGTCGCGCGTCCCGACGAGGATTCCACCCCGCCTGAAGGTGGGCAGAGTTCCCCTGTTCCTTCCACCGGGAAAAAAGGCAAAAAGGGCGCGGCTGGCGGTATGCCGAAACCCGAGCCGCAGCCCGGCTCCTGACCTTTTCGTCCGGTTCCATTGTGACGCCTCTGTAATGCTTTCCACATGACGGCCCGCATGCGTAGCCTCCACTTGCGTCCTTTGGGTATTGTCGGCGGCGCGGCGGCTGCCGCGGCCCTGGAATCAGGCGCCGGTCGGAGGCTTGCCGGGGGCCGTCTTGTCTATACTGCCTGCGGAGTTTTCCTCATCAGCAAAGGGGAAGACGGCAAGAGACAGTTAGAAACTTCCCGTGTCCTACCTCTGGTCGAAACCATTGCTTGGGCCGACAGGGAGGGGAACGATACGGCTACTGCCGTGCATGACTGGTTGAAGCGGGTGTCGGTTTCACCACCCCCCTTTGCCGGCTTGGCGCTGGACTGTCCGGTGGGATCACTTCCCCTAATTATGGGCATCGTCAACGTGACCCCGGACAGTTTTTCCGATGGCGGTGACCATGCCGATCCCGAATCCGCCATTGCCCACGGTATGGAGATGTGGCAAGCGGGCGCGGATATCCTCGACGTGGGCGGTGAATCCACCCGTCCGGGCGCCGATCCGGTGGCGGTAAAAGAAGAGATGGAACGGATAACGCCCGTGGTGCGCGGCCTGGCCGAACACGGCGCGCGGGTTTCCATCGACACCCGGCACGCGACGGTGATGGCGGCGGCGCTGGAAACCGGCGCGCAAATTATCAACGATGTAAGCGCGCTCACCGGCGATCCCGAAAGTCTGAGCATGGCAGCGAAAAGCGGCGCGCCGGTGATCCTCATGCATATGCAGGGTGATCCAAAAACCATGCAGGACGATCCCCGCTATGGTTTCGCCCCCACCGAGATCTACGAATACCTCTCGGCGCGGATCGAAGCCTGTGTCGCCGCCGGAATCGATGCCGCCAATATTCTTGTGGATCCGGGGGTGGGATTCGGCAAGACCTTCGACCATAACGTGGATATCCTGGATTGCCTGTCGCTGTTTCACGGGCTGGGCCGTGGCATTCTGGTAGGGGTGTCACGCAAGCGTTTCATTGCCTCGCTGAGCCGCGAAGAGGCACCCAAGGACCGGCTTCCTGGCTCCCTGGCCGCGGCTCTGGCGGCGGTGGATCAGGGAGTGCAGATGCTCCGTGTCCATGACGTGGCGGAAACACGCCAGGCGCTTTCCGTGTGGGATGCGCTCAATCCAGTTGGCGAATAAAAAGGAACCGGCTTGACGGGTGGAAGGAGACAATTTCCCCCCTTTGTGTAAAACGAATCTGGTATAACCTTTAACGGCAGCTTTTTTCGGAGCGTCCATGACTCGTGACATCTTCGGCACCGACGGCATCCGCGGCACCGCCAATATGGAACCCATGACCGCCGCCACCGCCTTGCGCGTGGCCATGGCCACCGGCTACCGTTTCCTGCGCGGGAATCATCGCCATCTTGTGGTCATCGGCAAGGACACGCGGCTTTCGGGCTATATGCTGGAGCCGGCCATGACCGCGGGCTTTATCTCCATGGGCATGGATGTGGTGCTGGTGGGACCACTGCCCACCCCGGCGGTGGCCATGTTGACGCGGAGTCTGCGCGCCGATCTCGGCGTGGTGCTATCAGCCTCCCATAACCCTTATCAGGATAACGGCATCAAGCTGTTTGGCCCCGAAGGCTACAAGCTTTCCGATACGGTGGAGCGCGAGATCGAGGAGCACATGGATAACGGGGTGGAAGCGCACCTGGCCGCGTCCGACCAGCTGGGCAAGGCCATGCGCCTTGACGATGCTCAGGGCCGCTATATCGAATACGTGAAGAACACCTTTCCCAAGGGGCTGCGTCTGGACGGCATGAAGATTGTCATCGACTGTGCCCACGGCGCCGCGTACCGGGTGGCGCCGCTGGTGCTCTGGGAACTGGGCGCGGAGGTGATTCCCATCGGCACCCAGCCCGATGGTTTCAACATCAACTACGACTGTGGTGCCACCGAGCCCCAAGCCATGTGCGCCAAGGTGGTGGAGAGCAAGGCGGATATCGGTATTGCCCTCGATGGCGATGCCGACCGCCTGATCATCGCCGACGAGAAAGGCGAGATCATCGACGGCGACCAGATCATGGCTCTGGTGGCCATGGACTGGAAAGACGCCGGCCATATCAGAGGCGACGCCCTGGTGGCCACCGTCATGTCCAATATGGGGCTGGAGCGCTATCTGGCCAGTCTCGATCTGGGGCTGGTACGGGCCCAGGTGGGTGACCGCTATGTGGTGGAAACCATGCGCAGCGGCGGCCACAATGTGGGCGGTGAACAGTCGGGACACATCATACTCAGTGACTACAGCACCACCGGGGACGGTCTCATCGCTGCTCTCCAGGTGCTTTCTGTCATCGTCAAGACGGGCCGCCCCGCAAGCGAGGTGACCCGCCGTTTTGATCCCTTCCCCCAGGTGCTGCGTTCGGTTAGCTTCAACGGCGCGGAGCCGCTGGAAAACAGCGAGGTCAAAGCGGCCATCGCCGAAAGTGAAGCAAAACTGGGCGGTAACGGCCGGCTCGTCGTCCGCAAGTCGGGAACTGAGCCCCTGATCCGGGTTATGGCCGAAGCCGAGGACGAGCGCCTGGTGGGAGGTGTCGTGGAACGCATCGTCGAGGTCATCGAACGGGTATCTGGTTAAAGCGGGCGGCTGACATGGGCGACATCAGAGGCCGCGTTCTTATTGTCGCCGGAAGTGACTCCAGCGGTGGCGCGGGGATTCAGGCCGACATCAAGACGGTCACGGCGCTGGGCGGCTATGCGGCTACGGCGGTGACCGCCCTTACTGCCCAGAACACCGAGGGCGTGGCCGAAATCCGCCCGGTGGACACCGACTTCGTGGCCTACCAGATGCGCCTGGTTCTCGATGACATCGGCGCCGACTGTATCAAGCTGGGTATGCTCTACAGCGCCGAAACCATTGCCGCGGTATGCGATGTGGTGGAAGAGGCGGGGCAGGGGGTTCCCCTGGTGGTGGACCCGGTGATGGCGGCTAAGGACGGCCACCTCCTGCTTGAGGAGGCGGCCCTGGATGTGCTGAAACAACGGTTGATCCCTCTCGCCACCATGTTTATGCCGAATATTCCCGAAGCCGAGACTCTCATCGGCATGACTTTGCGCGATGTGGACCATATGCGCCACGCCGCTGGCAGACTAATTACGCTGGGAGCCCGGGTGGTGATGCTCAAGGGTGGCCATCTGGAGGGTGACGTGCTGACCGACCTGTTGTGCTGGGAGGGTGGTGAAGAGGTGTTCGAGGACCAAAGGGTGGACCGCGATGACACCCATGGCACCGGATGCACTTTGGCTTCGGCGGTGGCGGCGGGGCTGGCCCAGGGCATGGGGGTCCATGACGCCGTGGTGCGCGCGCGCAACTATCTGAGGGAAGCCATTCGCACCGCCCCGGGCTTGGGCCATGGCCGGGGCCCCCTCAACCACCTCCATAACATCCCCTACTATACGGGGTGAGGATCGGGGCGGGAGCTAGCCGCCGGCCGCTGCTTCCCGTCCCGCCGCCTAGTATCTGCCGTAGGAGGCCTGGGTCAGGTAGAACCCAATGAGAAGGGCGCATATACCTGCAATGCGCAGGCTTTTGTCGCTGCGGGTGAGGACTCCGAAAAATTTTTTGAACATATTCGGGCAGATGATGAGAAAGACCCCCTTGGCCGTGGCCAGCCAGCCGATGATGCCGACGATAATACCGAGCGCGCCTTGCCATTCCTTATGAAAGGCGAGGACCACAAGCCCGAACAGCAGGGCCATGATACCCCCGGTATAACACAGGGCGGGGCTGGCGAAGAATTCCGCGGCCATGTCGCGGTAGGCCACGGGCCGTAAGAACATGCTGAGCCCGATGACCACGTAGAACACACCCAGGGTATGGGCGACGATATCGATGGTGGACATGGTTTCCATGACGTCCTCCTCTGTTCAGACCTTATTCCGCTTTGACCTTGCCATAGATATTACCGCCTTCCTGCAGGAATTTCTCCGACATTTCCGCCATGCCGGCGCGGGCCTCGTCGCGCAGTTCGCGGGTGATCTGCATGGAGCAGAATTTGGGCCCGCACATGGAACAGAAATGGGCCAGCTTGGCACCCTCGGCGGGCATGGTCTGGTCGTGATATTTCTCGGCGGTAGAAGGGTCGAGGGAAAGATTGAACTGATCACGCCAGCGGAAGTCGAAGCGGGCGCGAGACAAGGCGTCGTCGCGCAGCCTGGCGCCGGGGTGGCCCTTGGCGAGATCGGCAGCATGGGCCGCCAGCTTGTAGGTGATGACCCCTTCCTTCACGTCGTCGCGGTCGGGCAGGCCGAGATGTTCCTTGGGCGTCACGTAGCACAGCATGGCGGTGCCAAACCAGCCAATCATGGCGGCGCCGATGGCGCTGGTGATGTGGTCATAACCAGGCGCGATGTCGGTGGCCAGTGGCCCCAGTGTGTAGAAGGGCGCTTCGTCGCAACAGGCAAGCTGGCGCTCCATATTCTCCTTGATCTTGTGCATGGGTACGTGGCCTGGCCCTTCGATCATGGTCTGGACGTCGTATTTCCAGGCTATTTTCGTCAGTTCACCCAGGGTCTCCAGCTCCGCGAATTGGGCAGCGTCATTGGCGTCGGCGATGGAGCCGGGGCGTAGGCCGTCGCCAAGGGAAAAGGCGATGTCATAGGTCCGCATGATTTCGCAGATATCCTCGAAGCGGGTATAGAGGAAACTCTCCTCATGATGGGCCAGACACCATTTGGCGAGGATGGAGCCGCCGCGCGAGACGATTCCCGTGACCCGTTCGGCGGTCAGTGGAATATGAGCCAGCCTGACCCCGGCGTGGATGGTGAAATAGTCCACCCCCTGTTCGGCCTGTTCAATCAAGGTGTCGCGGAAGATGTCCCAGGTCAGGTCCTCGGCGACGCCGCCCACCTTTTCCAGGGCCTGGTATATGGGCACGGTGCCGATAGGCACCGGTGAATTACGGAGGATCCATTCGCGGGTGGCGTGGATGTTGCGGCCTGTGGACAGGTCCATCACCGTGTCCGAACCCCAGCGAATGGCCCATGCCATCTTGTCCACTTCCTCGGCCGCCGAGGAGGCGACAGCCGAATTCCCGATATTGGCGTTGATCTTGACCAGGAAATTGCGGCCGATGATCATGGGCTCGCTTTCGGGATGGTTGATGTTGTTGGGAATGATAGCGCGGCCGCGGGCAATCTCGTCGCGCACGAATTCAGGCGTTACGAACTCAGGCAGGGCGGCGCCGAAGGAGTCTCCGTCATTGGCGTCGGCGGCCTGTTTGCGGCCTTCGTTTTCACGCAGTGCCACATATTCCATCTCCGGGGTGACGATTCCGGCGCGGGCATAGGCAAGCTGGGTTACGGCGACGCCCGCCCTGGCGCGCAGAGGTTGCCGGAGATGGGTGAATTGCGGAACACCGGGCAGTTCCCCGGCCTTATATCTGTCATCGAGTGCCTGTACGGTAAGGCCTTCGTATTCTTCCGTATCGCCGCGCGCCGTGATCCACGGTTCGCGCAAGGGCGGGAGGCCTCGTGAAATATCAATCCTTACCTGGTTGTCGGTATAAGGGCCCGACGGATCATAGACCAGGAAGGACGGCTCTCCGGCGGCGGGCTCAAGCGCGATTTCACGCATGGGGACCTTCACATCGGGGCGTGACTTCGATGTCACATAGATTTTTTGTGATCCCGGCAGGGGGCCGGTTTCCACATCGGGACTGATTCCCACGCTGTCACTGGGCGTGGGAAGAGGGGTGTGTGTGGGGCCGCCTTCAGGCATGGAAATCTCCTTGCGAAAGACAAAGTGCATCAGGAGATCCGGAAAGCGTCGGGATGGCATAAAGGCGAAGCCGCGGTACGCCGGTCTGTTCCATTCCCTACGCCGGTATAAACCGGATCAGGTTCAAAGGGTCATTTCGTGGATAACCATAAACAGCCGGCAATCGACGACATCTCAGCCCCGCAATGGGTGGGACACCCCCAGAAACAGGCCCATGCTGTTACATGCGGGGCTCCGGGTCAAGCTCATTATATACATAATTAAATTGTTGTTTTTTATTTATAACAAATTATTTAAGGAAAATGCTTGCGCCCGGTGGCCTGATGCCTTATTCCCCCCGGTTCCGGGCCACAGAGATGTGGGCGGGGGCCGAGAGGGGATAAGGGATGACAGGCTACAATTGCCACCTGAGAGATAATCCGGCTGCAATGCGGCTATCGCCGTGACCGGTCGGGTGGTAATCTGTCCCCTCCTGCCGGGAACGCCGGTTCCGGCATGCCTTCTCCCCCACATTTCAACTGTATCATGGGAACCAAACCGTTGAGCCGTCATGTTTATCATCGACCCTGACATACAAATCTGGATGACGCTGTTTTTCGTCGTCGGGGCCATCGGCCTCTATACGGTGGAGAAACTGCCCATGGAATACATCTCCATCGCGCTGATGGGGGTGTTGCTCCTGTTCTTCCAGATTTTCCCGGTGCCGGGACCCGATGGCCGTAATCTTCTTGATGCGGCGCGAATACTCGAGGGCTTCGCCAATCCGGCGTTGATAGCGGTGCTGGCGCTTCTCGTGGTGGGCCAGGGGATGGTGAATACGCGGGCGCTGACCCATGTCGTCCAGTCGGTTTTTCTGCTTGGTGGGACACAGCCGGCGCTGACCAGGATTCTGGCCCTGATCTTCGTTCTCGTCATCAGCGCCTTTCTCAACAACACGCCGGTTGTGGTGATCTTCATTCCCATCATGCAGGCTTTGTCGGACCGTCTCGGCGCATCGGCCAGTTCAGTGATGATGCCGCTTTCCTTTGCGGCGATTCTTGGCGGGATGACCACCCTGATCGGGTCGAGTACCAATCTTCTGGTTTCCAGCTCCTTAATCGAGCTGGGGGAAACTCCATTTACCTTTTTTGAATTCACGCTGCCGGGACTCTTTCTGGCCTCGGTGGGGCTGATCTATGTACTGTTCATCGCGCCGCGGATTCTCCCGGACCGGGCCACACTGGCGAATACGCTGATGGGTGAAAGCGGTAAACAGTTCATCGCCCAGATTACGGTTCTTGAGGATTCAAAACTGGTGGGGGAAGAATCCGCCGCCGGCATTTTCCCCAGCCTGCGCGATATGACGGTGCGTCTGATCCTGCGCGGTGAGCACGCCGAACTGCCGCCCTTTGACGGTTTTGCCCTGCGTCCGGGAGACGTTCTGGTGGTGGCGGCCACCCGTAAGGCCCTGACCGATGCCCTGGGGCGCGGCGCCGGGGTCATGCATACGGAATTCAGCGCCCCCGATGACGGAGAGGAGGCCAAAGAGTTTGGCCTTGGCGAAGGTGACCAGGTTCTCGCCGAGGTGATGGTGACGCCGGCTTCGAGACTGATCGGGCAGAACCTTGAACAGATCGGCTTCCGCTACAAGTTCAGCAGTATCGTTCTTGGCCTGCAGCGCCGCTCGCGCATGATCCGCACGCGTATGACTGAAATTCCCCTGGAGGCAGGCGATGTGCTGTTAATCCAAGGCGGTTCCGAATCCGTCCAGGCCCTGCGCGGCCATCGCGACCTTCTGTTAATGGAATGGTCGGCGATGGAACTGCCCGCGCCCAATCTAGCGCGGCGCGCCAACCTGATTTTCCTGGGCGTTGTAGGCCTGGCTGCGTCCGGCATCCTGCCGATCGTGGTTTCCGCTTTGCTTGGCGCCGCGGTGATGCTCTTCACCGGTGTTCTCAATATCCGCCAGGCGGCCCGTGCCGTGGACCGAAATCTGGTACTCATGGTTGCCGCCGCCCTGGCTTTGGGAAGTGCCATGCAGGAAACGGGCGCCGCGGCCTTCATCGCCGACGGTGTCATCGGCATATTCGGTTTTTCTCACCCGGCGGTGGTGCTGTCGGTCTTTTTCTTGCTTGTGGCCGTTATCTCCAACGTCATCAGTAACAATGCCTGTGCCGTTCTTTTCACGCCCATTGCCGTGGGGATCGCCGCCGGCCTTGGCGTGGACCCGAAGATTTTCGCCGTGGCCGTGGTGTTCGCCGCCAACTGTTCATTCGCAACACCGGTGGGCTACCAGACCAACCTCCTGGTCATGGGGCCGGGCCATTACCGCTTTTCCGATTTCGTGCGCGCAGGGTTCCCGCTGACCGTGATTCTGTGGCTGGTATTTTCCTTCTTCGCCCCTTGGTACTATAGCCTCTAGCCGGTTTGTGGGGAGGCGGCAAAATGTACCGCCGGTGCTTTCCATTTGCTGTGTGGTGTTAAAAGGAGTACTTAACCAGCGCTTGTCCGGAAC
>Ga0207990_1001175_pt1 | contig 13956 bp, 13 predicted proteins | sample ETNtaG_8_FD_185780 | JGI IMG/M metagenome (GOLD analysis project Ga0207990, IMG submission 185780) | Marine microbial and viral communities from oxygen minimum zone, Eastern Pacific Ocean - ETNP201406SV75 (SPAdes) (version 2) | ecosystem: Environmental > Aquatic > Marine > Oceanic ...
GTACTCAGCGCATTGAGGACATAAACCCTAAGCCTAGATAACAAAGCCCGATTAAGTTCAAACGAAGGGTTTTCGGTGGTTGCGCCGATAAGTGTAATCAGACCAGATTCAATGTGAGGCAAAAATGCGTCTTGTTGCGATTTATTAAAGCGATGAATTTCATCAACAAACAACACTGTGCTTTTGCCATGTTGTTGATAGCGCGCTGCATGATCCAAGACAACTCTTAGCTCTTTGACGCCATCTAAAACTGCTGACATTTGCTCAAAATGCGCGCCCACTTGCTTGCAAATAATGCGCGCCAAAGTGGTTTTTCCCGTACCAGAGGGACCCCACAAAACCATGGAGTGCAATTGCCCCTCATTGAGCGACCTGCCAAGTGGTTGATCTGCGCCAAGCAGGTGTTTCTGCCCAACAAAATCCATCAACGAGTCTGGACGCATAATTTCTGCTAGTGGCTGATAAGTTGGCATTACTCTAAATTTATCCTAATGATTTGATAATTATCGTCTTTTCTCACCATCAATAAAACAGATAGTTGCAATTCGTTCGCCAGCTCAATAGCCTTTTCACTGCCCATTGCCATCATTGCTGTAGCGTAGGCGTCAGCAAGGGCGCTTCGAGGGTGGATAACACTCACAGAAGCAAGGTCGTTATTGGCCGGAAGGCCGTTTTTGGGGTCAAAAATATGCATGTATTTCTCGCCCTCCCAAATAAAGTAGTTGCGATAATTACCGGAAGTGGCCACCGAGGCGTTATTTAGTAAAATTGGAATGGGTGCCTTATTGTCAGGCCGCTCCACACCAACAGTCCACTCATCACCCTCATTTGTGCCAGATGCGTAAACTTCACCGCCAATTTCAACCAAAAAATCCCTCACGCCAGCCGCCTCAATAAGGTGTGCCACTTCATCCACGGCGTACCCTTTAGCAATCGCCGAAAGATTCAAATGAATGTCTCTGGATTTTTTAACTTGGCCCTCGCCAAACTCTACATACTTTATTGAGGAGTTTTCGAAAGCAGCAGTAACATCATCGCGCTGTGGTGCATTGGTGCGCCCGCCTTTTGCGCCAAACCCCCAAAGATCGACCAGACGACCAATGCCCGGATCGAAAAAGCCACCCGTTTGAAGGTAGATTGTCTCAGAGGCCTGCAATAGCTGGAAAAACTCGCCCGACACTTTGAGCCACTCACCAACTGGCGCCTCGTTCAATCGTGAAATTTCAGAATCGGCTTGCCAAGTCGAAAAAAGCGCATTTATTTCTAATAGACGCCTCTCAATTGCGTCAGATTGGATGCGCTCATCGCCCAAAACATTGATGCTATAGGTCGTGCCCATGCTTTCGCCAAGGATGTGCTTTGCCTTGTCCGTTTCGAGGCAGCCACTGAGGAGAAAAAATATCAGAATGAGACAGGTTTTACGCATTATAATTTGCCCATGTTTTTACGCCTTATTTGCCTTGTTTTGCTTTCTTCGAGCGTTTTAGCTAATTCCCAAACCTTTGGCGACTTTCTAAACAATATTCATCAACTCGCAACTGAGCAAGGCGTCTCAAAAGCAACCGTTGATCGGGCGTTTTATCAGCTCACGCCCAATCTCGACATTTTGGAATCCGATCGCTCCCAAGCGGAATTTAGCCAAAACTTTTGGAATTACCTCAGCAAAAGAGTCAGTCAATATCGTCTGGATAATGGTTATGATACATTAAAACAAAACCGCTCATTACTTAACAAAACCTATCAACAGTACGGTGTTCCAGCACACGTTCTGGTGTCTTTTTTAGGACTTGAAAGCAACTATGGCAACAACACCGGCAGCTACAGTTTGGTGCGCTCTTTGGCGACACTTGCTTACGATCCTAGGCGTTCTGATTTTTTCACTTCCGAGCTTATCGCGCTGTTAAAACTGATTGACGACGGCAAAGTGCCTCTTGAGGCAACCGGCTCCTGGGCGGGCGCGATGGGTGCTGTGCAGTTTATGCCCAGCAATGTTATTGCCTACGGTGTTGATGCTGATAATGATGGCAAAATTGACTTATGGAATAATCAGGCTGATATTTTGGCAAGTGCTGCCAATTTCCTTGAGCGCCTTGGCTGGAACCGAGGTGAAAAATGGGGTCGGGAAGTCACCATTTCTAAAGACTTTAACTATGATTTTGTTGGACTGAAAACCAAAAAGCAACTTAACGAATGGCAAACGCTCGGCGTTCGTAGCGCCAATGGCTCTAATTTGCCCAAATCAAGCATGGCCGCTTCTCTTATTTTGCCGATGGGCTATAAAGGTCCGGCTTTTCTGGTTTATCAAAACTTCCGCTCAATACTGGGTTGGAATCACTCCACCTTATACGCTCTAGCGGTTGGACATTTGGCTGATAGGTTAAGTGGTGGCGGGTCGTTATTAGCAACACCAATTGATGAGCCACTCCTCAAAAGAGATGATGTCATGGCTATTCAACAAACGTTAAGCCTACTCGGCTATGATGCCGGCGAAGCTGATGGTATTGCTGGCCCAAAAACACGCGCTGCAGCTAAAGACTTTCAAAAAGATATCGGCATGATTGCTGACGGCTACGTCGGCTACGAGCTGTTTCAAAGACTGCAATGACCATCAAAACCTATCTTGGTTTTGATGTGGGCACAAAACGCACTGGTGTAGCCATTGCCAACAGCTTAACGGCTCAAGCAAGTGGCATTGATACGGTAAAGCACAATAAAAACGGCTCTACCAACTGGGATGCAATTGAGCAAATTATCGCCAAACATCCCGCCAACTTATTTGTTGTTGGTATGCCTTACGACAAAGAAGGCAAAGAGCAAGAAATGACTTTTATTGCGCGCTCGTTTGGCAAAAAAATGAGTGAACGATTCAATACAGAAGTTGTCTTCGTAGACGAATATTTATCTTCTTCAGAAGCAAAAAACCAATTAAAATGGCACTACGCGCACAGTAACGCCGATAGGGGCGATGTTGATATGCGCTCTGCTCAACTCATATTACAAACTTGGCTCAATGAATCCCGAATCGATTAGCAACGACCCACAGCTAGACGCCTCAGGAAAACTCATTCATCTATTGGGCTTAAAAGGCCTTCCAAAAACAAAGCTCGAGCACATACTTGATGTTGCTAACGACCTATTAGACAGCAAGGGCAATCTAAAAAAATCAAAGGCGCTTGACGATATGTCGGTGGCGAATTTATTTTTCGAGCCCTCAACTCGAACTCGAAACACCTTTGAAATTGCCGCCAAACGCACCAGCGCCAATACCATCAACGTTGATCTTGCCAACTCAGCAACCAAGAAAAACGAAACATTGATGGACACCATGCAAACGCTTAAAGCGATGCAAATTGACATGTTCGTCATCCGCCACAAAGAAAGTGGCTTGCCACACCGCATTGCTAGCAACATTGATGGTGTTGCTATTATTAACGCCGGTGATGGCACAAACGCCCACCCGACACAAGCCTTGTTGGACATGCTGACCATTCGCCAACATAAAGGCTCATTTGATAATTTATCGGTAGCAATTATTGGTGATATTCGCCATTCACGTGTGGCGCACTCAGATATTCAAGCATTAAGCACATTGGGTGTTAAAGATATTCGCTTAGTTGCACCTGAAAACCTGCAATTTAACGGCGAGGCGCCCGAGGGTGTCAGCTGTTTTGATAACTTGCAAGAAGGCATTGAGAGTGTTGACGTGGTGATGGCGCTTAGACTGCAAAAAGAGCGAATGATGTCAGCAGACATCCCAAATGAGCAAGTCTATTTTGAGACTTTCGGACTAACAGACAAAAAACTAAAGCTCGCCAAACCAGATGCCATTGTTATGCACCCCGGCCCTGTCAATCGTGGCATCGAGCTTGACTCGGGTGTTGCAGATGGGCCTCAATCGGTCATCCTGCAACAGGTAACTAACGGTATTGCCGTTAGAATGGCGGTAATGGTTGTATTGGCGGGCAAGGCGTAACTTATGAGCGAAACAATTGACTACGATATCTTTAAAGACGTATTGCACGGCCTTAATACCGACGACACAATTAGCTCTGCGCACGGCATTCTCTGTGGTTTTGCCTGCGTCAAACCCGATGTCACTATCGATAACTGGCTGAGCGAAGTTTTGGTCAATATCGATCTTAATAACCTCAGCGAAAAAGAGGCTTTTGGTCGCCTTGCTGAGATCTTCAACAACACCAACGAACAACTCGCCGATCCAACACTGAATTTTTCATTGTTGATTGCGGACGACTCGCATACACTTCGTGAGCAAGCGTACACATTGGTTGAGTGGTGTCAAGGCTTCTTGGTTGGGCTCGGATTAAGCGAAGTTCAAGCCAGTGATGAAGATGTGCTGGAAATGATAAAAGACATTAGTGAAATTTCGCAGCTGGACGCCGAATTACTAGAAAACGAAGACAACGCCGAAGATCTAAACGAAATCGTTGAATTTGTGAGAATGGCGGTGTTACTGATTCAAGAAACACTACAGCCCTCAAAACAAGACTACATTAGTCCTGACTTACTGCACTAGTTTCACCAGTCGCCAAAACAAGGCTCACTCGCGTACTCAACACAACCAAGCTCGTTACTTGCTGTGCACCTGACACTTTGCCCGCCAGAAGGGTTTTCTACACAGCGGCCGTAGTCATAACTTTCGCCTAAAAACTGTTCAGCCCAATACCAGCCAGGGGCAATCTCTTTGCCGTTATAGGACGTACACGATTGCAATAGAAGACAGCACAAAATCAATGCCGAATTAAACAACTTCAAAACCCCTCCTTTACTAGTTGTACTTGTGCAACAATCGATCAAGAATATCGACAAACAAGTATATGTCTTCAAATGAGTTGTACAGCGGCACTGCTGCAACTCGTATGACACTCGGATAGCGCCAATCACAAATCACCCCGTTTTGCTCTAATTCGTCAAACACCTGCTTGCCATCAGCTATCAACATTTTAAGAGAAAGTTGGCAGCCTCTTTCTTCTAGGTTTTCAGGAGTTATCACCTCCACCCTGCCAAACAAGCGCTCTTTAATCAAACACGCCATATAAGACGATAGCATCTGTGATTTTTGCCTTAGTGCGCTCATTCCACCGGCACGTTCAAACAATTCTAGCGAGGCTACGATGGGTGCCATAGCAAGGATAGGCGGACAGCTTACTTGCCAACCCTGCGCTGTTAGCATGGGGTCAAATTGCGGGCCCATTTCAAAACGCGTCTCTTTATTATGCCCCCACCAGCCCGCAAGTCGATGTATGGAAGGGTTTGAGGTGTGTCTCTCATGCACAAAACAAGCGCCAATACTCCCCGGACCAGAATTTAAATACTTATAGGTGCACCAACAAGCAAAATCAACGCCCCACCGATGGAGCTCTAACTCAATATTACCAACCGCATGTGCCAAATCAAAGCCCACCGTGCAGCCGTGCTGATGGCCAAGCTGAGTAATTGCATGCATGTCCAGCACTTGACCGGTGTAATATTGCACGCCAGGAAGCAGTATTAAGGCTATTTCACTACCGTGTTCTGCAATACTGGCCTCAATGTCTTCCATCCTAAGCAAGTCTTCGCCGGAACGAGGCGAGACTTTTATAAGTGAACTCTCCACACAAAGGCCGTGCTGCTTAATCTGCGACTCAACAGCAAAATGATCCGATGGAAAGGCGCGCTCTTCAATCAAAATTTTGAAGCGACTTGTTGTGGGTTTATAAAAGCTGGCCATCATAAAGTGCAAGTTTGCCGTCAGCGTATTCATCACAACAACTTCTTTGCTCAATGCGCCAACCAAATCGGCCATGGGCTGCGCTAAACGCTCTTGGAAGGCAAGCCAAGGATGTTCCCCTTCAAAATAGCCACGAATAGCTCCTTTTTGCCATTTTTTTAGCTCTTCTTGAATATAGCTCTCGGTTTTGACTGGCTGCAAGCCTAGTGAGTTGCCGAGCAAGTACAAGTCTTTCGTGCCGTTCGACTGTTCTGGAAAGTGAAACTCGCGTCTCAAATGAGCAAGTGCGTCTTCGCTATCAAGTTGTTGTGCGTAGGCGATGCCGTCTTTATGCGTCATTTTTTAATCATTGGGTAAATTACCGGTCGAGAGGGTGCTGCGTCACTCATAAACGCAGGGATTTGTATGCTTAATAAATAACTGCCATCATCAATATCATCCTCCACAAAGATCATTTCTGTAATCGTCTTGTGAGGTTGTGCTGTGGCCGTTAAAGTGTGTGTGCCCTCATTAACACCCCAAAACAAGTGGTGGTTAACCAGTAAGCCTTCGTCGTACATCTTGTCAACGGATGGAAAATCCACCAAAATGTGCTCAACACCCCTTTCAACCAAATACTCCATTGCTTCCACAGAAAAGAAAGGCGGCTGATTTTCGATATTATAAGTGGCTTCTTTTTTTGACTCTAGGTTGTCGAGTGTTTTAATAATGATGGCTTGCAATAATGAGCTATCTATATTCTCCAACTTATCTTTTAAGGATGCCCGAGTTATTAACTTATCCTCATCTTCAATATTGGGTCGATAGCTATCAGCACTGTCTTTCGCCCTCTCCCAACTTAGGGTAATGAATTGGCTGGGAATAAGTGCGCCCGTCAAAACACCAGCAACAGCAATGTCATCATTAACGATATGGCCAACTGATTCGGTATGGGTGCCATTACAATGCGGTGTTAAAGTAATCTCATCAACGTTGCAACTCCCGCCCCTGCGGGTGTCACCAACAAACCCCTCAACCTCAACCGTTTTGGAAAGAGCTTTTAGTGCGCCAAAATGATTGGGCTGAGCGCCATTAAAATACAGCGGAATAGCCAAACAACGGGATTGGGACAAGTCCGCTTGATAGTTTTCTTTGTTTATCGCAACAGTTATCAACATTGCTTTAAATAAAGACTTGCAATTATTGACTTCATTGAGTTGTGGGCCTGATATGATGACATGGCATCATACCAAAAAAAACCGAGCTAAAGCAATAGAGCTCGAACTCGGTTTTGAATAATGGTGGCCAAACCTGGAATTGAACCAGGGACACAGGGATTTTCAATCCCTTGCTCTACCAACTGAGCTATTTGGCCAAAAACGTGAAATTATACACAAAATACAATCGAACTTTTCTCTCGATAATGCTTTGTTATTTATAAATTATCCAAAAAACGCTCGGCGTCTAAGGCTGCCATACAACCCGAGCCGGCAGACGTTACCGCTTGACGATAAATATGGTCAGCAACATCACCCGCAGCATAAACACCTTCCACGCTCGTCTGCGTTGCATTGCCTTTAATGCCACTCTTGACTTGAATGTAGCCGTTTTCAATATCGATTTGCCCTTCAAAAACACCGGTATTTGGCTTATGGCCGATAGCAATAAAAACGCCGTGAACATCGATTTCTTTGGTCGAGCCATCGTTGCCTTTTAGACGCAAGCCCGTCACGCCCATCTCATCGCCCAGAACCTCGTCAAGATTTTGATTCCACTCAATAGAGATATTACCGTTTTCGGCTTTTTCCATGAGCTGATCCGCAAGAATCTTCTCAGAGCGGAACTGATCACGACGATGGATAATAGTGACGTGGTCAGCGATATTAGATAAGTACATGGCCTCTTCGACCGCTGTATTGCCGCCACCGACAACGGCAACCTTTTGCCCACGATAGAAAAAGCCATCGCAAGTTGCACAGGCAGATACGCCTTTGCCCTTAAACGCCTCTTCAGACTCAAGGCCAAGATACATCGCTGTGGCGCCTGTAGCGATAATTACCGCATCAGCTGTGTAGGTTGTTTCGCCACCTTGAAGCGTGAAAGGGCGCTTAGAAAAGTCCACCTCAGTAATGTAGTCGTTTATGATTTCAGTGTTAAAACGCTCGGCATGATCTTTCATGCGCGCCATCAAATCTGGCCCTTGAACGCCGTCATTATCGCCCGGCCAGTTGTCAACATCCGTTGTTGTCATTAATTGACCGCCTTGTTCAAGGCCGCTGACCATCACTGGATTTAAATTTGCGCGCGCTGCGTAGACAGCCGCCGAATAGCCGGCAGGGCCTGATCCAACAATCAAAACTCGACAATGCTTAATATCACTCATTTGAAATACTTTATACTGTTTAACGAACGGAATATTATAAACTATTCACACAAAAATCTCTAAACCACCTTGAAAAAAAATAACAAACGGACAGTCACACCGAAAAGCAAAAATAGCCGCTCTCGAGTGACCAACGAAGTCATTTTTATTTTGCTGGCGATGCTTGGCGTGGTTTACTTTATTGCTCTTGTTACCCATCTACCCTCAGAAGATCCGTGGACGGGCGATGTTGTCTTGTCGCAACCCGTAACTAATGCCGCTGGAGTTGTTGGCGCTTGGCTGAGTGACATTTCTTTTGCTGTTCTAGGGCATGTTGCCTATATCATTCCAATCTCTATTTTGTGGCTGGGCTATAATTTTCATCGAGATGCAGCGATAGAAGACAAAAGCCAGGCTATTTTTGTTGTGCGCCTGTTGTCCTATTTAGCGATGTTAGTTTTTACTACCGCGTTATTTAATCAATACATGCCAAGGCCCGGGATGGGCGGCGGATGGATTGGTGAAATGATGCACGAAATGCTCTTTAAAGAGCTTTTCGGCAACGTCTCCGCTGTTATCTACGTGGGCATTATTATGGTTGGTTTTAGTATTGCCACAAAAGCCTCTTGGGTCAAAATTGCGAGCGTCGCATTTGGCGGAGTAAAAAACCAGCACACTAAATCCAAAGATCGTCGCCAACAAGCGGCCCAAAAGCGCACTGCCAAACAGACGCTCAGACCTGCTCGACAGCCAAAACCCGTAAAAATTAAGGCAGCAAAACCCGTTAAATCCAGGGCGACAGCCGCCTCTAAAGCGAAACCAGTCAAATCAAGCGAAACCAGCAACTTATACAAAGCCAGCACTAGCAGCGGACTGCCCGATCTTAATCTTCTTAACGAGGCGAGTGATGCCGAGGTGGGTTATAGCAACAATGAACTAACCTCTATGTCAGAGCAAGTTGAGCTAAAACTCAAAGATTTTGGCTTTGATGTTGCCATTACTGCGGTAACGCCAGGGCCGGTTGTCACTCAGTTTGAAATTTCTCTAGCGCCAGGCGTAAAGGTTAGTCAAATTATGAATCTTAACAAAGATTTGGCCCGAGCCTTATTGGTTGAAAGCGTTCGAATAGTTGATGTTATTCCTGGAAAACCTGTCATTGGCCTTGAGATCCCAAATAACGAACGCGAGATGATTAACCTCAAAGAAATACTCTCTGCGGACGCCTTCACAAAAGCCAAATCCATACTTTCCATGGGTCTCGGTAAAGACATCAATGGCAACCCCGTTATTGCCGATTTGGCAAAAATGCCTCACTTACTTGTGGCCGGCGCTACAGGAATGGGAAAATCTGTTGGCCTTAATGCGATTATTTTAAGTATTTTGTACAAGGCAAAGCCCGAACAAGTTCGACTCATTATGATCGATCCAAAAATCGTTGAACTTGCCTGTTACGCCGACATTCCTCACTTACTCGCGCCTGTTGTCACTGATATGAACGAAGCGGCCAGTGCACTTTGGTGGTGTGTTAACGAAATGGAGCGTCGCTACACTCTGCTGGCAAAATTTGGCGTTAGAAACATTGAGTCGTTCAACGACAAATTACTGAAAGCAAAAAAAGCTGGCAAACCCTTACTAGATCCGTCGTTCAATCCAAATACAGCCGAAGAGGGTACAAAAGCGCCCGAACTGGATGAATTGCCACTAATTGTCATTGTCATTGACGAATACGCAGACATGTTGGGCGCTTTGGCTCAAGAAGACCGCTCCAAATCCAAGCGTGTCGAGGGCCTAATTGTTCGCATTGCACAAAAAGCGCGTGCAGCCGGTATTCACTTGATTATTGCTACACAACGACCGAGTGTCGATGTGATTACCGGCTTAATTAAGTCCAACGTTCCTACTCGTATTTCGTTTAAAGTCTCCTCCAAAACCGATTCTCGCACTATTCTTGACCAAGGTGGGGCGGAGCAATTACTGGGCATGGGCGATATGCTCTACATGGCGCCAGGCGTGTCACACTTAACCCGTGTTCACGGCGCCTTTGTTGACGACAACGAAATAACCAACGTTGTTAAATATCTCAGAAAACACTCAGAAACAAACTACATTTCTGGCGTACTAAACCCACAAGAAGGCATGGCCAGTTTAGGCGGAGATGGCGCTTCGCAATCGGGTGAATTAGACCCGCTTTACGACGAGGCTGTGCAGATAGTCACATCAACGAGAAGGGCGTCAATTTCGAGCTTACAACGACGCATGCGTATAGGCTACAATCGTGCTGCTCGTATTATTGAAGACATGGAGGCTAGTGGTGTAGTAAGCAGCATGAATAGTGCTGGCAACCGCCAGGTGCTAGCGCCGGAGCCAATTGACTCAGATTAGCTCAACTCTAAGTTGTCAATAGAATCTATTGCCTCAATTGGCGAATTATCTAACAGTAGCGATTTATAAATAAGGGGGGGGTGACAAAGTGCCAAATAAAAAACTAGTTGATCAGTTTCAAAATGATGGTTTTGTTGTTATTGAAAATGCACTAAGCGAATCTCAGCTATCGTCCATAAAAAAGGATTTGGGTGCGTGGGTGGAGGAAAGCAAAAAGCACGCTCAGCCCTTTGGTGAAATAATGGATGGCAGGCCGCGCTTCGATATAGAGCCAGTCACTCACACAGCTGAAAAGCCGGCTTTGAGAAGGATTACCTCTCCAGCTGAAATTTCCGACAACTGCTTGGATGTAGTAAAAAACAACCGCGCCCTAGACATAGTAACCCAGTTTTTTGGGCCGAATATTAAACACTGGGGCAACAAGATTAACCTCAAGCTTCCGAGCTCCGGCACAGAGGTCAAGTTTCATCAAGATTTTCCATTTGAGCCTCACTCGAATGAAGACATTGTTACAGTGTTGTTTTTTCTTGACGATGTAACACATGAAAACGGCCCCCTTGAAGTGGTGCCAGGCACGCATAAGGGGCCGCTACATACGTTATGGCATAATGGCGTGTTTACCGGCGCTGTTTCAGAAGAGGTTGAATTGGAGAATAAAAGCAGGGCGGTGAGCTGTTATGGCAAGGCTGGCTCGGCATGCTTAATGCACTCGAAATTATTGCACGGTTCAGCCGCCAATAATTCCAGTGTGGCACGCTGCCTATACATTGTTTCCTACTCTGCAGAAGATGCAATCTCACTAGTGCCCAACCCTTTGCCAAGCAAACTTGATGGCCTGATTGTACGTGGCGAGCGAACTGGCACGGCCCGTTGCACTAGTTACAATGTTCAGTTGCCAGAGTACCCCAAAGAGGTGTCATTCTTTGGCCAACAAGACAAAGCAAAAAATATGTGATGGGTTTTCGAGAAACGCACCTCAACAAAAAACCACCTCAGCCTTTCAAACAATTCATAAATTTTCACATGGGCGTATAGTTATCATTTTTGGGATAAAAATGAGTTTTCATGCTTGCCATTAAACCAACAACAGTATTGCTATGTTTGTTGCTTTCATTCATCACAGCCACTCCTTCCCGTGCAGATACTCACGCCTTGTTTCTTAAAGGTGTTAAGGACGTAGTAAAACTACACCTTTCTGGTGGTAGAATCTACGAAGGGCAAGTTGTACCGTGCATCATTAATGGCAAACAAGATGCCTGTTTCGAGGGAAAAGGTGTATTCACCCTCCCAAATGGCTACCGCTACGAAGGAGAATTTAAAAACAGCAAGCCCAACGGCAAAGGCAAGGTTAAATCACGTGGTAACGCACGCTATGTGGGGGGGTTTAAGAACGGCATGCTAGATGGCCAAGGCGTTAGGTTTTATGCCGATGGCAGACACTATGAAGGCAACTACGAAGACAACCAACGGCACGGCTTCGGTGTGATGACCTACCGAGACGGATCTCAATATAGTGGCGAATTCAAGAATGACAAACGTGACGGGTATGGCATTATGACGCACCCAGACGGCAGGCGCTACGAGGGCGGCTATAAAAACAATATGCGTGACGGGTATGGCATTATGACCTACCAAGACATGGGGCTTTATCAGGAGGGCTCGCGCTATGAAGGCGAATTCAAAAACGATCAGCGACACGGTCAAGGTGTAATGATCTATCTAGATGACGGTAGGCGCTTGGTGGGCGAGTTTAAAGAGAATGTATTTATTGGCATGCAATAAAAAAGGCTCGCAAAGCGAACCTTTTTTATTAAATATGGTGCCGACACGAGGACTAGAATAATCGCCTACACTGCCTAGTATTAAAGGTTATTTTAAATCACACTGTTAGAATTGTACTGATTATTGTACTACTTGGTTGCATTTGCTTCTTGTGTTAACACCTTGCTAAGGACCAGAATTGTACCAAACCCATGGCTTAATTAGTTCTTTAATAAGAATTAAGTAAAAAATCATTGGCGTGTTTGTCGTAAGTCATTGATTTAACAAGAAAATAACCACATTTTGTGTAGGGGTATTCACCACCCCTCTCATATTTATTTACACTATTAGACCGAAGGCAACACCCACTATTCCTTAGCAATAAAAACGCTTTAAACGCAGTCGCACTAACTCTTATGGCATGGTTTGAGTCTGTTTCTTCCCGTTAACAACCAATGCAGAGTGCGATGGGCCCATTAATAATAACGCAAGCAATGCATCAGATATTTTTTCATAAGTTATACTCCAAACCAAAACCTGGTAATTTGCCAAATTTAGACACATTCAATTGTCCATTTAAGCCAAAACTAATCGGCTGATTGGTAATATCTCTCCGTAGCAAATGCGTGCCGAACGCACCCTCTTGAGCAATCAAGGTGTCCCGGTGCTGCGCAGCAACCGTTAATGCTGCCCTTGTTAAAATCGAAGTCTCGCCAACTTGGGCGCCAATAATCAGCTCTATATTGCTGTCTATGGCTTTCTGGGCAACTTTAAGCGACCTTAGAATGCCGCCCATTTTTGACACTCTCAGGTTAATAATCCAATATTGTGGTTCGGCTGTAATTTGTGCAAAGTCGTGGAAGGTTAAAAAACTCTCGTCGAGTATAATTTTTGTGCCAATTGCCACTGATAAACGTCGCATTGAATCGAAAGCTCTAGCGACAAGAGGCTCTTCAACCCCTACAAACTCACAATTCAGAGCCTTAATATAGACACTTGCCTCATCCACATCTTGCCAGAGGTTATTACCATCAAGGCGTATTCGATATACGCCATGAGATTTCAAAAATGCTATTTTTTCCTGGTCCAGTGCTAAATTGCCAGAAATTTTCAATTTATAGTCCGTAAAACCCACTTGTTGATACATTGCCATGATGCCGGCAAAGGTTTGCATGCCTTCCGCGCCCAAAACTGCGGTGTAATTAAAAACACCCTCTAGCTCCTTGAGCGATAAAAATACCTCTATTGAGCAATCAGACTCTATGGACAAAGCATTCAATATTGCGCATTCCACAGCGCACCAAGCAGATGGGTTCTGATCAATATCCTCCGCACGTCGCGCAACCCAATCCAGCAAACTATCCACATCATCTAGGCGATTAAATTCATTCTTAAAAGAGTCAAAAAAGAGTGTTGCCGACACTAAAGTTTCACCCGTCACATAAGATCTTGGGCAACCCTCACCGTAACCTATTGCGCCGGATGTTGTTGTTGCTTTAACCAGCACAGCTTCTGTCTCTTTTCGAGTTGCTGAAGAGTGTGAAAATGAATGCCTGAAAGGAATATTCAAGGTTGAAATGCTAAGTTTCACTGGACCTCCACAACGTGTTGAGAGAAATCAAAGTTACATTCCTTTTGATTTTGCAAAACTAAGTACTTGAACTGTCCTTCACGTTGACCGTTATCAATACAATGATTTTTATAAGCTTCGTAGGTATTTTTTTCCACAAAAATCACCTTGGTT
>Ga0207990_1001178_pt1 | contig 13942 bp, 14 predicted proteins | sample ETNtaG_8_FD_185780 | JGI IMG/M metagenome (GOLD analysis project Ga0207990, IMG submission 185780) | Marine microbial and viral communities from oxygen minimum zone, Eastern Pacific Ocean - ETNP201406SV75 (SPAdes) (version 2) | ecosystem: Environmental > Aquatic > Marine > Oceanic ...
GAGCGTACAGGGTTGCACTCTGACCAGAAACTGTAATTGAACTTAGTTCCAGGGATTGTATGTTCAATCTTTTTCCAATTTAATTGAACGTACTCCATCATCTGCTCAGGCATAGGTTTATCGTTATCCGGGGCAAGTCCACCAAGCACATAAGTAACTTTAATATCACTAGGTAATAGCTCTTTAACTCGAGACCAGGTTCTGGAAAAGCCCCAACACCAGGAACACATTGGGTCATGTATATAGTAAAGTTCTTTCGATGAATTCATATAACAAATCATACCTTAGGTATATAATTAGAAGCTTAATAAGTAAATAATAGGGATATAAGACAATCATGAAAAGTTCAGTTTTTTTTACATTTTTGCTTGTTTCGGGACTGTCATCTGCAGGCAGTTTTACTGATCAAGCCGACATCATTTCAGTGAATAAAATTTATAAAGACCAAGTTATTCGTGAACCGTATGATGAGTGTTATATTGAGGAGACTTATCAAGGAGACGGTGACGGTAGTGCTACTAACGAGATAGTGGGCGGTATTTTTGGTGGAATTATAGGCAACCAGTTTGGTGATGGTGATGGCAAAGACATAATGACGCTTGCTGGCACTATTTTGGGAGCATCTTTGGCTCACGATGAGGAAGTTGCTAACTCTGAAACTGGAAAGATAATATCTAAAGAGGTATGTGAGAGAAAGTACAGGACTGTAACGGAACGTCGTTTAAGTCATTATCGCGTAGAGTATTTCTATCAGGGACGAACTTTTACCTATAACACTAAGAGTAGACCAAGTTCCAACACGATTACGGTTACGGTTAAGGTTACTCCTTAGTATATATTGCTTTGGACTTAAATAATAGCAGCCCAGAAGAGGTCATACAGATAGCCAACAATGGCGATGCTGAGGCTCAGTTCAATCTAGGATTAATGTATGAGATGGGTCTCGGCATTGAAGAAGATTTTGAGCTTGCATTCGAATGGTATTTTAAATCTGCTGAGCAAGGCTACGCCAAATCACAGTATAATGTTGGCGTTTTTCTTGCTATAGGTAAGGGCGTAGAGAAGAACGTAGAGTTAGCGAAAAAATGGATTATAAAAGCCGACAAGAATGGCTATTCTGGCGGTATTTTTTAGATTAAGAAAGGTATATGAAAAACATTAATATTGAGGACAGGCTCATCTTTGCGCTTGATGTTCCTGAAGTTGAGCAGGCGAAGAGTCTAGTTATCCAGTTAGATGATAGCGTTAATTTTTATAAAATTGGAATGGAGCTATTGATGACCGGTCAGTACTTTAGGTTACTAGATTGGTTAATAGAAAAAGAAAAAAAAGTTTTCGTTGATTTGAAGTTTTTTGATGTCCCAGAAACTGTTGGCAGAACAATAAAAAGGCTAAGCGAGTATGGAGCAACTTTTGCTACGATACATGGCAATCAGGCATTAATGGAGAGGGCTGTAGATAATAAGGGAGACCTTAAAATATTGGCCGTAACGGCACTGACTAGTTTGGATAGAGGTGATTTAGATGATTTAGGCTTCAAGTGCGATGTTCAGGACTTAGTTATATCTCGAGCTAAAAGAGCCTTTGAGGCTGGCTGTGACGGGGTAGTTTCATCCGGTCTAGAGGTGCCATTCTTAAGAGAACATGTGGACAACAAGCTTATCGCTGTAACTCCGGGAATTAGGCCGGTTGCGAATGACGATGATCAGAAGCGTGTAGTAGATGTAGCTACAGCATTTAAATCTGGTTCAGATTACATTGTAGTTGGTAGGCCAATAAAGAATGCCCACAACCCGCACAAAGCAGCTAGCGACATTCAAGAAATAATTAGAGGTTGTTTTTAGTTAACACTATAAAGTATAATTTCGACTTTTTAGTCGCGTAGCTCAGCTGGTTAGAGCACTACCTTGACATGGTAGGGGTCGGTGATTCGAATTCACTCGCGACTACCACTTAAAATTAGTAGAGATTGTTAAATCAAAACTTAACTAAGTACCTTCCAACTGCTTTTGCTTCTAGGATTTCTGTATAAGATTGTTGGATTTCGTTGAGCGATATTTCGTTCACTAATTCTTCTAGAGTATCAATCTTGAATTCATTTGCTATTTTTGCCCAAGCCCTTGTTTTTTTGTCCAAAGTAGCTTCGACTGAATCAATTCCAATAAGTCTAACACCTCTTAAAATAAAAGGAAACACATTGGTGTTAAGTAAATGTGAAGCCACCAATCCGCAACAAGTAACAACACCGTCATATTTAACTTGCTTTAAGGCTTCTGCTAGTATATTCCCTCCAACAGTATCAATCACACCTGAAAATCTCTCTCTGCCCATCGGCCTTTTGTTTTCCAAATCAAATTCTTCCCTTAATATAACCTCTTTGGCGCCAATAGTTTTTAAATAGTCTACCTGGGACTCTTTTCCAGAAAGTGCAACAACATCGAAACCGAGCTTTGACAAAATCGCAACAGAAATACTTCCAACACCGCCAGTTGAACCGGTCACCAAGACTTCTCCATTTGTAACACCATTGTTTAGTAGTTCATTAACACTCAGTGCTGCAGTTAATCCGGCTGTACCATAAATCATTAACTCTCTCAAAGATATATTGTCTGGCTTTTTTATTACCCATGATGCTGGGGCCTTAACGAATTCGCTGTGACCACCGTCAGTATTCATACCGAAATCGTAACCAGTAATTAAGACCTCTTCACCGCCATTGAACATGTTTGACTTAGATTCAACAACTGTACCGCTTACATCGATCCCTGTTACATGTGGAAAAACTTTTGTAACTCCTGGATTGCCAATAGCACTTAAAGCGTCTTTATAGTTTAGAGAAGAGTAAGAAGTTTTAATTAATACTTCGTCATCTTTCAGATCAGGTTTTCCTATATCTTTAACGCTTGTTATAAATTTTTTGTCTTGTATTTCTTCTACTACAAAAGCTTTCATTTTTTTTCTTCCACCTAAATATTAATACAAAAATTTTATACTAAACATTTATTACTGTTAGTGCATATTTGCGCTATTTATATCAATTAATCACATCCTAAATTTTGATCTGAACTATTGTTGCTGAAATGATAGGAGGGTTAGTGATTCAAATTCACTAGCAACTACCACCGTACCCTTATATGCACAGATTTTCAGCGGCCCTAGGTATTTAAATTAAGGTGTAAATATAATTCTTTGAAGAATAAAAGAGTTCTTTATGTATAATATCGCATCTGGTAGTTAATTATTTTATTAAATTACAAACAAATAATATAATTACCTTCGTAATACGAAGAAGTGTTACAAATCCAACAACGAAGTAATAATCCTGACAAAGATGTCCTTTTAAACTCATTAAAAGGAGAAAAATGTGAAGAAATTAATTGTTGTTGGCTCAGGAATGTCGGCAATGCGAGTTGTTGACGAATTGTTAGCACTAAACCCATCAATATATCAAATCACTGTAGTAGGAGATGAAGATTCTCTTCCCTACAACAGAATAATGCTGTCTCCATTATTAGCAAACGAAAAAACTTTCCAGGATATTGTTACACATACTGAAGAATACTTTACTGAAAACAATATTACGTTTAGGCGTGGCTTAGAAGTTATTGACATTCATAGGGCTGGAAAATATGTCATATTGTCAAATGAAGAGGTACTACATTACGACAAATTAGTTCTGTGTACTGGCTCAAAAGCATTCATTTTGCCAGTACCTGGAAACAAGATAAAGGGCGTAATATCATTTAGAGATATTAGTGATGTTGCAATCATGAAATCTATCACAGGCTCAAATAAAAAGGCAGTCATTATTGGTTCTGGGTTGCTTGGACTAGAAGCGGCAAATGGTTTAAACGAGACAGGTTTCTCGGTCACCGTTATATCAAATGTTGGTCATCTAATGGATAGGCAGCTAGACGTAGAATCAAGCAAATTATTACAAAAAACGTTAGAAGACAAGGGTATTAAATTTAAATTTAATGCTAGCACTAAAGAAATACATTCGAAATACAATAAAGTAAGCTACATAGAGTTTGAAGATGGCTATGAAATGATTGCAGATTTGATTGTAATGGCAGTTGGTATTGTCCCTAACTATTCGTTAGCACAAGGATCAGGAGTTATATGTAAGCAAGGAATTATAGTTAATAATACAATGCAAACATTTGACCCGAATATCTATTCAGTAGGAGAATGTGTTAATCATAAGGGAACTAACTTTGGCCTAATAACGCCATTATTTGACCAGGCACGAGTGTGCGCTGAACAATTAGCAGAAAAACCAGTACATCAGTTTGTTAGTGCTGAATATTCAACTCGTCTTAAGGTTTCAGGAACAGACGTTTTTTCAGCAGGAAATTTTTCAAACAAGGATGATGAAGTATTAATATCTTTTGACAAAACGAACGGGATACGCAAAAGATTAACAATTAACAGCAATTGTTTATCTAGTGCAGTATTAATTGGTGACTCAAGTGATAGTTTCTTTTACGAAGAATTAATCAAAAACAAAACAGATATATCCGGTATTAGAAAAACTTTATTGTTTGGCGAAATACGAATGAACACTGAAGAGGTGGGGCATGCAAGCGAAATGCTAGCAGATGACGACCAAGTGTGCGGGTGTATTGGGGTAACAAAAGGAGACATTACTAAGGCAGTAGAGAGTGGATGCAAGAGTTTCGATGATGTTAAGAAAAAAACTGGATGTTCCACTGGCTGTGGTGGCTGTCATTCTGTATCAAAGCAGATATTTGAATTTTTTATAGGTTCACAAAGCACCGAAAAAGAGACATTATGTTCATGTACTGATTTATCAACTCACAATGTACGAAAGTATATTCGAGATTTAACAAAAGTAAAAACCGTAAAAGAAGTAAGAAAAGCACTAAAGTTTAATGATTCTTGCGAGTCATGTGGACATGCAATTAACTACTACTTGTCATCTCAATTTAATGAAAGATATATACATGATGATAAAGAAAGGCCACACAATGAGATGATGCATGCTAATTTACAGAATGATGGTACATACTCTATTGTGCCTCAAATGCAGGGTGGTTTAACTACACCAAATGAATTAAAAGCGCTTGCAGATATAGCGCTGAAGTATGAAGTGCCAACTGTGAAAGTTACTGGAGGTCAACGTATTGACTTGCTTGGCATACCTGAAGAAAGCCTGGACCCGATGTGGAAAGAGATTTCTGATATAGGTATGAAGTCTGGTTATGCCTATGGAAAAGCAACAAGAACATGCAAAAGTTGTGTAGGAAGTGAGCATTGCCTTATGGGAACTCAAGACTCAATGAGTCTTGCAGTTAAAATGGAAGATGCAGTCTGGTCGCACTTCATGCCACACAAATTTAAAATGGGTGTAAGTGGCTGCCCACGAAACTGTGCCGAAGCAACTATCAAAGATTTCGGTGTGGTTTGCACTGAAAAGGGTTATGAAATACATGTTGCTGGTGCTTGTGGTATTCGCACTAAGGCATGCTTAAAAGACAGGTTCTTTGAAACCGAAGATGAGGTGGTCGAATATCTTAAGGCATTTGTTCAGTTATACAGAGAAGAAGCAAACTATTTGGAGCGTGTAATGCACTTCGAAGAGAGGGTGGGGCTAGACTACATTCAAAGTAATCTAGATACTGAAGAGAAGATTAAATTTTACTCAGAAAGACTGCCATCAGTAAACGCTAATCCATGGGCGGATAGCTTGTAATCAATATTAACACTAACCAACATACCAATGCTGGATATGTATAGTGCTAAATTATATAAGGAGATAACCAATGAGTTATTTGATACCAACGGACCTCGTCGAGAAAATGGTCATAGCCGGCGCCGTGAAAATGAATATGACTACAATAACAACTCTAATTAGAGCAATAATGGCAGGTGCAATCTTAGGGTTGGCCGCCGTATTCGCAATTACAGTTGCAATTAAAAGTGGATCAGCAGTCGCCGGTGCAGTGTTATTCCCAGTAGGATTTATTATGCTAATCCTGTTTGGATATGACTTGCTCACAGGGGTTGTTGTACTTGGCCCATTAGCAGTACTCGCTAAACGGAACTGTGCCTCGGCAAAGAAAATGTGGAGGATGATTGGTCTTGTGTTTATAGGGAATTTTATCGGAGCCGCCTCTGTTGCTGTGATGATGTCGTTTATTTGGACATATGGATTTAGTATTGAGCCAGGTATAGTCGCTTCTAAAATTGCCACTATAGGAGAATCAAGAACAGTTGGATATGCTGCTTATGGAGCTATGGGGTTTGCTACTGTTTTCATTAAGGCAATGCTCTGTAATTGGATGGTATCGTTGGGTGTTATTGGCGCAATGATGTCGAAAGATCTCTTGGGTAAGATTTTTGCTATGTGGATGCCAATTATGCTATTTTTCTATATGGGGTTTGAGCATTCTATTGTAAATATGTTTTTGTTCCCTGCAGGATTAATTATGGGTGGCGAATTTTCAATTATTGAATATTTTATGTGGAATGAAATCCCAGTAATTTTTGGAAACGTAGTTGGCGGATTGGTTCTTACAGGGTTACCGTTATATTATGCGCACAAAAGAAGTGTTAAAGGCAAAATTGTAAGTTCTGAGTTTGAAGAAACTGTAGTTGCTACAAGGTAGAGACCTCTTTTAATTAAATAATTTCTTATACAGAGTCACATTTAAAGTAGAGTACGATGTCACAAATGACATTAATCTCAATAATTTGGATGTGGCTCTACAATTATTATTTTTCCATCACTGAGAGGATTCTAATAACCTTTACTAGGACTATATAAAGGAAAGGGTTCTTCGCTATTTTCAAGTCTAATTATGTTTTTAGCAATCGCCGAGACCGCACTTTGTGGGTTATTCTGACCGGCAATATGAGGTGTAATGTAAACTCTGGGGTGTGACCACAAAGGGTCATTATTTGGTAAAGGTTCTGTGGCAAACACATCTAAGGTTGCACCTCTTATATGGCCATCATCCAGCAAACTAATCAAATCGGCCTCATTAACAATACCACCACGACCGATATTAATTATAAAAGCACCTCTTGGTAATCGCTTTAGCGTTCTTTTATCTAGCAAATTGTTGGTTTTGGTTGTTAAAGGTAAGACATTAATAAGTATGTCTATAGTAGACAAGAATGCAGATACTTGTTCTGTACCATAAAAATAAGGTAACGATTCCATCTCTGGTTTATTGGTGGCCCCCCATCCAGAAACTTTAAAATCAAAACCGATCAGAGTGTCTGCTATCTTTTTACCAATTGTGCCAAGACCCATTACCCCAATGCGACACTTTTTAGGCAACTTTAAGGGTTGTGGGTTCCAGTTCCTTTGAGGCTGCATGTTGGTGTATTGATAGTAATCGCTATGAAAATGCAAGACCCAGTGCAAGGCATACAAACACATGTCTTGGCTGAGTTTTTCATCATGAAGCCTAACAATTGGCACCGACTTAGGGTAATCATGATCATCAACAATATGGTCCACACCGGCTCCACAAGAGAGTATAGCTTTAAGGTTTGGATAGTTCTTTAAGTCTCCATGGGGATGCTTCCAAACAATAGCATATTCAATGGCCTCTCTATCTTTTATCTCAGGATATATGCACAACTCCATTGAACCGAGCTCTTTGTATATAGACTCAATCCATGGCTCAAGTTCTGTATCTTTAAGACTTAAAAGGATCGCCATTTTAATTTCTTATTAGTTTTTGGCGGTTATATTTCATATAATACCAATTACAACACATAATAAATGAACAGAACATAATGTTAACAGTTGTCTTAATATCAATATTAGCAATTTTGATAATTGCTATATCCTTGTTTGTGTTTGTTGCAGTTCTGTTGGCAACACCTCCAAAAGGAACAGCACAAGAGATGCTAAGTCATCGACCAAAAAAAGGAGGCAGAATTGTTGCTTGTATTGGTGACTCGTTGACTCATGGAAATTTGGGAGTGTGTTGGGTTAGTATGTTAAGAAAGGAATTCCCAGAAGATGCATTTCTAAATGAAGGCATAAACGGGGAACTTACATCCCAAGTCATTCAAAGAATCAAACCTATACTTGAATGTAAACCAGACATCGCTATCTTAATGATTGGTAGTAATGACGTGATGGGCTCTTTCGATAAGGCCTCAGGACAAAGATATATGCTTAGAAACAAGCTAACAGAGTTGCCCACCTTTGAAAACTATAAAAAAATGTTACCAGAACTGATTGATCACCTTTCGGTAGTACCTAGAATGGCAATATGTACATTACCTCCTATAGGAGAGTACCACGACTCAGAGATAAATAAATATGTATCTAAATTTAACGATTTTATAACCAAGATGGCTCAAGAAAAGAATGTCTCACTGTTAAACGTATCAGATTTAATGTGGGACGAGCTCGATAAAAGGGCTTATCCTGTTAGTAACAACTACAATCCGGAGATCTCTCTGATAGCTAGGCGTATGCTGGGAGGCTGCATTCAGCACTATATATTTAAAAAGCCCTGGGACAAGGTGGGTGAGTCAAAAGGGCAGTGGCTCCTTTTTGATCAAATACATCTAGGGGAGAGGGGCGCTAGAGTTATGTACGAGTCAATAAAGAGGCTCATTAATCAAGCTTAGTTCGAGCTTTAATTTATTTAATATAGTGGCTTATGTTTGATTACAATGTAGTCAAAATATTTATTATGGAAAACAAAATATGGATGAACTAAAAACCAATGACTCGGTTATTTTTGAGTTAATTCAGAGCGAAGAACAAAGAATTGAGAATACGATTGATCTGGTTGCATCTGAAAATCATATGCCCAAATCAATACTTGAAGAGATGGGCTCGGTTCTTAACCATAAGACCATAGAGGGTTACCCTGGTAAAAGATATCACGCGGGCTGCGAATACGTTGACGTTATTGAGAATCTTGCCATTGACAGGATTAAGGATTTGTTTGAGGCAGAGCACGCTAATGTTCAGCCACACACAGGTTCCGCTGCAAATTTTGCTGTTTACTTTTCTGTTCTAGATGTTGGAGACAAAGTTCTAGCTATGAGTCTGGCACATGGGGGGCACCTGACACATGGTCATTTCGCTTCAATGACAAGTAAGTGTTTTGATTTTCAGCACTACAACGTTGATCTTGATACTCAACTAATTGATTATGATGCCTTGGCAAAGCAAGTTATTGAATTTCAACCGAAAATGCTGGTTGCTGGTGCAAGCTCTTATCCAAGACTTATAGATTATGAAAGAATGTTCCAGATTGCCAAGTCTGTAGATGCGTACTTGTTTGTGGATATGGCGCATATCGCAGGGCTGGTCGCAGCAAGATTAATACCTAGCCCAATTCAGTATGCTGATTTTGTATCTTTCACAACCTTCAAAACCATGATGGGAGGTAGGGGAGGTGTAATTCTTTGTAAGCAAAAATATACCGATGCAGTAGACAGGTCAGTCTTTCCTGGAACACAAGGCACTAGCTCTGTTAGCAATATTGCAGCAAAAGCAACCATTGCAAAGCTCGCCAAAGAGGATGACTTTATTAACATACAAAAACAAACTATTAAGAGCGCCAAGTTGCTTGCTTATAGCTTAGAAAAAAAAGGCTATCACATAGTGGGAGGAGGCACAGACACTCACCAGGTTGTTGTTGATGTTGCCACTAAAGGTGTGGGAGGAGCTCAAGCAGAGTCTGTACTTGAGTCTATAGGCATAATTACTAACAGAAACTTCATACCTAAAGATGACAAAAAAGCTAGCGGACTTAGGCTAGGAACAGGACCAATATCAGTAAGAGGAATAGAGCAAGATTATGTTGTACAGATTGCAAACATAATAGATGAAGCTCTAGTGAATATAGGTGATATTGATGTGATGCAAAAATTAAAGTGCGATGTTGAAGATATATGTAAACAGTTTCCTGTTTATAAGTAGACAATTAATGTTAATTATTAGAGCGAATATTTTTAATACAGTTTAACTATGTTTAGCATATATCAAGTTTAAATTACACAAATTTGCTTATAATGATGCACAAACAATAAAGCCGTACCACAGTAGTTGGTACAATTAAGCATTATGAAATTAGTATTCATATTTTTTATAGCGATATCATCTCCATTACTAGCATTGAGCGATATGTATGAGCAGGGTAGGGCTTATTATTATGGTGATGGAGTTACCCAGGATTACAAGAAGGCATCAGAAATTTTTTCAATCGAGACCCAAAAGGGTGACCTTAACTCTCAGACCGCACTAGGTCTGATGTATATTGAAGGTAAGGGGGTAGCGCAAGATGACCAGAAGGGGATTGAATACTTAAAGAGTTCAGCAAACAATGGCCACGACAATGCGCAGTATTTTTTAGCCGTAATGTATTATTTGGGGATAGGTATAGAGCAGGACTACAGAAGAGCGTTTGGCTGGTTCAAGGTGTCCGCTAGTCAAGGAAACGCCGATGCACAGTACAACCTAGCTTTGATGTATTTTCAGGGCAAAGGGGTAGAGAAAAATATTGAATTGGCAGAAAAATATTATATCGACTCAGCAGTATCCGGCAACAGTCACGGCCAGTACTACTATGCTAAAGCGTTTGAAGATGCTGGGGACTTTAGTAACGCATTTAAATGGTACCAACAATCCTCAATACAGGGAAACATTGATGCGTATTATCCTTTAGGATATCTTTACGAGAGAGGTAAGGGTGTTGAGAGGGACTACTCGAGAGCTTTAGATTTGTATACAAAATCACACAGGGCTGGCAATAATGATTCTGCCTTCAGGTTAGGCATACTGCACGAATTTGGACTAGGTGTGAAGAAAGACTATAAGGCAGCCTATGATTACTATAAGATTGCAGTTGATGAGGATAATTTAGATGCAATTTATAATCTATCTCGCTTGTTCGAGAAAGGGAAAGGGGTTGATAAGAGTGCAAAGAAAGCTTATGAATACTTAATTGCTATAGCTCGTAAAGGACACAAGGAGGCTCAATTCAAAGTTGCCCAGATGTATGAAAAAGGGGTCGGTGTTGAGAGGTCACTGGATAAAGCAACCTACTGGCTAAAAAAACTAGCACAGAGTGGTGACGATAGAGCTCAAAAAGCTCTTAATAAAATAAACAAATAACAAGGCATTTATTTAAATGAAATATGACATCGTAATAATTGGGGGTGGCCCAGCAGGACTCAGCTTTGCATGCTCTATGATGGACTCTGATGTCAATGTATTGCTAGTAGAAAGATCAGGCATTGATTATATTTCTAATCCACAGGATGATGGTAGAGAGATAGCCCTTACCCACTTATCACTAAAGATCTTAAAAAAACTAGGAGTATGGGAGCTGATTAATCAAGAAGAGGTTTCTCCTTTGAAAGAGGCAAAGGTTTTTGATGGCGATTCACCTTCACTACTAAACTTCACAGTTGACAACTCTCCTATTGAGGCGCTTGGATACTTAGTCCCTAATTACCAAATCAGAAAGGCGCTATATGAGAAGGTTATAGACTCTAAAAACGTTGACATAGTTACGGATGTTTCTGTTGATGATGTATATAAGGGTGATGAGTTTTCTCAAGTCTTACTTTCAAGCGGTAAAAAAATAGACACCAAGTTGGTTGTGGCAGCAGACAGTCGTTTCTCTGACATTCGAAGGAAGGTAGGAATTCCAACAGTAATGAAGGACTTTTCTAAGGTCATGATTGTGACTAAAATGAATCACGAGCTGGCTCATCACAATACCGCACTGGAGTGCTTTGATTATGGCCAAACTATTGCATTATTGCCTATGGTTGGTAATTCTTCCTCGGTTGTTCTTACTGTAGGCACTGACAAGTCAAAAGCAGTGCTGGATATGAGTGAAGATGAGTTCAATGGCATGATAACAGATTCATTCAAGGGTAAATTTGGACTCATGAGTCAGGATGGAGATAGGCACTCTTACCCCTTAATAGCAACCCATGCACAGACATTTATATCTGATCGCTTTGCTCTTATTGGTGACGCTTCAGTTGGTATGCATCCTGTTACTGCTCACGGATTTAATTTAGGGTTGAGGGGGCAGGATATACTAGCGAACTTAGTTAAAGAGGCTCTCAATCATGGCCAAGATATTGGATCAAAAAGTTTGTTAAAGTTGTACGAAAGAAAACACATTAACTTGACTAGGATTATGTTTTTTGGCACTAATGGGATTGTAGCACTATTCACGAATGATACCCCTATGGTTAAACAAGTTAGAAAGTTTGTGCTTAGGTTTGCTGAGAATTTTCCACCAATCAAGTACTTAATTTCAAACCACTTGACTGAGGCAAAAAATAACAGGTTTTTTCCATTCTAATGATGGTCGATCTTACTAGTCTTAGGAGGGAATTCACTAAGGGAGGGCTTAATAGGTCTGATCTAGATGATAGCCCATTCAGGCAGTTTGATGTGTGGTTTTCTCAGGCTAAAGAGGCAGGTGTTATTGAGCCTAGTGCCATGAGCTTGGCAACATCTATTGAGTCTGGGTTAGGCATAAGGACAGTTCTACTTAAGTTTTTTGATGACAAGGGGTTTGTGTTTTTTACCAACTATAACTCAACAAAATCCAAACATATTGACTCGAACCCAAATGCAGCGTTGCTTTTCCCTTGGCTTGCCCTTGAAAGACAGGTAAAGATATCTGGCAGGGTAGAAAAAGTTTCAACGCTAGAGTCTATTAAGTATTTCGCTTCTAGGCCAAAAGATTCTCAACTCGGTGCCTGGGCATCACAACAATCATCTCGACTATCCTCAAGGCAGGCTTTGTTAACTCAGTTCGATTCAATGAAGGTTAAGTTTGGTAATGGAGATATCCCGTTACCTGATTTTTGGGGTGGTTATCGTGTCATACCTTCTAGTGTTGAGTTTTGGCAAGGTAGAGAGAACCGCTTACATGATAGGTTTATTTATAAATTTATAGAAGGTTCTTGGTCTATAGATCGTCTATCCCCTTAAACTAGATAACACTTTTTCGGTATCGGGCTGGCTTCCTGTCCAAAATTTAAAAGCTACTGCAGCCTGCTCAACTAGCATACCAAGACCGTCAACAATCATTTTGGCGTTGTTGTGTTTAGCCCAATCCATGAATGGGGTTTGTTTTCCATACATCAGATCATAGCAAACCGCACCATTAGCTACTCCAGGAGCAATATCAGGCATATTCCCATCAAGAGACGCACTAGTGGCATTAATGATTATATCTACAGGGTCCTGCTTAATTTTATCAAGACCAAAACCGCATGTCTTTCCATATTTAGCAAAATCGTGTTTAAGTTTTATTGCCTTCGAACGAGTTCTGTTGGCAATCATAAGGCGTCTTGGTTTGCCCTCTAATATTGGTTGTAGTATCCCCTGTGTAGCGCCACCAGCACCCAAAATCAAAACTATTTTGCCCTCAAAGTTAACATTAAGATTGTTTGTGAAGTCATTAACTAAGCCGGTACCGTCAGTATTTTCTCCTATAATTTTGGAGTCAGCAATCTTGACAGTATTGACTGCCCCGGCTGATTTAGCTTTTGTTGTTAATTCAGTAGCTAAATTATATGCATCAAGCTTAAATGGCACGGTTACGCTGAATCCAAGGGCGCCTTGTTTAATGAATTTCTTAGCAGTGCCGGCAAAATCATCTACAGGAGCCAAGACCTTTTCATAACTCATTTCGCAACCAGTTTGCTTTGCAAACATGGTATGTATTTCTGGGGATAGGCTGTGCTCTATTGGGTTGCCAAATACACCATACAAATTCATGACTACTCTATTGTGGTAGTAACTTCTGATTTTGTAGTTTCACTAGGCTTCTTATTGTCCTTTGCTTTTGTATCCACTTTTTCAACAGGCTTGTTATTAGTTTTTGCTTTTGTATCCACCTTGTCAACAGGCTTGTTATTAGTTTTTGCTTTTGTATCCACCTTGTCAACAGGCTTGTTA
>Ga0207990_1001179_pt1 | contig 13941 bp, 16 predicted proteins | sample ETNtaG_8_FD_185780 | JGI IMG/M metagenome (GOLD analysis project Ga0207990, IMG submission 185780) | Marine microbial and viral communities from oxygen minimum zone, Eastern Pacific Ocean - ETNP201406SV75 (SPAdes) (version 2) | ecosystem: Environmental > Aquatic > Marine > Oceanic ...
ATCTGGTGGTGGTGAAGATGCACCAAGTCCTGATGGACATTGGGACAGCAGTTTGATCATGGCAGGTTCATCATTCAGTGTTAGTTTTGAGAATTATGAGCCAGGAATATACGATTACTTCTGTATGGTTCATCCATGGATGAAAGGAACTATAATTATTGAAGGTGATAGAGTTTCAGCTCCAGTAGTAGATACAGTTCCACCACAGGTACTAGTACCAGATGACATTGTAATAGAAACCGAGAACCCTAACGGTGCTGTTGCGACATTTAATCCGCATGCAGTAGATAATATCGATGAATTGCTTACTCCTAGCTGTAATTATTCATCTGGAGCCGTATTTCCAATTGGTACGACTGAAATAGTGTGTACAGCAACTGATTCTGCTGGAAATTCTAGTTCAAATTCATTTAACGTAATCATAGAATTCTCTGGAGTTTTAATTCCGGATTGGATCAAGAGTGTAGCAGGATTCTGGAATGCAGGTGACATTAATGATACATCTTTCCTAGAAGCAATTTCATATTTGATTGAAAATAATATACTTGTTGTTCCACCTACAGAAGCTGGAGCTGATACTGGTGCTACAGTTCCCGAGTGGGTTAAAAATACTGCAGGATGGTGGGCTGAAGGACAGATTGATGATGATGCATTTGTAAATGCATTACAGTATTTGATCCAACAAGGATTGATTCAAGTTTAGTCTACCATTTATCTACGACAATATTTTTGCATTATACGACATGAATACTACATGAATACTACATTACGAAGCGCGCCTAGAAACTTATTTTTTCGAGGCTAAAATTCTGAGGTTATATATAAAATCTATATAGAATTTGTAGATCTGATGTATATACTGCATTGATCTAACTATAGTAAGCGTGTTGAGGGTAACGCCGGACAGATTCTAGATGAAGGTCCAAGAACAAACCCTATTTAGCCTATGAAGACAGTTTTTTTCGCTGTCTTCAGGTGGCGATTTTTTCTAATAACATTCATGTACAATTAGATCTTAGATAATCTACATGCAAGACTCTGAAACATTTGGCATAGAAACAATATTTGCTGAACGTGCAATTGAATGGATGAACGAGCAAGCAAAAAAAAATAATTGGAAGTTTGAAGCTAGAACATACAATTCTGAAATAAAAACTAAAAATTTTGGATCATTTGAGATGTTTTCGTGGATAGGTGACGTAAAAGTTGCTAGAAGTATTATTGTAAAGGCCAGTAAACGTTTCAAAGCTAGAGTAATCGAAGGTGGTTACAAACCAAAGGACAAAATATTCAAGAAAAAAAAATCAGAGTACGGTGTAATTAGGAAAGGAGAAAGAATTATTGGTCACTTGGAATTTTCTGCGTCACGATTAGGTAATGAAATGTGGACGTTGGAAGCTGAAGAAAGAAAATGATCGTCAACAGCTTACAACATATGTAATAAACATGTTTCAACATTTTCTGATCAGTTCATGACATAAAATTTTCTTGTTGCGAATTTCGTACGATTCACTAATAAAGTAGATTAGATTAACATAATGAATCAAGAAAGTCACCGTATAGGGGAGCACTGTGATCAATCTTGATCCATGTCTAGCTTTGCTAGATCCAGCTAATACATAAGTACGATCATTTTTTGCGATCGTGCTTATTTTTTTTATAATGTAAGCTTTATACGTTGTAATTTTTTTTTGATGTTAAAATTATAAAAAAAGAAAAATAATTCTATAATTAGTCAGGAAATTGAAATAAAAAATAGTTTATTATTCATCTACCATAATAATATCAATGAATGATTCATTTTTCACCGAATTCATAATAATTGGATCTATAGTTGGGGTTATAGTTGCGTTTTTGATCATAAAACGAATACGGGATCAATGAAAAAGTGTTGATATTGGTTTTAAAACTGTAATTCAGACTCGGCTAGTTGAACTTTTTTTTCATAAAGTTCAGTAGCCAATTCACGTAGTTTCTCAGTTTCATAAGGTCTGTTGAACTCTAGGCTTCGTAATTCATCTTCTAAGTGATGAATTTCCTCGTGAAGGTGTCCCATATCCCCATGTTCTGTCATACAAAAACTAACAAATACCCATATTTATACAAGATGGAAATGAGCAAAATTGTAATAATTTCAGGTAGCCCAAGAAAAAATGGAAAAACCCAGGTCTTAATGAAATATGTTTCTGATTACATCAAACAAAAAAATCCTGATACAAAATTTATCAATCTATCAGAAGGAGGAGTTGATTATTACACAGGTGATGGAAATCACAGCGAATCTACAAAGGAGATAGTAAAATATGTTACAGAGGCTGATGTTTGGTTAGTTGGAACACCAATCTATAACTCGTTTTTCAGTTCTGCATTGAAAAATCTATTTGAGTATATTGATTATAGAAAAACAGAGGGAAAAACTGCAGGTTTAGTAGTTTTAGCGTCTGGTAATATTGGTTTTACAAATGTTCAAACCTTACTGACGCAACTTATGTCTTATTTCAAAGTGATTACAAACCCAAAAGCTGTCTTTGTTACTACAGATACAATAGAAAATGGTGAAATAGTAAACGATGATGTAAAGACTCGACTTCAAACACTGATTGATCAGACCTTGGCTCTTGCAACTAGAACTAGAGCATGATATGAAGAACTCTGAACTCAAAAAATTAGTTGCTGAGTATAATGATCTTAAAAGAAGATCAAAAAATCATGATGTCACTGACAAATTAAAAATAATTGAGCGTAGATACTTTCATGAAACTGGAAACGAGATCAATAATGAGTTAGATGGCAAGAAACTTTATGATCTTTACCGTCACACTACAAAGCTTATAGAATGATTAGAGTTGAGACGACATTTCAATCATATAGTACTCAACATATGCTCCAATAAACAACAGACCAACTACGATCATTATTTCAACAAGTGTTACACGTATGTCACTTCGAATTGGTACCTTCTTGACAATTTTATGGATGAATATGTAACTCCTTGACATTGCGATTGAGTATGCTGCAACCTCCATCAATCCAAATGGGGTCATGAATAAGATACTCAATGCTGGAATCTGTTCTAAAAGTGGATTCATGCTTTTAATTGCAGCGAATGCCACACCAGTAGAAAATGCCGAAAACATGCCCCAAATGATACCAAATCCAGGAATAAACATGGGTAAAGAGAGTGCTGTATTATGAAGGAAGATGCCAAATGCGTCTATTCCTTCAACCATCGCTTCAAATTCCTCCATAATCATCTCCACCTCCTCCTCTGGAAGAGTAATTTCTGCACTAATCGCAAAAACTGCTGAAAAAATAGCCATCAAAATAAAAAATAAAACAATCCTATTGCCTATCATCATAACACACTTTGATGTATGGAATATTTTCAGTTATTATAATTATGGGTATTTCTTAAAATTCTTTATAATTGAACATTTTAGTATTATTGCTGATGATTAAGACGATTTGCTCTGATTATTGATGAGATCCGCGACGATATGAAGCATGTTTATTGTCTGTAACTAGTGTTAATTATAATCAAATGTTTTGATCTAATGGGTTACACCAGAATATTCAGGATCCTTTTGTGCTTCAGCAAGGATCATTTTGAGTATAGCCTTTGTCGTTTCATCAGACTCTTCGTTTTGCATTTTTTTGATAATCTCTGGGTTATCTCTCATTGTTTTTAAAAATAATTCCTTTATGCTACCCAACAGTTTACTGAAGATGTAATATGATATGAATACTGAGAATTTACAGGATTTTATCTTATTGTAAAATAGAATATCGATCTGTACGATGGTTAAGATCAAAGAATATACATAATTTAATCACAATCAAGTGTTATGACAAAGATTGGTCTGATCGGAACGGGAATGTTGGGTGAGGCAGTTGGACTTCATCTGCTTAAATCTGGATATGATCTTAATGTATACAATAGAACCAAATCAAAAACAAAAAAACTAGCGGAGAATGGCGCCACAATCTTTGATTTACCTAAACACATGGCAGAATCTTCTGATCTGATTATCACTTGTGTGAAAGATGCAGATGCTGTAAAAGAAGTATTGTTTGGAAACGATGGAATAACTTCAGGGAAGTATACAGAAATATCTGTTGCAGACATGTCAACAATTAATCCGACAAGTGCACAAGAAATATCAAAAAAACTTCATACAATGAAAATAAAATCACTAGAAATCCCTGTAATGGGTGGACCAAACGTAGCTATTGACGGTGGGTTAGTGCTGATGGCATCTGGTGACAAGGAACTGTTTGAAACATATCAGAAAATTTTCAAAACAATTGCTAATAAAATATTTTTCCTGGGGGAATCAGGCAGTGCACATACCATAAAACTTGCAATGAATATGCAAATTTCATTATTAGCATTATCATTATCCGAAGGTATCATACTCATGAAAAAGGCTGGAATTGAACCAGAAAAATTTCTAGAAATTTTAAACTCTACATATTTTGGTACTGGAATGTCCAAAAAGAAAGCTTACAAAATGATAAAGAATGAATATGAACCAACTTTCACTCTAAAGAATCTGAAAAAGGATTTGGATATAATTGCTAAGACTGCAAAAGATTTTGACGCGGTTCTGCCTATTACTGAGCGTGCAAATAAAATTTATGACGATGCATTAGCCGCAGGATTTGGAGAATTAGACTATACTGGAGTTTTAGCATACATAGAAAAAATATCTAGAACAAAAGACTAAGAATATTAATCACTACAAAATACTAGTTCCATCATGGGTATCATATGCAAGGGGATTTGTGATCAATTAAGAGTAAGAATTGCATCTAGACAACCAAGATATTCGGTTGGTTACAAAAGATGCACTTTTTGTGCTGCATATTTTTCTACTCCTGACAGTAGATGCCCTTGCTGCAAAACAAAATTAAGAACGCGTGCAAGAAGTAAACTAAAATTTAGATCTTAGAAGCGTTTTTGCTAGTAGCTGTGCAATTCTTAACGGTTCTGGAAATGAACCTTGTAATGTAAGTTTGTCAAGTAATTGTTTTGCTTCCAGAACAGTACAGCCCTCATTCCGTATATACAAATTGTATGATGTGTGCAGAGTAATTTCTTTACGTGAATCTAATTTAGAATATTGATCAAGTTTTGACTTGTATGAATTAGGAAAGTGATGTTTGATTGCATCTTCAATAGAATCTGAATCGTTGTATGTTACACCTATAACTGGTAATTTAGTTTTTTGTGATATTTTTTTTATGTCAACTATGTTGTAGAGTGATATCACGATTCCTGAGATTAATATAAAATTGATATCTGATCGATTCAGTTTTGTGTACATAGATAATATTGTATCTGTTGCATCGTCACCACCAACTGTGGAACGTCCAAAAATAAATCCGTCAATAATGAAATCTGATGTTGTAACAATACCTGCAAGAATTGATTTTTTTGAATTTTGCAAAAAACTTTCAGCTATCGCAAGACCTCTCAGACCATGTTTCTCAAGATGTAACGTTTTCATTTCTATTTTTCCTGTAAATTCTGTATACCAAACCGGTAACTACGATAACAGCTATGGTAAGACCTGACCATAGTCCAAATGCAGCAAAATTAGGTTCTGGCATACTCTAATCTAGGTATAGGAATAAAATAAATACATTAGAAAATAGTGAAACATATGCCAGAATTTGTCTGTGAAAAGTGTGGTAAACGTGAATTTCATGAAAATGAAGATACGTTGAAGATTACAATCAATGTCCACAATAAGTTCTGTAGGGGAAAAGAGAATCAAGCTCACAGTTTCATGCATCGTGATGATGCTCATCTTGAACCAATGGATCCTGAAAGAGCAAATGATGAAAAAGATGTACCTATTCTCAACAAATGAGAACGGATATGGAATTATCTAATGAGTTTAATCTGAAAGAGATTGAACAAACCACTAAAAATTATCTTTCAAAAGTAGATTTAAAAAAATTGATAGATGATTCGTCAGATAAGATGGATAAAATCATGTTCATCGAAGGACCTCCTACACTAAACGGTGAACCTCATGCAGGTCATCTTAGAGGTCGCGTCTTCAAAGATCTATGGTATAGGTTTAACACATTAAATGGAAAAAATGTAGTTTTTAATGCAGGTTGGGATACACAAGGTCTTCCAGTCGAATTACAGGCTGAAAAAGAACTTGGAATTAAAAATGGCAAAAGTGAGATTACGACACAAGAACAAGTTGAAAATTTAGTTGCTCAGTGTAAAAAAATTGTGGCGAAATTTCATCAAAAATGGATTGATGTTGATGAAAAACTTGGAATGTCGTTTAATCAAGAAAACGCATACTGGACATACAAGAATGAATATATTGAAAGAGAATGGAAACTACTAAAATCTGCTCATGAAAACAATATACTAACAGAAGGATACAGAGTAGTCGCTTACTGTCCAAGCTGTCAAACTTCACTAAGCCATTCTGAAGTTAACCAAGGTTATGAGATAGTTCAAGATCCTTCCTTATACTACAAAGTGAAACTACAAGATGAGGATGCATATTTTATTGTCTGGACTACAATGCCGTTTACACTTGTAACAGATGCAATGGTTGGATTTAATCCTGATCAAGAATATGTTTACGTAGAAACCAATAATGAAGTATGGATCATTGGTAAGACCCGTCTTGAAGAATTTATGAAAGAAATTAAAGTAGAAGATTATAAAACATTGAAAACGGTGAGTGGTGCTGATTTTGAAGGTAAAAAATACATTCATCCATTACTAGGTAATATTTCTGCATTAGAAAAAATGTCAAAGCAAGAAAACTATCACATTGCAGTTGCTGAAAAATTTGTTGATGTCAATACTGGTACAGGAATTGTACATCTTTCACCAGCTAATGGTGAAGATGATTATAACATTGCAATGAAACGCAAAGTTGAGATATTTTCTCCTATTGATGATGAGGTGAAATTTACAGATGAAGCAGGTGTATATGCTGGAATGTTCGTACGTGACGCAGATGAAAAAATTGTTCAGGATGTGAAAGAAAAAAATGCTTTAGTAAAAATTGGTAAAATTAAGCACAAATATCCACTATGCTGGCGTTCCAAGCATAAACTAGTTTGGCTTGCAAGAAGAGAATATTTTTACATGCTTGACAGGCTGGGCGACAAAGCGATTAATGCTGCACAAAAAGTTGAGTATTTTTTTGATCAGCCAAAAAATAGATTTTTAGAGATTATCAAAGAGAAACATCCATGGTGTATTTCAAGAGAAAGGTTTTGGGGATGCCCATTACCAATATGGAAATGTAGTGAATGTGGAAATATAGAAAGACTCTTTTCAAGAAAGGAAATCATCGATGCATCAGATGACCTTCCTGATGGACCTGATTTTGAATTACATAGACCTTGGATAGATAGAATTTCAATAAAATGCAAAAAATGTAATTCAAAAATGGAACGGGAAGAATTTGTGTTGGATACATGGCATAATAGTGGTGTTGCACCTTTTGCTTCATTAAGTGATGATGAATATGAAAAAAAAATCCCTGCACCATTTTTCACAGAGGGTATTGATCAAACACGTGGATGGGCATACACATTATTAATCGAAAATGTTATTCTAAACAACAAAGATACTGCACCCTACGAATCATTTCTATTTCAAGGACATGTTCTTGACGAAAAAGGTAATAAAATGAGTAAGAGTACTGGAAATGTTCTTGACGCGTCTGATCTATTAACTGAATATCCTGTTGATCTTGTAAGATTTTACTTTATGTGGAAATCTAGTCCAATAGAAACTTTGAATTTTAGTGTAAAGGAGTTAATGTCTAGACCATACCAAATTCTGAGTACCCTATTTCATATCCATCTGTATTTTAAACAAAATAGTCAATATGACATATTTGACATCAATCAAACAACTGTTGCTTGGGCAAAGGAAAAAGGATTGTTAGGTCCAACTGACACTTGGTTACTTTCAAAACTTCAAAAAACAGTTGATAGTTGTACAGAATTAAACAAAAAATGTAAGTTTCACGAATCAGCCAAAGCAATAGAAGATTTTCTAATTAATTCATTAAGCCAGATTTACATCCCAATTACAAAACCAGAACTTTGGGATGATAACGAATCTAAAAAAAATAGAAGATTTGCAATATATGCAATTATAGCTAATGCGTTAAAACAGTTAGATATATTGTTACATCCATTTTCCCCATTCACCAGTGAATACCTATATCTTACAACATTTGGAAATAAAAAATCAATACTTTTAGAAAATTGGCCAAAGGCAGACAAGTCACTTGTTGATGAAAAAATTGAGGAATCGTTTGATATGATGAATGATGCTGTTTCTGTTTGTGCTGCAGCACGAATGAAAGGAAAGTTGAAGAGAAGATGGCCATTAAACCGGGCAATCATATGTGTTGAAAAAGGAGAACGGGAGAAGATGGAGTTGTTATCTGATCTACTGCATACTCAATTGAACGTACATACTTGTGATATTATTGAATTAGAGCATCATACTGGATTGGCGGAATTACTGGAAATGAAAAAAGATGGTATTCCTATTGTACCAAAAGTGGACCTACAGCGTAAGGCAATTGGTCCTAAAGTGAAGCAGGATTTGGGAAAATTGTTAGAAATTTTTGCTGAAACTGATGCAGAAACAATAATTGAAAGTTTGGATAGAAATGGCACTTTTACATTTGATATCAATGGTAACAAAATTTCTTTAGATACTGATGACTTTATCATAGATTTTGATGTTCAAGAAGGCTTTGCATTTTTTAAGAGAGATAATCTCATAGGTATCATATCTACTGTAAGAAACGAAGAGTTGATGTCAAAAGGCCTGTTAAAGGATTTAGCTAGAAGATTACAATCTCTTAGAAAGGAAAGAGGTTACAATCCAACAGACATGCTAAACATAGCATCAATTTTAGATTTGGAACAGGAATCATTGGATATGCTGAAAGATAAAACTGAAGAACTTGCATTTTTAGTCAGAGTTAAACAAGTCAATTTCACTAAAACTTGCAAAGAATACAAAGATGATGATATTGATGGGCAAAAAATCAAAATCGCAGTCGAATAATTATCATATTATGGATTAGGTTTTCTCAAGATGTATTTTTTTGTCGTTTTTTTCTACCAATCATGAAAATAATCCAGCCACCAGCAAGAAATGCAACGCAAAGAACAGCAACTAATTCATTCATTATTATGTTCTGATTCTGTCTCTTTTATTTTTATTCCAGATGACTATTACGTACAAAAAGAGTCAAAAACGTATCAAAAACTAATCACTCCTAGTTGTTGTATAGCTAAACAATCATCATATATACAAAAAATGTATAATATAATCATGGTCAAGCAGATAAGCCTTGATACTTGGTCTATTCATCATTTAACTGATCTTTTGAAAAAGGGCTCCATTATCGTAGAAAAAATAGGTACGCCCATCATTCTATATCGCCAAACCATGGAGGAAGAGGAGGGATCTTATGAGGAAGTGATTTGTAGTTTGACGAAAAACTATGTCATCGAACAATTGATTATATCTGGTGGAATAATCGTCCCAACAGTTAGTCAGCAACTTGTATTCACATTAGAGGAATTTCCAGATAGGCTTTTGAGAAAAAGTAAGGATTTATTCTTGGAAACTGTTGATCTGTTGGAAAAGAAACTGGGCTAAGATGGACACTTACGATTATAAACTGAAATAATCATCATTTTTTGTGCGATTATTAGAATATCAAGCCAAGGAATTATTCAAAGAATATAATATCAATACACCAGATAGTATCTCTTCTACTGATATTGAAAAAGGAAGAAAGGATGCCAAAAAGATTGGATATCCATTCATGATAAAGGCACAAGTTCCTGTTGGCGGACGTGGAAAAGCTGGTGGAATTCAAAAATGCCATAATGAAGATGAATTTGAGTTAAACTATCCTCAGGTTCTAAATATGAGCATCAAAGGCGAAAAGACTCGTGCAATTCTGCTTGAAAAAATGTCGGAATATGAAAAAGAAATCTATCTGTCACTGTTTCTTAATAGGAATAAAAGATGTTACACAGTAATTGCTTCCGCTGATGGAGGAGTTGAAATTGAATCAGTCAAAAATCAAATCATACGAGAGGTTGGTTTGGGAAAGGTTTCAAAAAAAATTGCAGCAGAGATTGCAAAAGAAATTGGATTTGATGGGGCAACCAGTACACATTTTGTAGATATATTACAAAAATTATCAAAATTAACTATAGAAAAGGAAGCAGAATTAACAGAAATAAATCCACTTGTAGTGCTCAAAGATGGTTCCTTATTAGCACTTGATGGAAAAATAATGACCGATGATAATTCTAATTTCAGACATAATGAATTGTTAAAGTATAGGGAACAGACAGAGTTAGAGGCAAAAGCAGAAAAAAGTGGATTCTCTTTAGTAGAATTAGATGGTAATATTGCGGTAGTTGGAAATGGTGCAGGATTAGTTATGTCTACATTTGATATGTTGTCTGATAATGGTGGAAAACCAGCATGCTTCCTTGATGTTGGTGGCGGTGCAACTGAAGAATCAGTTTATGAAGCTTTAACATTAATTAGTAAAATGAAAAAAGTGAAAGCAATATTAGTAAATCTTTATGGTGGGATTGTTAAAACAACAATAGTTGCGTCAGCATTTATCAAAGCATATGATAATAATTTGATTGACCTGCCAGTTTATGCAAGATTGATGGGAGCAGAAGCAGATAAATCAAAAATCATGTTAAAAGATACAAAAACGAAAATGTTTGATTCCGTCGAGCAAGCAATTAACGGAGTTGTTATGGAGGTGACAAAAACTGGCTGATATTTTGAAATTGTTAAAAGGTGATAAAAATAAAAATGGTACTTATGAAAAGCAACCTGTTATAGTACAAGGTATAACTGGTAAGTTTGGATCTGTACATACAAAGTTAATGTTAGAATATGGTACAAACATTGTAGCTGGTGTAACACCTGGAAAAGGTGGTCAAAAATTTGAAGATGTTCCTATTTATGAAACCGTTAAGGAGTCTGTTAGTGCGACTGGAGCAAAAATCTCTATTGTTTTTGTTCCTGCAAAATTCTTTTTGGAGGCTGCAAAGGAGGCATTTGAAGCAGGGATTAAACTTCTTGTGGCTATTCCAGAACATGTACCAGTTCGTGATACTATGCAGGCTATTGAAATTGCTAAACAGAATAATGCTATTATGGTTGGACCAAATACTCCAGGCATAATTATCCCAAATCTCATCAAAATTGGAATAATGCCAGCAAGTCCATTTGCAGAAGGCAATATTGCAGTTTTATCAAAAAGTGGTACATTACTTTATGAAATCTCTAACAGTCTAACAACCTCAGGCTTCGGTCAAATTTTTACACTTGGGATAGGCGGAGATCCTATCAATGGAATAAGAATGGTTGATGTTTTTGACATGATCAAGGATGAATCTGAGCTTGATGGGATTGTCATAGTTGGTGAAATAGGTGGTGAGGCTGAAGAAACTTTGGCTCAGCACATTATAGACATTGAATTCAAAAAACCGATAGTTGCGTATATAGCTGGTAGGAAAGCACCAAGAGAAAAACGCATGGGGCATGCGGGTGCAATTATTATGGGAAATTATGGTTCAGCGGAATCCAAGATAGCAATGTTTTCCAAAGCCAATATACCAGTAGCAAAAAGACCTACAGAAGTACCTATTCTTTTAGCTGGAAAGATTAGAAAAAAATAGTTTTATACATAGGACAAAGTGGGGAAACAGCATGCCTGTAACAGATCCTGAAAAAAGACAGATTGCACAAAGGGCACGACTTTATATGAAAATCTGTTTTAATTGTGGGGCAAGAAACTCACTAGCTGCAACAAGATGTAGAAAATGTCACAATAAGTATCTCCGTCTTAAAAATAGAGCGTTAGGAGTAAAGAAAACATAAAACTGTTATTCTGAAAGTTTGATTGTGATTTCTTCACCATTATCAATTGGTACAGTAACTGACTGAACATTTGGATTATTCCTAACATGAGATAAATAATCCCCCATCATTTCGTTGAATCTTTCCGGGAACGAGATATTATCAGCACTAATTATTCCACCCTTTCTTACTAGTGGTAGGCAAAGATCAAAATATTCTATATAACTTTCCTTATCTGCATCAATAAAAATAAAATCAAAATAATTTTTCCCAAACTCCTCTTTTATATCATGCAGAACTTTTCTAGCCTCACCCTGCTTAATTTTGATTAGAGATCTCACTCCAGCCTCCTCAAAGTTCTGTGTTGCCTTATCAATCTTGAATTTCTCCCTGTCGATTGTGATAATTTGGCCATCTGATTGAGTGCTTGACATCACTGCGTCGGCAAACCAGAGTCCAGAATAGCCTACGGACATGCCTATCTCAAGAATTTTTTTAGCGTTTATGGATTTTAGTAGAATATTATAAAACATCCCAATGTTTTTTGATATGCAGTTCAGTCTCTCCGCTGGGAATATTTCATCCCGGTGGCTGTTCTCATAATCAATGTCCTTTTCTAATCTTGATAGTACATTCTGGATTTTTTCATTTATCATTATTCTTTAAATTACTTGGTGTGTGATATATAACGTTGGCAGAACCGGCAAAAAATCTTGTACCTAAATTTTTTGATGAGACCGGGACAACGTATGATGGTGTTGTCTCGTATGGCACGTTAGGCAAGGACAGATACTGGAAGAAAAAGATACTGGAGCAAATTTCTGACGGAAGTTCTTTCTTGGATCTGGCATGTGGTACTGGAATTCTTACCAGGGAAATTGCGGAAAAATTTCCCAGCGCAAAAATTGTTGGTATTGACATCACCAAAAGTTATCTCGATGTGGCAAAGCAAAATTCAAATTCGTTTGATAATATCTCGTTCATCCTTGACGACGCGGAAGAATTCAAACTGGATTTGAAGTTCGACTGCATTACTGCATCCTATTTGCCAAAGTACTGTGATCCGGAAATACTTGTAAAAAATTGTATAACGCATCTCAATCCTGGTGGCAAAATCATCTTTCATGATTTCACATATCCAAAAAATCCGGCTGTCAGAGGACTGTGGAATTTCTTTCTTACCTTCCTGCGGTTGGTGGGATGTTTTATTCCAAGTTGGAAAGATGCGCTAATCGGGCTGCCAAAGTTGATTCGAAGTACCAATTGGTTTCACAATTATTCTGATGTAATGAAGAAAAGCGGATTGAAGGTGAGCAGCCAATATCTTACATATGGTGCAGCAGCAATCCTCACTGGCACAAAATAAGTATAGCATGTTTTTAAAAATCTCAGAGATGAAGGCATTAGTTTATGAAAATTACATGGAGAATGATGATTTTGAATCAATTCTAGAGTTACGTGATATTCCGGAACCTGTGCCAAAACCAAACGAAGTAATTTTTCGCGTAAAGGCTGCAGCATTAAACTATGATGATATATGGGGTATGAGAGGAAAACCACTCGCCGTTCCATTACCACATATTTCTGGAACTGATGCTGCTGGAGAAGTAATCGCAATTGGTGACAACATAAAAAACATCAAGGTTGGAGACAGAATAGTTTCCCATGGGAACATGTCATGCCGTGTCTGTGCAGCATGCACTGATGGTAGAGAATATGATTGCCGACAACGAAAAATTTGGGGATTTGAAACTGGACCACTGTGGGGAGGCTATTGTGAGATTGCACATCTTCCAGAAATTAATGTCGTAAAAATTCCAGATAATGTAAGTTATGAGGCAGCTGCGGCTGCATCAATGACACTTTTAACATCTTGGCATATGTTGGTTGGGCGAGCCAAGATTAAACCAGGTCAAACTGTCTTAATTATGGGCGGTAGTTCTGGTGTTGGAATTTTTGGAATACAAATTGCAAAACTATATGGCTGTACAGTTATTGCTACCGCAAGTTCT
>Ga0207990_1001185_pt1 | contig 13904 bp, 12 predicted proteins | sample ETNtaG_8_FD_185780 | JGI IMG/M metagenome (GOLD analysis project Ga0207990, IMG submission 185780) | Marine microbial and viral communities from oxygen minimum zone, Eastern Pacific Ocean - ETNP201406SV75 (SPAdes) (version 2) | ecosystem: Environmental > Aquatic > Marine > Oceanic ...
GCCTAACCATAACAATTGCACCCCCAACCACCAAACTCATTGCTGTACCAAAGCCCGCAACAACTCTACTGATTAGCCACAAAGTTTCGTTAGTAGTAGTGCCTAAAATAACGGTAGTAATGACGCACAATATTAGACCTATTCTGTAATACCTTACCTTGCTATTAAAGTTCCTTATAAAGATAGCAAATAATGCCCCAGACAGATACCCAACATAGTTAACTGAAGCAAGAACTCCAGAAAATGTTAATGATAAGGTCTCATCTTCCAGCATACTAGGCAATAAAGATGTGTAAGAAAATCTGGCAACCCCAACACCAATAAATAGACCTATAATTCCAGCTAATAAAATATTGAAGTTACTGTTTTTGTTGAGTATATTGGTGTTCTTCACAGTGCTAGTCATGCTAAAGGTTATAAACCGTGTTTTTTTACTGTCCCAGTAAGTGGATTATTTTGCCAGCTGTATTTCGCATTTCTGGAATTACTTGCTGCATTATAGCAACACGATCAAACAAATCAGGGTCGGATTCAAGAGCGGCTCGAAGTGATGTACCAAAACTTTTTCGCAAAATAGTACCCACATTGAATTTGGCTACTTGACGCGCTGCCATTATTTGAATATCCTTGTTTTCAAGCCCACTAGCTCCATGAATTACCAATGGCAGACTTAAAGCTCCTTCCAACTCGGTAAAATGCTTTAAGTTAATTGCTACAGGTTTGTCTTCCAAACGGTGCACATTACCTATTGATATTGCAAGCGCATCAGGTTGTCCTTGTTCTTCCATGGCAACAGCCTCAGTTACTTCTGTTAGTGCAGAACGGATATGGTCACGACCACTTGCATAGGGCACCGAGCCCACTTCAGCCTCTACCGATATTCCTTTAGGGCGAGCATAAGAAACAACTTCACATATAGCATCTATATTCTCAGAGATAGGCAGCTGAGAGCCATCAAACATTACAGAATTAAACCCAACATCAACAGCTTGTTTAACTGTATCAATTTCATAAGTATGGTCAAGATGCAGGCAGACAGGAACCAGAGCCTTTTCAGCCATAGGCCTTAACATGCCTATAATTTCATCCATAGGCATAAATTGACGCATATCTAGATTAATAGACAAAATTACTGAGGCATTGTGCGATTCTGCAGCATCAACAACAGAACGCGCATCTTCGTAGCCAAACACATTAAAGCAGGCGACAGCATAACCGGCTTTTTGTGCCGGTACAATAATATCTGTAAGATTAGAAACCATATTATTATTTAAATTTACTAAGCATGTCTTGCATGCCAGGGATACTTTCAAGTTGGTACGCGTAATCTTTATGAAAATTCATATGTAGTGGTCGTTGTGTTTCTCCAGCCAAAATAGTGAAATAATACATCTCGAATCCAGGAGCTACTACACAAGGATGGTAACCCTTATCAAAAATAAATGTCGATCCATTGCGAACATGATAAACAGGGCCGTATTCATCTCCATCTGGAGTTAAAAACTGGGCTCCAAAACCGTTTGAAGGATTAAATCTGAAATTATAAACCTCATTATGCCGACTTTCCTCTGGCAGCATATCTGTTTCATGTTTATGAGGCGGAAACCCGGACCAGCCACCGGCGCCTACAGTAAATAGCTCACTAACCAAGAGTCTACCAACTTTACCGGATGTATCCTTGCCTAGTATATGTTTAATTTTACGGTGAGTTTTAGTGTCATCAGAACCATACTGAACTGTATCAATATCCTCTTCCCTTATAACAAAAGCTTTATGGGTTTTATTGTACTTGGCTCCAGAAATAAAGACTTCCACTTCTTCACTGATGCAACTTAATGTAGCTTCGCAGTTAACAGGTATATAAACCCCTTCAGGTTCTCCTTCCCAAATATGAAGACGCTTGCCAACCTCTTTAAATGTTTGATTTTGAACTTTAACATCAATGCTTCCTGTAGCAGGAACAATGCATGTCTCATAATCATCTAGTTGATAACTATATGATTCTCCAGCTCTTAGTTTAATAATACTGAAATAGCATAAAGGAACTATGTCATTATTACAATCTACAATCGCCTTATTATTATTATTATATTGAGGGATATGCATATTAACTCCACATAGATGAAGGTTTTAACGTAACTTTCTTTTGTAATGACTCAATTTCTTCTAGATTGGGCATAGCGCTTACGCAACCCTGTCTAGATACTACTATGGATGCTGCTGCACTACCAGCCTCAATTGCTTTTTGCCAGTCACTAGAAGACATATAGCTCATTACCACGTTTCCTAGGAATGCATCACCAGACCCATAAGGCTTAAGGATAGAAAGATTATAAATACCTGTATCAAGCCTTGCATTGGCAGAAAAAAAACTACATCCTTTAGCGCCTCGTTTCAGAATAATCAATTGGTTATTATTAACATATTCATTTACTTGTTGTTCAATGTCTGGTTGAAGAATTTTGAATTCTTCTTCATTACCAACTATAACATCTGCTTTTTCAGCAGCTTTTTGGTATGCCAAACGGGTAGTTTTTTCATTAGGCCAATTCCATGGCCGATAATCTAAGTCTAGCCACACCTTACAATCACTTTGCTGTGCAAAACTCATCATTTCTAAGGTCTCCTTTCTAGAGTTATCCTCAATCAAACTAGTTCCTGTAATAATAAGATTACTACTTTGGGAAATAGCTAACTTTATATCTTTATCACAGGAGATTTTAAGATCTGCTGGATTATTGCGATATATCACTACCTCACAATCTTTTTGACGTTCTTCAGCAATTGCAAGACTAGTTCGTTCATCTCCATAAGTAGTTTTTATAAACTTCAAGTTAATGCCTTCAGTTTTTAGACGTTGCCGAACATACTCTCCAACCGAATCATTAGATAAAGCTGAAATGAGGCCTATTTCACCTCCTACACGTCGCATAGCCACAGCAATATTAGCTCCTGAACCGCCTACATCACTAGCAAATGAGTCGGCATCAATCGTTTTAATTCCTGAAGGCTGTGGATAAAGATCAAGACCTGCTCGACCAACCACTAAGGCGCTCCATTCACGAGTGTCTTGGTATTTCAGATGTTGTACATCAATATCAGACATCAAGCCACTGAGTGGAAAGAGCTGAACGATCTATGGCATCCATTACTCTCTCAATTTTTATACCATCAGCAAAATTTGGCCATACAGGTTGGCCCGTTTCAATTGCATCTAATATATGTTTAAGCTCACATACTTTAACATCAATATATCCAAGACTGTGTCCTGCATTTGGCAAAAAAGCATCATACGGAGGTTGAGCAGGACCGCTCAAAATAGTCTTAAAGCCTTCCTGCCTTGGGTCATCACTTCGAGTATAGAGCTTTATCTCATTTAAGCGCTCCTGGTCGTGACATATCATTCCTTGTGAACCATGGATTTCCCAACGCAAGCCACACTTTCTTCCCCAGGCAACTCTACTAACACGCAGGGTTCCTTTAATTCCGCTTTTGAAATGAGCTAATGCTGTACAAACATCATCATTATCAACCACTAATGTTTGTCCTTGATTTCTTGGATCAGGCCGCTCTTTATGGACCGTATCATAATCTCCCACTAACCGAGTTATTTCACTACCTGTCATATAATGAGCCATGCTAACTAAGTGACACATTACATCGGCGTTAGAGCCAGTACCTGAAGCTTCGCGGCTCATTCGCCAAGAATGGGGCCTCTCTGGATCGGCTTCATTGTCGACATCGTAGCTTCCATAAAATCCTATTACTTGACCTATAACACCTTCTTCAATAAGTTTTCTTGCGCTTTGTACCGCAGGATTTTGAGTGTAGTTATAACCAAGTATAGTTTGAGCATTGCTCTTTTGAGCTGCTGCAAACATGGCCTCAGAGTCGAATAAATTGGTAGACATAGGTTTTTCACACCAGACATGCTTACCAAGTTTTAGAGCAGCTACTGAGATTTCTTTGTGTAAAGAGTTAGGAACGCATACAGAAATGAGTTGCACTTTAGGGTCGTTAACTAATTCCATCCATGAGCTTGTACAGCGCGAAAATCCCATCTCTTTTCGCATAACTTCAGCTCTATCAGTATTGTAATCACAGATCATTTCTAGATTGGGTCGTAGACTATCTCCAAAAACACTGCCTGCAGCAGCATAAGCAATAGAATGAGCCTTACCCATAAAAGCAGTTCCAATAACCCCTACACCTATTGTTTTCATATTTTTTCCTCTATTTGAATTCCAAATTTTTCACAGTAACTTTCAATATTATTGTAACCCATAGAAACATAAGTTAAAGGGTGTGCCTTGGCTGGGTCTTGTTCAGCCTCAACAACTATCCAACCACTGTATGCATTATCACTTACCATTTTAAATAGCCCTGGAAAATTAAAATTACCATCTCCAGGCACCGTGAATACGCCACTTAAAACAGCATTTAAAAAGCTTGAGTCTGACTCCAGTGCATCATTTAATATACCTCCTCTCACATCTTTACAGTGAATATGCAGAACTCGGTCACTGTGCTTTTCATAGACTCTTAGAGGATCTGCACCCGCATAAATAAAATGACCAGTATCAAACACCAATCCAAGGTCACTACTTGTCATAGCCATTAATTTATCAACCTCCTCTTCGATTTGAACTATTGTTCCCATATGGTGATGATAAGCAAGTTTCATTCCATGTGACAAAGTAAATTTTGCCAACTGACTAAGTTTGTTAGTCCATTCATACCATTGATCTTCAGGAAGAATGGGGCGCTTTGACAGTGGCGAACCAATATCTCCATGAACACAAGAGTGCATTTCACAATAAACAATAACATCAGTTCCTAAGTCTTTCAAAAGTTGCATATGAGGCGTTATTCTTTTTATTTCATCTTCAAGACTACCTATTAGCAGATCTCCACTAAACCAGCTTGAGACTATGTCCATATCATATTTACTAAACAAAGGCTCTAGTACTGATACTTCTCTTGGCCATTTACCGCCTAACTCAAACCCTCGATACCTAGCCTGTCTCCCTTCTTGCAAGCAATGCTCTATTGTCGTATCACCACCCAATTCTGGCATGTCATCGTTAGTCCATGAAATCGGACTAACACCAATTTTTATACTCATTTTGCTCTCCAAAGTATTATTTATAATATTTACGCCATCACCAGCTATACGAGCTACAAAAATTAATTAGCTAGCAAACTTAATCTTTTGGTGTTCATAAAGCTTTGTGGTGAAATTATCCAAATCAAGAGACTGTTCGAGTGCTTGCAGCGTGATTTCAAACATACTAAACCCTTTCATGCCAGAATAAGTATTTGCGTCAAAATCCAGGTTTGTAGGGAAGGCATAGCCGTCAGTTGCGCACATGCAAACATTTTTAAGAGACTCTTCAGAAAGTGTTTTGTTTTTTTGGTGGTCTAGTAATAATGGGTAAATGTTCTTGATAATTTTAGAATAATCAATACGCTCCATAGTCTTGCCGAAGACCGACGAGATCTGTAACAGATTAGCAATGCGGTCAATATTATTTGTGCTATTGGCACCAGCCGCATGAAATAAAGCTGGATTAAAAAATACGCCGTCACCTTTTTTTAATGGAAGTTGGACTGCATTCTCACAAAAAAAGCTTTGAAATTCATTGTTCCGCCATGCTAAATATCCCAATTCATATTTATGCGAGTTGGGAAGTAGCATGGTTGGACCACTTTCAGGTGGCATTTCGCTGTGCGCAACCGCACCCTGTAAAGTTAAGTATTGAGACATACGTTGAACTGAGATGGGATACTCCTGTATTTCTTTGTTTTCTTGAAACCCTAAATGGTAATCGCGATGTGGTTTTTGCATTTCACCACCAGGTTTTACAATATTGACTTGTGCCGTCATTTGAAAGTTTGGGCCACACCAGGACTCTGCAACAACTCTTAAGATGTTGTTAGCATAATAATTTATAAATACTTCAGGATTTTCGAGAGCAAGCTTTTGTAAGCTATTCCATATCCTCTTATTGCTACCAGAAGCGAAATGGTCATTTTTGCTGTTATCTTCTTTCTTAATAATCTTTTCAAAAATATCGTTGCTCTGATCTATTACTTCGCAATCAACAAATAGATTACGAATAACAAAAACACCCGGACCTTTTTCTAAAACATGATTTAATTCAGTTTTTAATCGCTTTTCCTCTTTCGAGTTATCAATAAATGAAGTTAAATTTATTGCATCATAAATTAAAACATTATTTGCAACTGAATCTGAAAGTGGATAATAATCTTCTAGTGTTTGTTGGGAACAAATTTGCCTTAAATCACCATAATCAATATCACATTCACTGAAATAGACTTGGTTATTGTTTGTTATTAATGGGTCTTCTTTCATAACTAGTAAGGTTGCTTTGTTTTGGCTTCTTTATAAGAGCTTAGAATTTTTTCGCTCTTTGAGTTTGATGATATCTCAGGCACTGCTACTTCCCACCAACAGCCGCCTTCTGGGCTTATTTTATGAGAATCGGTCACTAAACTTATGAGATAAGATTTAGACGATGATCTTGCACGTTTAAGAGCAAAAGCCAAATCATTTATACTCTCAATGTGTTCAGAGTTCGCACCAAGAGCTTTTGCATGAAGCGCAAAATTAATTTCTGGATGTCCATCGTCAACACTTTCACAATCTTTTAATAAATTATTAAAAGAACGATTACCTGTTGCGTTCTGAAGACGATTAATACAAGAAAAACCTCGATTATCTAAAACAACCACGATAATCTTATGCCCTAGCATTACACTAGTAGCTAACTCAGAGTTTAGCATTAAGTATGAGCCATCACCAACAAGCACAATTACTTCTCGCTCTGGTTCCGCCATTTTCACACCTAATCCACCAGATATCTCATAGCCCATGCAAGAAAATCCGTATTCAGCATGGTAACCTCCAGTTTGCTCTGTTCGCCATAGTTTATGTAATTCTCCTGGAAGACTGCCTGCCGCACAGACAACTATATCACTGGCAAGGCCATTACGTTTAACTTCACCAAGAACTTGAGCATCAGTCGGCAGAATGTTTTCAGTTTTTGATGTACTATTGGTTGATGTTATTTCCTCATAGTAGTTATTCCACTTTGTAGTTTCTTTTTGCACTGTATCGAACCACTTGTCAGGTGCTTTCCAGTTTGAAAGTTTCTTATCTAATTTATTAATTCCAAGCTTTGCATCACCCCACAATGAAAATGCGTTGTGCTTTATTGCATCAAAACGAGCAACATTTAACTGCAAAAGAGTTTTGTCAGAAAATAAAGCCCTAGAGCCAGATGTAAAGTCATTTAATCTTGTGCCAATAGCCAAGACTGTGTCAGCTTGTCTTGCAAGACTATTTGCAGAGTTTGACCCAGTAACGCCTATAGCTCCAACGTAGCTCGGATGATTCCAAGCCAGAGCACCTTTTCCAGCTGATGTTTCTGCTACAGGAATTTGATGTTTCTTTGCAAATTGTTGTAAGGTTATACAAGCTTCAGCGTAATGCACACCACCACCAGCTATTATTAGGGGTTTTTTTGATTGTTTTAAAATTTCAACTGCATGTGCCAACTCAACATTATCAATCCTTATCTGACGAATTGAATGAGTTCGCTTGGTAAAAAAATTCTCTGGATAATCAAACGCCTCTGCTTGCACATCTTGGGGCAATGATAAAGTTACTGGACCACAGTTTTCAGGATCTAATAAAGTTTGGATTGCGACAGGCAAACTGTTAATAATTTGCTCAGGCCTCATAATTCTATCAAAATATCGACTCACAGGTCTAAAGCAATCATTGACACTAATTGTAGGGTCAGAGAAGTCTTCTAATTGCTGAAGAACAGGATCTGGCGTTCGGCTTGCAAAATAATCACCCGGTAACAATAAAACTGGCAATCTATTCACATGTGCTAATGCTGCAGCGGTAACCATGTTGGTTGCACCAGGTCCAATTGAACTAGTACAAGCCATCATTCTTTTACGCTTATTAGCTTTTGCATAGGCTATAGCAGTATGAACCATTCCTTGCTCACTATGCCCACGATATGTTGGCAACTTCTCATAACTATCTGACAAGGCCTGACCAATACCAGCCACATTGCCATGTCCAAAGATAGCAAAAACTCCAGCAAATATAGGTTGAATATCCTCATCAATCTCAATATATTGAGCAGATAAGTATTTTACTAAGGCCTGGCTCATTGTTAATCTTATTGTTTTCATTTGTGAATTTCCTCTCTAAATTTTTTCCAAGTTTGAATCAATTCGATGTAATTACTCGTTACAGAATCAACCAACTCTTGGTCACTTATTTTATTTTGCATCCACTTTTTTGAAGGATCAAAAAAAATTGTTCTGCCAACAGTAAAACCTTTACAAATTGGATATTTTGAAGCGCAAGCAAAAGATTCTTTCATGTTCTCAATAGGTGCAGACATCCCTAACAATAATATACCTTGGCAGTATGGATCATGGCTCAATATAATATCACTTACTAATTTCCAAGACTTATCTTTAAGTGCTGGTAATTTCCACCAATCTGGTTTAATGCCAAGATGATAAAATCTCTTTAGTATCTCCGGTATTGTAGAGGTATTGACTTTAGATTCTGTAGGAGGGATTACTTCTAACAATAATTGATGACCGCTTTGAATGCAAGCAGAATACAGGTCCATCACTTTACTTTCTTGCTTAAGTTGCAATTCAAGGGGGTCGTCAGGATGATAAAACAACAAACACTTTACAACATGTTTTAGTGGCCAGGACTGTAGTTTCGATCCAATTGATCCGCCACCTTCGAACTCTAGAGGGCGAGAGCTAGGAAGCTCTACAGGTCTCCCAATCCACCATGTCTTTTCAGCAATAGAATTTAGCGCATCTTGTCCATAAGTATCATCTATTAATACGCCGACACTTCTTTCAGATATATTTAATTTCTTAATAGTGTCTTCTATTGAGCTTAAAAATAGTTTTTTTAGTTTAGCTATTTTATTTATATCTTCCCCACACTCAATCGCTAAATCATAGAATTGTTTACGATGATCAAAAGCAAACCCATAAACTTCTGATTGTTCATTAGTTCTAAAACTAACTCTATGAAGGTGATTAAGAGTTAGATCTTTACTTGGGTTCGGTATGTCAATTGCATTATCTAAATAGTATAACAACTCATTTTCACTTGGAATAGCAGGGGCGCAGCCATGGCGAGATACTACAAGAGCACCAGAAGCATTAGCATAGTTAGCACTCTTTTCAAGGCTTTCTCCTTTTAGATAACCACGCAAAAAACCAGACATAAAGGCATCACCAGCGCCCAAAACATTGAGTATATCTACTTGATTGCCTTTTATAACCTTAAAGTTAGCTGTAATGTCTGGGATATCACTGGTAATTACTGTGCATCCCAATGGACCAAGCTTTAATACAATGGTAGAGCTGCTTAATTTTCGAATTTGCCTTAAAGCAGTAATCGTATCTTCACTTCCTCCAGCAATATGAATCTCTTCCTCTGTGCCGACAATAACATCGCAATAAGGAAGTATCATTTGAAGATGTTGACTGACACTTTCACTTGCGACAAAACGAGACTCTCCATCGCCTAATTCAGTCAAACCCCACAAGACTGGTCGATAATCAATGTCTACAATTACCTGTGTATCTGATGCTTTGGCATATTCTATAGCTTTCATGCTTGTACTGTAAGTATTCTCAGAAGAAAAATGTGTTCCTGTAATTAACAAAGCCTTACTACTAGCAATAAATTCTTTGGAAAAATCTTTTTCACTGATTGCCATATCAGCGCAGTCTTTTCGATAAAAGATAAGAGGGAAAGTTTCTTTGTCTTGTATTCCCAAAACAACTAGACCTGTTAATCGTTCTTTGTCAGTAGCAATATGCGATGTATCTACTCCAACACTCTCCAACTCATTGCGTACAAAACGACCCATATGTTCATCGCCAACTCGGGTTAGCATTGCGGACTTGAGCCCAAGTTTGGAACAACCGTAAGCAATATTGGCTGATGATCCACCAAGATATTTTGCAAAACTGCCCATATCTTCCAGTGTGGAGCCAATTTGCTGTCCGTAAAAGTCTACTGCAGCTCGACCTAGACAAATGATATCAAGCGGTTTCACAACTTATCTAACATCCATTGGTGATCTGGATGGTTCATAAAAATCCATCGACGTTGTGGTCCTGCCATTACATTCAAATAGTAAGAGTCGTACCCATAAGGGACACCAACAGGGTGATAACCTCGTGGCACAAGAACAACGTCTTTATTTTCCACCGCCATAGTTTCGTCAATTGTTAAATCGTCGGTATATACACGCTGAAAAACAAAACCTTGTGGTGGGTTTATTCGATGATAATAGGTTTCCTCTAAGTAGGATTCAACTGGAGGGTTGTCAGAGTCATGTTTATGGGGCGGGTAACTTGACCAGTTCCCAGCCGGAGTTTTGACTTCGACAACTAATAAACTATCGGCTTTGTCTTGTTCCGGTAATATGTTGCAAATAGATCTTTTATTGCTGCCTTCTCCTCGAACCTCATTAGTCATTTCTTCAGGCTTAATGTGTCTGGCAGAATAATTTCCAAAGCCAGGTGCGGTTGCTATAGCGAGCTCGAGTTTGGTTATCGCTTTGATGGATATTCGACTGTTATTGGGCGCATATACTGCATGCGGCTTTTTATCTTCAAATACACTCATCCTATCGCCAAGACTATGAAAAGTCTGCTTATCTACTCTAATATCAGCCTTGCCAGACAGAATTACTAAGCATGATTCCGTATCTGGATCAAGCCAATCCAAGGTTTGCTGAGGCGCCAGTTCGTGTGCTTGAAATCCGACGTATTTCCAGTTGGCTGATTTTGGTGTTATGTTTTGATGACAACCATCTGAACTTAATTTAGGACGAGACAAAAGCGACATAATTAATTTCCTTGTTGATGGTAGCCGATGGATATACACATAGCCTGAACAAGGCACAATGTTGCCCCCAAAGATCTAAAGGTGTGAATCTCTGCTTCATTTATGCAAAATAAATAATCCGCAAGATTGGCAACAGGGTTTAATTCAGTGTCTGTCAGCAGAATAACCGTTGCATTTGATTTTTTTGCTTGTTTGACGGATTCAGTTGTCCTAGTAGAATAAGGGTTATAAGTGATTGCAATTAATACAGTATTTTCATCAAGCCAATGTGATAGTTTTGCTTCTTCATCTGCATAATTGCGAATACGGCATCGAATGCCTAGATTATTTAACATGTAATAAAAATAGTTTGCTATTGGTTGAGCTCTATTCGTACCACATAAAATTACTTCATTAGCCATACACAATGCCTGCACGGACTTCTCTAATATCACTTCATCTATTTGTTCAGATAGTAGTTTTGTAGAAGTAATATTACGACTAGTAACATCATGAAATATAGTCGAACTATTAGTATTTGTATCAGTTGCAGTGACTTTTTGTACATCAGTTATGCGCTGACGATAGTTGATTGCAGTTTGAGAAATTTTGACCTTAAATAGCTCTTGAAGTTCTGCAAAACCACTAAAACCAAAATGTTTAGCAAAGCGCACCAGAGTTGATGGATAAACCCCAATATCTTTAGCGATCACAGAAAGAGTGTTTAGTGCTAGTTTTTGAGGTTGATCGATAATATAGAATGCTATCAACTTCATTTTTTTACTTATAGTTGGGTAACTTTCTTGAATTAAACTATTTAATTCATTAATATTATTTGGAAGCATTCTCTTTTCCTTCAATATTCATAAATTAACTGGATTTCCAGTCTTAAGAGACTTTTGTGCAGCTTCGGCAATTTTTAAAGCTAGCACTCCATCAGAAATATCCACACTTGGTTTAGAGCCTGAATGAAACGAATGAATAAAATGCAATAATTCATTATGGTATGCCTTTTCATATCTTTCTAAGAAAAAATATTTCGCTTTAGCTTTATTGATTCCATTTGCATTACTTATCACTACATTATCTTCAAGTGCATTTTGTACTTGTAGCATTCCCGTCTCACCAAAAGCCTCAATTCTTTGATCATAGCCAAAAGAGGCCTGACGTCCATTGATAATGGTTACTATTGTACCTTTCCTCATATTTAATATAACGCTTGCTGTATCAACATCACCCTGACTAGCGATATCGTCATTTGCAGCCCTAGCTGAAACATAGATACTACTTGGAGTGTCATTAAGAATCCAACACGCCATATCAAAATCGTGAATCATCATGTCATGAAATAAACCACCAGAACCTGCAATATAATCCATTGAAGGCGGCTCTGGATCATGAGAAGTAATTATTAGAGACTGAATTGAACCAACTACGTTGGCATCAACTTTATCTTTTAAGCTAGCCATATGAGGGTCAAATCTTCTATTAAACCCTAGCATACAAACTATGCCACTTTCTTTAACCATTTGGGCGCATGATAATGCACGGTCAAGACTTAAATCAATTGGTTTTTCGCAAAAGACAGGCTTGCCAACTCGAACACATTTCTCTATAAGATCTGCATGAGTTGCTGTACTACTTGCAATAATGAAAGCGTCAATTTCATTGTTGTTGAATGCTTCATCTATGCTGAGTACATCTGCACTATAATTTCTTGCAAGATCCTCAGCTGCTTCATGATTTAAATCAACGACCGAATGAAGAATAGCACTTTCTTCACTAGCAATTGCAATTGCATGGACAGCGCCTATTCGACCTGCCCCAATTAAACATATTTTCATAATATTATTGTGTTATTTATTCTGAAAATTGATTATTTATCATTATTTAATACTGATAATTCCTTATTACCAGACATCATAAATTGTAATTCGTCAAAACTAACTTCTCCTGAAAGAGCAGTACCAAGAGTTTCTCCTCGAGATAGAACCGTAAATTTATCGCCTACAGCTAATGCATGTGAACAGTTATGCGATATAAATACTACTGCAACACCTTTTTCCCGGACTTTTTCTACCGTCTTTAATACGTTAGATGTCTGGTATACGCCCAAGGCTGATGTAGGTTCATCAAGTATTAATATTTTAGCTCCAAAATATACAGCACGAGCAATGGCAACGGTTTGCCTTTCACCACCAGAGAGGGTGCCTATTGATTGATTAGGATTCCGCAATTGAATACCTATTTTTTCCATTTCTGACATCAAAATTGAGTTACATTTTTCAAAGTCCATTACAGTGATAGGACCTATCTTTTTTGTCAGTTCTCTTCCTAACCAAAAATTACGCGAAACTGACATTAATGGAATTAGTGCTAAATCTTGATAAACTGTAGCAATTCCATAATTTATTGCATCACGTGGACCGCGTATCACAGCGGAATTTCCATTAATATTTATGCTACCTTTTGAGGGCTGGTGAACACCAGACATAATTTTAATTAATGTAGACTTTCCTGCACCGTTATCACCCAATAAGCAATGACACTCACCTTTATTAATTGAAATTGAAACACCTTTAAGGGCATCTACATTGCCAAAACTTTTATGAATGTCTGTAAGTTCAAGCAGTGGTGAAGTACCCATCATTTCTCTCCAGTGATTAATTTGCGAACATGCGTATTGAGTATCACTGCTAATAGTAAAAGCACTCCTAGGAAAACTCGAAATAATGAGCTCTCCACGCCAATAAAAAACAAACCTTGTTGCACTACTCCAAATATGATTGCGCCCAGAGCTGCACCAATAACAGATCCATAACCTCCAGTTAATAAGGCGCCACCTATGACCACTGAAATAATTGCCTCGAATTCTTTAAGAATGCCTCTATCCGCTGAAGCCGAGCCAAACTCAATAACTTGAGTGGTGGCGAATACGGTTGCACAAAAAGCAGTAAAGACAAACATGAGTATTTTAACT
>Ga0207990_1001188_pt1 | contig 13891 bp, 15 predicted proteins | sample ETNtaG_8_FD_185780 | JGI IMG/M metagenome (GOLD analysis project Ga0207990, IMG submission 185780) | Marine microbial and viral communities from oxygen minimum zone, Eastern Pacific Ocean - ETNP201406SV75 (SPAdes) (version 2) | ecosystem: Environmental > Aquatic > Marine > Oceanic ...
TGTTCAATAATTTCTTTATCAGAACAGTAACATTTATATACAAAACCCTTTTCTAATAATTGATTTGCAATTTTTATATGTTCATTAATTTTTGCAGATTGAATATATTCTTTACCATCATAATTGATACCTATCCATTTTAAAGATTCTATGATTTGGATTTTATATTTATCTTCAGATCTTTCTTTATCTGTATCTTCAATTCTTAAAAAAAAAGATCCTTTTTGATTTTTTGCATATAACCAATTGAATAATGCAGTACGCACACCTCCAATGTGCAAAGGTCCAGTAGGAGATGGAGCAAATCTTGTTGCCACTTTTGACATTTTATATATTTAGACTATTTGTTTAGAAGTTTCTATATAAAGATACTAGAACACCTTGAACTTTTACTCTATCAGGACCAAAAATTTTAGTTTCATAATTTTTATTTGCACTTTCTAGAGCTACAGTTTTTCCTTTTACTCTAATTCTTTTTAACATTGCTTCGTAATCATCTATTAAAGCAACTACAATTTGTCCATTATCTGCTTTATCTGCTTTTTTTATAATAACTGTATCACCATCATTAATTCCTGCCTCTATCATTGAGTCGCCTTGGATTTTTAGACCAAAAAAATTATCATTTTTATTTAGCGAAACAGGAAGTGGGATACGCGATATCTCATTTTGTATAGCTTCTACGGGAGATCCAGCTGCTATTTTTCCCAATATTGGTATTTCATTATCTTCTGTAGTTGAATTGTTCTCGTCCAATCCACCTTTAATTACACTTGGTGAAAAAGAATTATAAATATCATTGGCACTTGCAGTTTCAGGTAATTTTAATACCTCTAGAGCCCTTGCTTTATGTGGTAGCCTTCTTATGAAACCTCTTTCTTCTAAAGCACTAATTAATCGATGAATTCCAGATTTTGATTTTAAATTAAGAGAATTTTTCATCTCTTCATAAGATGGGGAAACACCCGAGCTTCTAATTTTTTTATTAATAAATACTAATAAGTTTTTTTGTTTTTTTGTAAGCATAGAACAAATATCGTACATTTATGTTCTACAAAAGTTCTTTTAATTCATCAATAGCTTAAAAGCTATAAAAAATGAGGTTTATTTAATCAGAGAACTGAAAAAATAGAATTATTATCAATATTCTTTAATAGTGATTCACCAATTAAAAAAGTTTTAATATTTGTTTTTTTAACTACATTCAAAAGATCATCTTTTGTCTTAATTCCACTTTCAGAAATTAAAGGTCCTTTATGATTGATTAAAATATCATGAATATCAAAAGTTGTATTCATGTTAGTTTTTAAAGTTTTAAGATTTCTATTATTAATGCCAATTAGTGCATCACTAAATTTTAATGAATATCTGGCTTCGTCTTTTGTGTGAACTTCTACTATTACTGACATATCTAATTTTAAAGCTTCTTCGTATAATTGATTAGCTATATTTTCTGGAACAGCTGACAAAATAATTAAAATAGCATCAGCACCATAATATTTAGCAAGATGAACTTGGTAAGAGTCAATAAAAAAATCTTTACATAAAATTGGCATATGCATGCTTGTTGGATCCATAGGTATCATTTTTGATTTAATTTTATAAATATGAGCCAAACTACCTAAAAAAAAATCTTCTTCTGTTAAAACAGATAAACAGGTAGCTTTATTTTTATAATATTTATTTGCTATATCTACAGGGTTATAATTCTCAATAATAATGCCAGCTGAAGGACTTGCTTTCTTAATTTCTGCAATGATTGAAATTTTATTATTTGAAATATTATTTTCAATTGTTTCTTTAAAGTTAATATAATCCATAGAATCTGGCGGATGTTCCAATAAGGATTCAATTGGACGTTTTTTTTTTAAATCAATTAATCTTTCAGATTTTTTTTTGATTATTTTTTCGAGTACATTTTCAGCCATTTTGTATATTTTTTAAATGTTCAAATGTTTTTCCACTTAATATATGTACTCTTGAATTTTCATATGCATCTATAAAATTTTCAAATTTATTTGAAACAATAAGGCCAGCAGCTGCATTTAAACAAGCAGCTTTTGAAAAATCGTTATCTTCGCCTTTAAAAATATTAATTATTTTTTGAGAGTTAAATTTAGCATCATCGCCTAATAAATTTTCAAATTTTTCAGCATTAATACCCATTTCTTTTGGATTGATAGAAATTTTTGAAATCTTATTATCTTTTAATTGAATTACATTTGTTTTTGCATAAGGTGAAATTTCATCTAAACCATCTTCACTATTAACAATCCATGCAAAATCAATATTTAAATTTTTTAACGCATTTGCAAATAATTCAAGTAATTTTTTATCAAACACACCAACAACTTGCCTCTTAACTAAAGCGGGGCTACTTAAAGGTCCAATCATATTAAAAATTGTTCTTTTACCAATTTTTTTTCTCACAGGACCAACATGCTTCATGGCGCTATGATAATTTGGTGCAAACATAAATCCAAAATTATATTTATTTATTTTATCTTCTACTTCATTTGGTTCTTCATTAATTTTTATATTTAAGCTTTCCAATACATCTCCAGAACCACATTTTGACGAAACAGCTTTGTTACCATGTTTAGCCACTTTAATACCCATGCTAGCTAACAATAAAGCAGAAGCTGTTGATATATTTAATGTGTTTTTACCATCTCCACCAGTACCACAAGTATCAATGGCATTTTTAATATTAACTCTTTTAGATTTATTTCTTAAAACAAAAACACCCCCAGCAATTTCACTTGATACCTCACCTTTGTTTGATAATAGAGTTAAAAAACTATAAATTTCATCTTCAGAAGCTTTTCCATCCATTATAATTTCAAAAGATTTCTTGCTTTCTTCAAAGGATAGATCTTCTTTTTTTTTTAATTTTGATAAAAATTCATTCATAAATTTAATAATTTATAAAATTTTTTAGTAATTTTATACCTATTGGAGTTTTTATGCTTTCTGGGTGGAATTGAACACCATGAATATTATATTTTTTATGCATAACCCCCATGATTATATTATCTTTAGTTTTAGCTGTAATAACTAGATTTTTCCCAAGTGTTTTTTTATCTATAATTAAACTATGGTATCTTGTGGCATTAAACTCTTTTTTTATTCCTTTAAATATTCCATTATTATTATGTTTAATGGTACTTAATTTTCCATGCATTAAATATTTAGCTTTAATAATTTTTGATCCAAATACCTGTCCTATGATTTGATGGCCTAAACACACACCAAGTATAGGTATACTTTTTGAAAAAAATTTAACTATTTTCAAACAATTGCCTGATTGATTTGGATAACCAGGACCAGGAGAGATTACAATTCTATCGAATTTTTTTTTTATTATTTGATTAATAGTAATTTTGTCATTTCTAAAAACTTCAACTTTGCATTTTAAGGAAGACAAATAATGATAAAGATTATAAGTAAAACTATCATAATTATCTATTAGTAAAATTTTCATTTTTATCTTAATGCATTTATTAATGCTTTAGCTTTATTAACAGTTTCACGATATTCATTTTCAGGCTTGCTATCAGCGACAATACCGGCACCAGCTTGAACATAAAATTTATTTTCTTTAGCAAGAGCAGTTCTCAAAGCTATACAAGTATCAAAATCACCATTTGCTGAAAAATATCCAATTCCTCCAGCATAAACTTTTCTTTTTGTTTTTTCTAAGCTATCAATTATTTCCATAGCTTTAATTTTTGGTGCTCCTGAAACTGTACCTGCAGGAAAACCAGACAACAAAGTATCTATTTTTGAATTTTTTTTATTAAAAGTACCCTCAACATTAGAAACTATATGCATAACATGTGAATATTTTTCTATTTTAAAATTTTCCGTAACTTTTACAGAATTAATCTTAGCTACCTTTCCCACATCATTCCTTCCTAAATCTAATAGCATTAAATGTTCTGCTAATTCTTTTTTGTCTTTTAGAAGGTCTTTTTTATAAAATTTATCCATTTTTTTGTTTTTTCCTCTTGGTCGAGTTCCTGCTATGGGCCTTACAGTGACTTTATTATTTCGTAATCGAACTAAAATTTCAGGACTAGCACCAATAATTTGAAAGTCACTAAAATTGAAAAAATACATAAATGGAGATGGATTAGTAATTCTTAATTTTTTATAAATTTCCAAAGGACTTTTTGTTAATTGTGTTTGAAATCTTTGACTTAAAACAACTTGAAAGATATTTCCTATTTTTATTTGTTTTTTTGCATTCAATACCATACTTTTAAAATATTTTTTACTCATATTGCTTTTAATTTTAGAAATTTTTTTTCTATATATTTTTTTTTTAATATATAAATTCTTATCAGAAGTTATTTTTTTGAGGTTAATAAGATCATTTCTAATTAAATCAAATTTATTTTTATAATTATTTATTTTTTCATCTGAATAGCAATTTACAATAAAATGAATTTTTTTTTTCAAATTATCATGAATAATCACAGATCTAGGTCTCATCAACCTAACATCAGGCAATTTTAAATCATCATTACAACTATTAGGAATATTTTCGATATATCTTATTATATCATAAGAAAAAAAACCTGATAACAAAGAACATATAGGTGGTAAGTTTTTTGGTGTGGCAAAATTAAAATTTTCAATTAATTTATTTAAGAATACATAAGGTTTTATCTTTAATTTTTTTTTTTTATCATTAATTATGCTTATTACCCTTTCATTATTTAACTCCCATATTTTATCGGGATTTTTGCCAAAAATAGTAAATCTACCCCTTATTTTCCCTTTTTCCACTGACTCAAAAACGAAACTATTTTTTTCATTTAAAAAATTATCTATTAATCTTTCAATAATGAATTTATTTTTAAATTTTTCTGAAAAGTAGATTGTTTGATTGATTTTACTTAGATGTTTTTTTTTAAAGTCTTTTAAGCTTGAACTGATTATCATTTAAAATAGTTTTTTAATCTATCAATAGTTTGTTGATTCATTGATATTTTATATTTGTTATTTAAATAATGATCATAAGTTGAATAGATATTGTTTTTTAAATTGATGCCTGTTTCAAAATAAAATTTACTATAATTTTTATCATTTTTATTAATAGGTATTTTATTAATATTTTTAATAAATATTAAAAAGTTTTCATTATTTTTATTTGTAGCAATAGTATAATGATTAATAGGCATTCCAAAAATTTCATTCAAAGATTCTTTTATAAAAAAATCATTATCTTTAATATTTTTTACTTCCAATTGTTCTATTTTAATATCATTTTTTTTTGTCAAATTTATAAAGTCATTATTATTGAAAGATTTTGTATTAATTTTCTTTAACAATAATTGGTTGGTTTCAAACTTACTTTCATTGACTATTAATTCAATAATTTTATTTTTAAACTCTTTTGTTTCTGTATCAGGAAGAGTTTCTGTGATTTTATTTACATTAAATAAAATATATTCATTCCCATTATCCATAAGTTTTACTTCATTAATTTTATCTGTATTAATAATTTGATTAATTATTTCATCAGAAAGTATTAAATCATCAATTTTTTTCTTTTTATTAAATGAATCAATTGAGATAGTTTTTAATTTATATTTATTTGTTATTTCATTAAATTTAATTCCATTAACTATTTCGTTATCAATTTCATCAATTTTATCAAAGAATAATTGATTAAAATCTTTACTTGAAACTAAAGACATGGGATCTAGCAAAGTAATATTTAATGAAATTTTTTTTTCTTTAAGTTTATCTTTATTATTTTTTATAAATTTTAATATTTCATCTTCTGTAACTGTTGTATTATTTTTATAGGTTTTTTCTAAATTAATCATTTCAATTAAAATTTTCTTATTTTGATTATTAAATGTATTTTTGACTAAAAAAAATGGTGAATAGGTACCGGCACTTATGTAATTAAATAATATTCTTTTTTTTTCATTATGTCTCAAATTTTCTTCAAAAATTGTTGCTGATAAATTATTTGTTATTAAATATTTTTCATATTTTATTCGTGAGAAATTGTTATTTTCATCTAAAAAATTTATATTTTTTTTTAATATTTTTGATAAAGATGAATCAGAAATATTAATATTTAATTCATCCATTTCTAATAAAAGAAGTTTTTTATTTACCAAGTCAGCGACTACTTTTTCAAGAATAGAATTATTAATATTTTCTTTAATCATTTCATTACTTAAATTTAATGAATTAAGATGGTTCATAAAATCCTTTGTTGATATTTTATGATTATTAATCTTACCGACAACATTTGTGTTTCCTCCTCTAAATACACTACCCATCCCCCAAAATACAAAAGGCACAATTATTACACCTAGCAGTATTTTAGCATAAATAGTCTTTGAAAAATTTCGTATAGAACCAAGCATAATATAATTAAAGTAATTTGATTTATTAAGAACAAATCTATAAATTAAATTTAATCCTATGACAAATAAATTTAACTATTTTATTGGAAATTGGAAAATGTTTGGTGATTTATCATCAATAAGGTTAATAAAAAAAATAAGTATTAACTTAAATAGATTTAAAAAAAATAAATTTAAGGTAGTTTTTTGTATACCCTATACTTTAATCAATTCTTATTCTAAACAACTAAAGCAGTCCAACATTTCTATTGGAGCGCAAAATGTTCATTATCTATATGAGTATGGATCATATACTGGCTCAATTAATTCAAAAATGATTAAAAATGCTGGGGCAGAGTATGTCATAATTGGTCATTCAGAAAATAGAATAAATGGTGATACAGATACTATTATTAATAAAAAAATTAAATCATCTTTAAAAAATAATATAAAAATTATACTTTGTATTGGTGAGACCAATAAGCAAAAAATAAATAAACAAACTAATAGAATTTTAAAAAAACAAATTGTTTTGTCGCTTAAAGGCATTAGAAGTATTAAAAATATTATTTTTGCTTATGAACCTGTGTGGGCAATAGGTACAGGAAAAGTTCCAAATAAATATGAACTTTCAAAAAATATATTATATATTAAATCTCAAATTCAGAATAAATTTAAAAAAGCTCAAAATATAAATATTTTATATGGTGGATCGGTTAATCCAAGAAATATAGTTGAATTAAATTCTATTGATCATCTAAATGGATATTTAATTGGTGGTGCTTCAAAATCTTCAAAAAAATTTATTGATATAATGAACAAAACATATAAATAGTCCGCATGGAGAATATTCTTCTAACAATAGATATTATTTTAGCAGTTTTATTGATAATTTTGATTTTAATTCAAAAATCAGAAGGTGGTGCTTTAGGCCTAGGTATTTCTCAGGATAATTTTATGTTTTCTAGAACGGCAGGAGATTTTTTTTCTAGAAGCACAGCAGTAGTTGCTACACTATTTATTATATGTAGTTTAAGTCTAACAATTATTTCACGTCAGGATTTGCCTTCATCTTCCTCTATAATTGATAAAATTGAAGAAAATGAAGATGACAACACACCAAAAATTCCAAAAAACAATAATTAATACTTTCATTTAATTAAAATTTTACTTATAACATACTTCCATGGCGCGATATATATTCGTAACAGGCGGCGTGGTCTCTTCCTTAGGCAAAGGTTTATCATCAGCATCACTTGCTGCACTTCTTCAGTTAAGAGGTTTTAAAGTTAGAGTTAGAAAGTTAGATCCATATTTAAATGTTGATCCAGGAACAATGAATCCATTTCAACACGGCGAAGTTTTTGTAACTGACGATGGGGCTGAAACAGATCTTGATTTAGGACATTACGAAAGATTTACGGATATTTCAGCAACTAAATCTGACAACATAACTACAGGAGAAGTTTACAGTGATATAATTAAAAAGGAAAGAAAAGGTGATTTTTTAGGTGGAACTGTTCAAGTTATTCCCCATGTTACAAACCATATAAAAAAATTTATATCTCACAGTGTAAAAGATGAAGATTTTATTATATGTGAAATTGGAGGAACAGTTGGTGATATAGAGAGTTTACCTTTTCTTGAAGCAATAAGACAATTTTCAAATGATCAAGGTGAAAAAAATTGTTTATTTATTCATTTAACTCTTGTTCCTTTTATGAAAGCTTCAGGTGAATTAAAAACGAAACCTACACAACATTCAGTTAAAGAATTAAGGAGCATTGGTATACAACCTAATATTATTATTTGTAGAACGGAAAAAAGTATTCCAAAAGCTGAAAGACAAAAAATATCTTTATTTTGTAATGTTAAAATTGAAAATGTACTTCAAACAATTGATGTAAAAACTATTTATGAGGCTCCAATAAGCTTTAATAAAGAAAAATTAGATCAAAGAGTTTTAGAACATTTTAAGATTAAATATAAAAAACAAATAAATCTTAGCAAGTGGAAAAAAATAACGAATATTGTTTTAAATTCAAAGAAACACGTAAATATTGGAATTATTGGCAAATATGTAAATTTGAAAGATGCTTATAAATCTTTAGATGAAGCCCTAGTTCATGGTGGAATTAGTAATAAAACCAAAGTTAATTTAGTTAGAATTGAGTCAGATAAATTAAAGAAATCAAATTTGAACAATATTATGACACAACTTTCGGGTATTTTAATTCCAGGAGGATTTGGAAAAAGAGGAGCCGAAGGTAAAATTGAAGCAATTAGATATGCAAGACTAAATAATATACCCTTCTTTGGCATTTGTTTTGGCATGCAAATGGCAATTATAGAAGCAGCAAGAAATTTATTAAAAATAAGCAATGCCTCATCCAGTGAATTTGGAAATAGCTGTACTCCTGTAATTGGATTGCTACACGAATGGCAAAAAGGAAAAAAAATGATAAAAGGCAGTGAAAAAAATTTAGGTGGTACAATGAGATTAGGTTTGTATGATGCAGTTATTTCAAAAGGAACTCATATTTCAAAAATATATAATACTAAAAGAATTAAAGAGAGACATAGGCACAGATACGAAGTCAATATAGATTATAAAGATGCTTTTGAAAAAAAAGGATTAATTTTTTCAGGTTTATCTCCCGATGGCTTTCTTCCAGAAATAGTAGAACTTAAAAATCATTCTTGGTTTATTGGTGTTCAATTTCATCCAGAATTTAAATCTAGACCTTTTAATCCACATCCTCTGTTTTCTTCATTTATTAAAGCAGCTAAAAATTATCAGGAGAAAAAATAATGGAACAAGTTGAAGTAAAGTGTGGAAAATTAACAATTTCTAATAATAATCCATTTACTTTAATTGCTGGACCTTGCCAATTGGAAAATGAAAATCATGCCATCGATGTTGCTAAAAAACTTAAAGAAATCACTGATAAATTAAGTATAGGTTTAATATATAAAACTTCTTTTGATAAAGCTAACAGAACGAGTCTTAAAGGTAAAAGAGGGGCAGGCCTTGAAAAATCATTACCTGTTTTTGATAAAATAAGAAAAGATCTAGGTATTCCAGTATTAACTGATATTCATAATGTTGAACAGTGCGCATTAGTTTCAAAGCATGTAGATGTTTTACAAATCCCAGCGTTTTTATGTAGACAAACCGATCTACTTATTGCTGCAGCAAAAACAGGTAAAGTTATTAATGTCAAAAAGGGACAATTTCTTGCACCATGGGATATGGTGAATGTAACTAAAAAAATTTCAGACTCTGGAAATAAAAATATTTTGGTTACTGAAAGAGGAGCAAGCTTTGGTTACAATACACTTGTTTCAGATTTTAGATCTATACCTATTATGTCAAAGAATGGTTATCCCGTTGTTTTTGATGCAACGCATTCAGTACAACAACCTGGTGGACTAGGAGAGAAAAGTGGAGGACAAAGAGAATTTGTTGAATATCTTGCAAGAGCTGCGGTTGCTGTTGGAGTAGCTGCAGTTTTTATGGAAACACATCCGGATCCAGATAAAGCACCTTCTGATGGTCCAAACATGGTTCCATTATCAAAGATGGAGAATTTGTTAAAACAATTATTAAAAATTGATCAATTGATAAAGAATGGCAAAAATTACTAATATCAAAGGTCGACAGGTTTTTGATAGTAGAGGAATCCCAACTGTAGAAGCTGAAGTTTTTTTAGAAGATGGGAGTTCGGCCTCAGCAATAGTTCCATCCGGCGCATCTACCGGAAAGCATGAAGCTTTTGAATTAAGAGATTTAGAAAATAAAGAATACTTAGGAAAAAGTGTTTTAAACTCTGTTAAAAATATTAATGGAACTATATCTAAAAACTTAAAAAATTTTGATATTTTTGATCAAAGAAAATTAGACAATGCTTTAATAGATTTAGATGGCACTAAACAAAAAAATAAATTAGGTGCTAATTCAATTTTAGCTGTTTCCATAGCAACATGTAAGTTGGCTGCAATTTCGAAAAAAATTTCACTATTTAAATATTTAGGAGGAAATACAAATAATCAAATGCCATTACCTTTAATGAATATAATTAATGGTGGAGCGCATGCTAATAATTCACTTAGAATACAAGAGTTTATGATACGCCCAGAACGTCCTAAAACATTTTCAGAGTCAATTAGAATATGTTTTTTGGTAATTCAGAAATTAAAATCACTTATAAATAATAAAAAACTTTCCACAACTGTAGGTGATGAAGGTGGCTTTGCTCCATCTTTAAATACAAACGAAGAAGCAATTGAATTTATTATAGAAGCTATTGAAAAATCTGGTTTTAAGACTGGAGAAGAAGTTTCAATTTGTTTAGATGTAGCTGCAAACGAATTATATAAAGAAAGCAAATATTCTATTCAATCATCAAAATTTGAAAGCATTGAAAATACTATAGATTACTATTTAGATTTAATTGATAAATATCCAATAAAATCAATTGAAGATCCTTTTTCAGAAGATGATTGGGGATCATGGGAAGGATTAATGAAATTTTTAAAAGCTAATAATAAAAACACTCAAATTGTTGGAGATGATTTATTTGTTACTAATAAAGAAAGATTAAACAAAGGTATTAAACAAGAAGTAGCTAATGCCATATTAATTAAACCAAATCAAATAGGGACAATAACAGAAACTATTGATGTTATTAATTTAGCTCACAAAAACGGTTTTAAAACAATTATTTCTCATAGATCAGGTGATTCAGAGGACACATTTATTGCTGATTTGGCTGTTGCAACAAATTCTTCTCAAATTAAAACAGGTTCATTAGCAAGATCTGAAAGAGTAGCTAAATACAACAGATTATTAAAAATTGAAGAAGCGCTTGGAAAAGATGCAAAAATGGCTAAGATTTAATCAATGTTTGTAATTAATAAAATAAAAAAAAATTATTTTCTTTTATTAAGTACTTTTTTATTTTTCTACGTTTTTTTTAATCTTTTAGATGGTGAAAGAGGCTTAATTTCTTATTTTGAAAAAAAAGAACAATACAAAAATATGTTAAATAAAAAAAATGAATTAGCTATCCAGATTAATGGACTTGAACATAAAATTTCTTTGTTAACTGATAATATAGATTTGGATTATATTGAAACTCTTGTCAGAGAAAAATTCTTTTTTGGCCAAAAGGGAGAAAAAGTTTATTTAATTAATAATAATGAAAATTAGGCATCCAGAAAAAATTAACAAACCTGTTAACCTTATTAAAAAAAAACCTTCTTGGATAAGATCAAGATTAATTAATTCTCAAAATTTTTTTTTAATAAAAAGTATTATTAATCAAAAAAAAATTCATACAGTATGTCAGGAAGCAAATTGCCCTAATATTACAGAGTGTTGGAGCAAAAGACACGCAACATTTTTAATTATGGGAGATGTATGTACTAGAGCTTGTGCTTTTTGTGATATTAAAACAGGAAAACCAAAACCTTTAGATTTATTTGAACCAATAAAAATTGCTAAAGCTACAAAGGAACTTAATTTGAAGCATGTTGTAATTACATCTGTTGACCGTGATGATTTAATAGACGGTGGGGCAGAACATTTTAGCAAAGTTATTCATGAGGTAAGAAAAATGAATAATTCTACAACTATAGAAGTTTTAACTCCTGATTTTTTACGTAAAGGGAAAGCATTTACTAAAGTTGTATTAGCAGAACCAGATGTTTTTAATCATAATATTGAAACAGTTCCCAGCCTCTATTTAAAAGTTAGACCAGGATCAAGATATTTTGCATCTTTAGAATTACTTAAATCAGTTAAACAAATGGATAAAACAATATTCACAAAATCTGGAATTATGCTTGGAATGGGAGAAAAAAGAGACGAGATATTACAAGTTATGGATGATTTAAAATCAGCAGATGTTGATTTTATTACAATTGGGCAATACTTACAGCCATCAGTTAAACATCATCCATTAGAAAGATATGTTCATCCAGATGAATTTAAAGAATTAAAAAGAATAGCTGAATCCAAAGGTTTTTTAATAGTTGCATCGTCTCCGTTAACTAGATCTTCTTATCATGCAAATGAAGATTTTCGTAAAATGAAACAATTGAGAGACAATCAATCTCAATGCCATCCTCTTCAGTAAAAAAAAAAATTTCCTGCTCAAAAGAAGATTTAATTAATATGGTACTTGATATTGAAAAGTATCCTGAATTTGTTCCATGGTGCTTAGATAGTAAAGTTTATGAAAAAAAAGATAAAGGAGATACTGTTGAAATTATAGCAGATCTTACAATTGGGAAGAGTTTTTTTAAAGAAACATATAAGAGTTTTGTTATTTACAGTAAATCAACTGATACAATTTATGTTACTAGCATGGAGGGACCACTGAAATATTTAGAAAACAAATGGTTTTTTAAAGATTTAGGTGAAGCAAGCCAAGTAGAATTTCAAGTAGATTTTGAACTGAAAAATAAAATATTAAACCTTTTTATGAACAAATCATTTGATTTAGGGTTAATAAAAATAGCCGATGCTTTTCAAAAAAGAGCAAATGATTTATTTAAGAAAATTTAAAATTAATTCTAAAGATTTCTTAACAGTAGCTCTCTGAATATAAGTTCTTCCCTTATTTCTAAATAGGTATTTATTAACCTTAATTTTATTGCCTCTTTTAATACCAATATATACCAAACCTACAGGTCTTTTTTTTGTGCCACCACTAGGTCCAGCAATACCAGTAATTGATAACAAAATATTACTTTTGCTAATTTTATTTAAGTTTTTAACCATTGAAAGGCAAGTTTGTTCACTTACAGCACCAAACTTATTTATGATTTTTTGTGGAATTTTTAAAACATCAATTTTAGATTTGTTTGAATAAGTAACTAAACCAAGAGTAAATACTTTAGATGAACCAGAAACAGAGGTAATAAAACTAGAAAGAAGTCCACCCGTACAAGATTCTACAAAAGAAATCTTTAATTTTTTTTTCTTTAATAAATTTACTATTTTTTTTGATAAAATTTTCATGTTTATAATAAATTTTTTACAATCATAGCTAATATTAAAGTTAGGACTACATAAAAACCAGCCAAAATATCATCAAATATAATACCAAAGGTATTTTTGTATTTTTTATCAAAATAATTGATAGGAAATGGTTTTAATATGTCAAAAATTCTAAATAATAAAAAAATAAAAAAATAAAATAATATAGACTTGTCAAATCCTTTTTCAATTTCGTGGGAAATTTCGTAAAGATATATTGGAATTGATTGACCAATAACTTCATCAATTACAATTTGTTTGGGATCTTTATCTTCAAATTTTTTGAGACAAGAATTTATTGCGAATATTGAGTAAATTAATATTATTAATAAAATAAGTAAAACAAAGGTTGAAGATTTATTAAGTACATGAAAAATTATAAACAATAAAATAGAAGTAACTAGCGAAGCCCAAGTTCCTGGTGCAAATTTTAAATATCCTATACCAAATAAAGTTACAAATAATAAATTAA
>Ga0207990_1001193_pt1 | contig 13873 bp, 10 predicted proteins | sample ETNtaG_8_FD_185780 | JGI IMG/M metagenome (GOLD analysis project Ga0207990, IMG submission 185780) | Marine microbial and viral communities from oxygen minimum zone, Eastern Pacific Ocean - ETNP201406SV75 (SPAdes) (version 2) | ecosystem: Environmental > Aquatic > Marine > Oceanic ...
TAACCGGCGGAGTTGCAAGCTGGGCCAGAGTATTTGACGCGATAAGCTGGTCCCAGATATACAGTTTCGGACTGGCATTCCTCATTATCTCGCTGATCATGTTTGGCATCTTTGGGTCATTGAAACTAGGCCTTGTGGCAATTCTGCCTAATACTTTTCCAATGCTGACGGTGTTTGGGCTGATGGGCTGGCTTGAATTTAATCTTGATATTACTACGCTGATGACAGCACCGATCATCATCGGAATCGCAGTGGACGACACGATCCATTTTATCACACACTATCGGCTGTCACTGGTCAAAGGAGCAAGTATTACCGAGGCGATCCATGACACGCTCCACGAGGTAGGACAGGCAATCATTTTCACAACATTGATCCTGATGTCAGTTTTTATCTTCTTCATACCGGTCAGTCATGTTGGTGTTTCACACTTCAGCATCCTTGCCGTCATCGCTGTCTTTTCTGCTCTTCTCGCAGACCTGTTTTTGCTTCCGGCACTTTGCCGTGTTTTGCAGATACGAGTTTAGTAAAGTCGATAATGAGCATTCACGCCGATTTGTGTTGAACTATCCAGTCCAACACTTGATTTACTTGCAGGCATATATCAGCGGAATTCACTAACGGTCTGTCAACTATCAGCACCGGTATTTTTAACTTTCGGGCTGCTTCAATTTTTGCGTAGGTAGAGTCACCACCGCTGTTTTTACTAACCAGCATTGTCACACCATACTGCCGGAACAAGCTGAGTTCGTTTCTCAGAGAAAAAGGTCCACGCGCTTGTAAAAATTCAGCCTTTTCCCAAACGAAAGTTCCGGTTACCGACCCAACACTTTCCGGAAGCTCCACGCTGCGTACGACAAAATGACATTTCCTGCATCGCTGAAAAAGCTCTAAGCCCCGGTTCCCCGTGGTTAGGAAAACGATTTGCTTTGATAGCCGGGAGTTTGTGTCTATGGATTCGGATTTTAAATAATCAGCTGCGGCTGCCAAATCTGGAACCTCAATCCATTGATCTCCGGTATGTTTTTGCCATGCTGGACGAGTCAAACGTAGATACGGCAAACCAAGTTCCGTTGCCACCGCATGTGCGTTTTCACTGATTCGAGTCGCATAGGGGTGGGTTGCGTTGACCAACAATGCAATTTTTTCCTGCAACAGATATTTCCGTAATCCCAAAATACTGTTCTGGCCGGGCTTACCCCCCTCATCGTAAGTGTCTGCAAAGCCACCGATCCGGACTTGGCCGGCGGGAACTTTTGGATTCCCAGTGATTCCAGCTAGCGAACTGATGACAGTTAATTGTCTTGGAGGATATCGCTCAACCAGACATTCCGCAAGTTCATAGGCTTCACGGGTTCCACCCAGAATTAAAAGTTTTTCAGGCATTATTTTCAGCCTCTCCGACGAGCTCACCTTGACGGTCTGCACCAGACGTTCCGGAAATTACCATGATATTTAATATAGTTTCTGTATTCCGTAACGCTTTTCGGGCAACGAGCCCGGCTTTTTGTGCTATAACGTCCGCCAGGGGGAGTCCGGCTTTTTGTGCCAGTATAAGTACTTCATTGGCAGTGTTGGCGGATTTGGCCTGCTCACATAATTCCTGATTTGCACCTAGTTTTTTTAGCAGCTCTGCTAACAGTTTAAAATCGACCTGGCTACGTCCCGAATGTAAATCGAGATGTCCCTGTGCCAGCTTGGTAAGTTTTCCGAATCCTCCACCGATCGTTAGTTTCGGCAAGGGATTTTTGCGGAAATATTTTAGTAAGCCACCGGCAAAATCTCCCATATCCAGCATAGCTTCGTCCGGAAGCTGGTAGTAGTTTTGCACAAATTTTTCGCTGGTGGAACCGGTACATCCTGCTACTTGCTGCAAACCGTTAGCACACGCAACGTCAATGCCTCGATGAATCGAATGAATCCAGGCAGAACATGAATACGGGATGACAATGCCGGTTGTGCCTAAAATCGAAATCCCCCCTAAAATTCCGAGGCGCGGATTCCAAGTTTTTTTTGCTAACTCTTCCCCTCGGGAAACGGCAACCGTCAAGGTCACATTTCCGGAATGGTTAAATTTTTCCGCGATTTCTGAAATCACCGCGCACATCATTTGACGTGGAACAGGATTGATCGCAGGTTCTCCAATTTCCAGCGCAAGCCCTGCTTTTGTAACTGTTCCAACTCCGGAACCTGCCTTGAAGACAACACCTTCCCCGGGAATTCCAGGCCTGACAGTGACGCTGATTTCTGCTCCATGCGTTACGTCCGGATCGTCACCAGCGTCTTTGATTATACTGGCGGTTGAAAAATCGATACCGTTTTCTGTGTGGTGCAGGACAAACTCCGGCTGCTCACCTTTGGGTAAAACAATGCTGACAGAAGGAGCAAATTTTCCTGTAATTAGTGCTTCAAAAGCAGCTTTTGCTGCAGCAGTTGCACAGGCACCGGTCGTCCAGCCACGTCTGAGAGTTCCGGAGGGTTTGTCAATCATAATGCATTCGAAACTTTGCTGTAAAAATCTTGTTTATCCTGTTATTCTTACACAAGAGAAAAAGATATAAAATGATGACTTTAACGCATTTTCAAATTTTTTCAGAGCAAAAAAAGTAATGCAGTCACTTCCTTTTGATTTACCTAAGTTTGAACCGGGTTGGGTTTGGCTGGCCGGAGCAGGTCCCGGAGACGTAGGATTACTCACACTTCATGCTTTAAATGCACTTCGGCAGGCTGATGTGCTGGTTTATGATGCCTTAGTTGGGAAAGGAATACTTGAATTGGTCTCAACAGATTGTGAGCTCGAATACGCTGGGAAACGCGGAGGTAAGCCTTCGGCAAAACAAAAAGATATTTCGCTGAGGCTGGTAGAATTAGCTGAGCAAGGTAAGCGAGTTTTAAGACTCAAGGGTGGCGATCCATTTGTTTTCGGCAGAGGGGGTGAAGAAGCTTTGTGTTTAGTTAAGGCTGATATTCCTTTTCGGATTATTCCTGGAATTTCTGTAGGTGTAGGAGGATTGGCTTATGCAGGTATCCCGGTAACTCATCGTGATTTTAATTCGGCAGTCACTTTTTTGACAGGACACGGAATGGCCGGAGATGTTCCTGAAAGGCACAACTGGGATGCCATAGCTCAGGGCTCACCGGTGATCGTAATGTATATGGCAATGAAATATCTCTCAAAGATTTCAGAACGTCTTATGCAAAACGGCCGCTCACAGGATGAACCGGTTGCAGTGATCACTCAGGCCAGCTTGCCCGAACAGCATGTTTTAGAAACCACTCTCGGGTCCTGCGCAATGGATGTCGAAAAATACGAAATTGAACCGCCAGCCATTATAGTAGTAGGCGAAGTGGTGTCACTAAGAGAATTTTTAAAATGGATGGATTAGTTTGAAATGAAGGTTGAATGCTGGGAAGGAAATAAGAAAATTGGTCAAAATAAATCTGTAGAAGATCAGGCCAGTCTCAAAAGAAATTAGGAAAAATCGGCTGATCCTGCATACCAGTTCCTCGCACAGCAAATGAAATAATCAGCTTAACTACAGAAAAACATGGTAAAAATAACAAAAGTTTATACACGTACAGGAGACGCCGGGCAGACCGGACTTGTTGGAGGAAAGCGGCTTCCCAAAGATCATCCGCGTATTGAAGCTTACGGAAGCGTCGATGAGCTAAATAGTGTAATAGGGCTTGCGTTGAGTTTTCTTGCTAAGAAGGAAGCCTCTAAAAGACGAGAAAAACTGGGATTGATTTTGGAAGCAATCCAGCAAAAACTTTTTGACGCAGGCTCAGAACTGGCGACACTTCCAGGCGATGAGTACGAAGGGCAAATCACTTTACAGGCGGAAAACGTGGAATGGCTGGAGGAAATAATTGATGCGATGAATGAAGAACTTCAACCCCTGAAAAGTTTTATCCTGCCTGGAGGAACTTCGCTCAATGCTTTTTTGCATCAGGCACGTACTGTTTGTCGAAGAGCAGAGCGTGATATTCTCAAACTTAATCAAATAGATTTGGTAAATCCTGAAATCATCAAGTACATTAACCGTCTTTCCGATTTCCTTTTTGTCTCCGGACGCTGGGTCACAGAAACTTTAGGTGAAACAGAAACTTTGTGGCAGCCGGGAAAGAGCAGTCCGGACTGGAGTTGGAAATAGATGCATCGAATTGCCACCAAACCCGGGGATTTGGACTCCGAGCGCAAGCTTGAGGGAGTCTGCCAAACTCCTGCCGACATTTTATTTATCAGCACCGCCGATACCGAACTTTCCGGGCTGGCACAGGTTTGGGGTAAACGATTCGGGAAAAAAGCGGAGCAAACCCTGAGTTTAATGCAGGCCATTCCGCTACAGCATCCGGACGCAGCAGAGCATTACGCGGATCATGTTTTGTGTGAAGCAAAACTGGCCATTTTTCGGTTGCACGGCGGTTACGGTTATTTTCCGCATCTACTGGACGAAATCATCCACATTAAAAGTCACGGTGCCAAAACACGTATTCTAGTACTTCCCGGAACGGATGAGTGGGATCCGGAGTTGATGAAATTCAATGATTATGCTGAACCGGTGGTGCGTAAAATTTTTGCCTATTTTCGCGAAGGTGGAATTGACAACATGGAACGTGCGGCTGAGGCGGTGGAATTATTGCTGGAAAATAAGACTGAGGGCTTTCCGGAAGCACTTAAAATACCGACCTTTGGTTGGCTGGCAAAAAAATCCGTAGAAAAAAATAATTCAGCCGCTAAGAGTGAGAAGGACACAAAGCTAATAATTTCGCCTACTTCATGTCAGGATAAAGAAAATGGCAGAGTTTGGATAACCTTTTATCGTGCCTTGCAGCAAACCGGTGATATGGCTGTGGTTGAGGCATTGACTGAGGCTTTAATAAAACAGGGGCTTGAAGTTTCCGGATTTTATGCCTACTCGTTGCGGGAACCAGAAGCGCAGCAAGAGATGCTGCAGAAAGCAGAGGAAGAACCCCCGGACGCAATTTTAACCATGCAGAGTTTTTCGATCGGCACCGGACCTTGCGGGGGGTATATCGATGAGCGGGAAGAGACCCGCATTTCGTTTTTGGAAAGGCTGAATTGTCCTGTGATTCAGGTACCGACGTCCACAGAGGATCGAGAGGAATGGCTAAAAAACCCTCGGGGTCTTTCGGCTACCAACGCAGCAATGTCAGTGGTTCTTCCGGAAACCGACGGACGGCTTTTTAGTACAGTTGTTGGTTTCAAATCCGAAGAGACGTATGATCCGGATTTGCAGTTTCGTTCAAAACGTTTAGCTCCGGATTCAAATCAAATTGCGCATGTGGCGGAACTTACCGCGAATTGGGTACGCTTGCGACGAACCGCAAATACCGAAAAACGGGTCGCCATTATATTGGCCAATTATCCAAATAAAGACAGTCGCCTCGGAAACGGAGTTGGACTGGATACACCGGCTAGTGTAATTGCTTTTTTGAAAGATTTGGGAAAACGAGGTTATTCAGTCGATAACATACCGGAAAATGGTGATGAGTTAATTCAGATTTTACAGGCGGGAATCACTAATGACTCGGACTTGAGTTATGGGAAAACTCCGGATCAAGGCATTTCCCGTGAACGCTTATTTGAAATGATCGGCGAGCTTCTTGAGTCAAGTCAGGCGACTTTGGCTAAACAATGGACGCATGAAGTTGCGGATTATATACCGATTGCCGGAAAACGTTTTGGCAACATTTTCATTGGAATTCAGCCGCAGCGCGGATTTGGTTTGCAGACTCAGGCGATTTATCACGATCCGGCTTTGTCACCCCCTCCGGAATATCTGGCGTTTTATCAGTGGATTCAGGAAGACTTTGACGCACATGCGGTTATTCATTTTGGCAAACACGGAAATTTGGAATGGCTGCCTGGACGAAGTGTTGCTCTGGGGTCGGATGATTTTCCGCAAATTGCGCTGAAGACTTTACCGAATTTGTACCCCTTCATTGTCAATGATCCCGGCGAAGGAACGCAGGCCAAACGCCGTGCGTCCGCCGTGATCGTTGATCACCTGACTCCCCCTTTGACTCGTGCCGGGCTTTATGAAGAATTGGACAAAGCCGAGCGTTTGCTTGAAGAGCATGCCCATTGTGAAACGCTGTATCCGGAACGTGCCCACGAACTCGAACATGAAATTGAACATCTGCTGGAACACGCAGATTGGAGTGCAGAATTGCCCGAAGATGAAGACCAGCTCAATGCTCTCAGCAACCATCTCTGTGAACTCAAAGAAAGCCAAATCCGTTCCGGTTTGCACATATTTGGACAGCTTCCCCAAGGTGAGAAAAAAATTGATTTTCTGCTGAGTCTGCTGCGAATGCCTTCTGTGGACCGTCCGGGATTGTTGCAGGCACTTTTGGGAAAAGCATCGGATTTTGACCTTGACACGCTCTCAATTCGGGGACGTGACGAAATTGAGGAGCGGGCCCGACAGTGGATCAAAGATGAATTAACTCATGCAAAAATAAGTAAGTCACAAAATAGTTCCCTGAGCGGAGTTGAAGGAATATCGGAAATAAGCCGCTGGCTCAACGAAATTCTATTACCGCGTTTCATGCGTTGCGCAGAGGAAACCCGCAGTTTGGCATTGGCATTGGAGGGAAGATTTGTCAGTCCGGGGCCATCCGGTGCACCTACACGGGGGCGGATAGATGTTTTACCGACCGGACGCAATTTTTATTCAGTCGATCCACGAGTGATTCCAACACAGACTGCCTGGCGTTGCGGCCAGGTACTGGCAGAGGAATTGATTGAGCGCTACCGAGCGGATCAAGGTGAATTTCCGAAAACGACGGCACTCGTGATTTGGGGAACTTCTAACATGCGTACTGGTGGTGATGACATAGCTCAGGCTTTGGCTCTTTGGGGTTGTGAGCCAGTTTGGGAGCCAGTTTCCGGACGTGTGGTTGATTTTGAAATTTTGCCGCTTTCAGTTTTAGGGCGGCCAAGAGTGGATGTGGTTTTACGTGTTTCCGGAATGTTCAGGGATTCCTTTGGTGACGTGATGCGTTTGCTTTCGACTGTACCAAAACGTTTGGCGGAACTCGATGAACCAGAAGAAATGAACCCGGTACGTGCCGCATGGCTGGCGGATCAACAACGTTTAAAAGATTCCGGAGCTTCTGCGGAAAACGCTCAACGGCTGGCGGAACTACGGGTTTTTAGCTCCGGACCTGGGGCATATGGGGCCGGACTTTTACCCCTGATTGATGCGGGAAACTGGGAAACCCGTGGTGATTTGACAGAAGTATTTTTAAAATGGGGCAGCCATGCCTATGACTCCGATGGTACAAGCTCCGAGGAAATCAACTTGCTGCGGCAAAGACTGAGTTCCGTGGAGATTGTGCATCAAAATCAGGATAACCGCGAACATGACATTTTAGACTCCGACGATTATTTCCAATTTCAAGGCGGACTGCAGGCAGCGATTACGGAAATTAAAGGTTCCGCTCCTGCAACTTATCACGGCGATTCAAGTAATCCGGCAAAAATAAAAATCCGCACACTCAAGGAAGAATTCAACCGTGTTTTCCGCAGCCGTGTTCTCAATCCAAAATGGATTGAAGGCATGCGTGAACATGGTTACAAAGGTGCTTTTGAAATGTCGGCAACGGTTGATTATCTTTTTGGCTACGATGCTACCTGTGATATTGTTGCCGATTATCAATATGAAGAGGTTGCTAACAAACTTCTGCTGGATCCTGAGCAGCAAAAATTCTTCCGGGAACACAACCCACTTGCTTTGAAAGATGCCTCTCAACGACTGCTCGAAGCCAATGAAAGAGAAATGTGGGAAAACGCGGATCCGGGAACTTTGGAAGCACTTGAATCCGCAATATTGGAGATTCAAGGGGAGGTTGAATAAACTTAATAATATAAAAAATTACAAAAATTTTACCAAATACAGCACTTTCCGATTTATTTTACTTAACCATATCGTATTTATCACAAAGCAATAAAACAAATATATGACTTACACCATCTACCACAACCCAAAGTGCAGCAAATGCAGGGCGACACTGGGAATTCTTAACAACAAAGGTGTCGAACCGACAATTGTTGAGTATTTGAAGAATCCGCCTTCTAAGGAAGAGTTGGAGGAGATTATTCAGAAATTGAATATTCAGCCGACGGAGTTGATACGCTTCAAAGAGGAAAAAGCCAAAGAGTTGGGGATTTCCGCCACCGATGATTTGACTCTTGAAGAGTGGATCTCAATTCTGACAGAGAATCCGGTTCTAATTGAAAGACCGATTGTTATTTCTGATAAAGGCGCGATTATCGGGCGTCCCCCGGAAAATGTTCTGTCTCTGTTTGAATAAATGTTAAAGTGTCAGATCAAAGATCAATATTTGAAAAATCGAACCTGGATTCCGGTTCTTTGTTACGCTTCGCCCGGAAAGATAATTTATTATGAATTTCTCGGTTAGCTTTTTATTGGGCTTTTAGAGGTAATAAGTCACTTTTCCTGCAGACGTTTAGCTTCCCGTTGATGATCTATCTTTAACTGCTCTAAATCAAGTCCTGGAATTTGGCCGTCTATAACAACCCACCTTCCTGCAACCATAACTCTGTCAGCTTGATGGGCACCGCAGATAACGAGAGCGGCCATCGGGTCTCCATGCCCGGAAAATCGTAATTCATCCAGTTTGAACATAGCCAAATCAGCCTGTGTTCCCTCTGCAATACACCCCAATTCCGGACGTCTTAAAACATTTGCTCCGCCTGAAGTTGCCCAACGCAAGGCGTCCAGATGAGTGATTTGTGAACCGTAATATAGCCTTTGCATCATAAAAGCCTGCCGGACTTCCTGCATTAAATTGGAACAATCGTTTGACGCAGAACCGTCTACCCCAAGTCCAACCGCGACTCCAGCTTTCTCCAATTCCGGAACACGGCAGACTCCAGATGCAAGCACCATGTTTGAAGAAGGACAATGTGAGATTCCGGTTTTTGTCACAGAGAGTTTTTGAATTTCTTCATCGGTAAAATGAATACCGTGTGCCAGCCAGGTTCTTTTATTTAACCAGCCTACCTTCTCCAGATAATCCACAGGACGACATCCGAATTTTTCCAGACAGAAACTGTTTTCATCCTCCGTTTCTGCAAGATGGGTATGCAACAGGACGTTATGCTTTTCCGCAAGGCTTGCGCTTTTCAGCATTACCTCTTCTGAAACTGAAAATGGAGAACAGGGAGCGAGCGCGATTTGGGTCATTGCCCCTTCCGTTGGGTTATGATATTGCTGAATAAGACGTTCGCTGTCAGCCAAAATTTCATCACATGTCTGCACGACAGAATCCGGTGGTAAGCCTCCGTTTTTTTGCGAGCGGTCCATGGATCCGCGACATAGTACAACTCGGATTCCTAAATCTTTCGATTCTTCCACCTGCAGATCAATGGCGTTTTCCAGTCCCTCAGGAAAAACATAATGTTGATCGGAAGCGGTTGTACAGCCAGAAAGGAGCAATTCGGCCAGCGCAAGGCGTGTTGATATTCGTAGTGCTTCGGGCTTCAAACCAGCCCAAATCGGATAGAGCGTTTTGAGCCATGGGAATAATTCCTTATTCAGTGCCTGAGGATAAACACGGGTGAGAGTTTGGTAAAAATGATGATGCAGGTTAATTAAACCTGGAATGATCACGTGTCTACCGGCATCAAAAACAGAATCATATTCAGATGAGGGTTGTTTACCTGCAGGGACCAATTCTATGATGCATGCACCTTCCAGCAGGATCCCACCTCCAGCGTTTTCTGCAAGAATGCAGAGGGGATTTTTGAGCCAAGTTTTCATTTCAAGCCATCCATTATTTTTTCCAATAAAATGTTTGCTTCTGTCTGAATTTAATCAACGAATTCAGCATAGATTTTATTTTCAAATTTTCAAGTTTTTCACTCGTAATTTGAGTACAAAATCTAGGAAAATCACCTCACCGCGTGTTGGTCTCAAGAATGAGTTTGATTGATTTTACAATAAATATATACTGAATACTTCTAATCAAGAGTCCCCTCTTTATCAATAACATTAGGAGAAAAAAAATAATGTCATCTTTTTCTATTCCTTCATTTTCTACTACACTTGATACCGAATTACAGCAAAAGATTGACACTAAGACAAAGCCTCCGGGTTCACTTGGAAAACTGGAAGCACTGTCTTTACAACTGGGCCGAATTCAAAACACACTTTCTCCGGAACTTAGGAATCCGAGCATTTTAGTTTTTGCAGGAGACCACGGAATTACGGAAGAAGGTGTGAGTCCGTATCCTCAGGAAGTAACCGAACAAATGGTGTTAAATTTTCTTCACGGCGGTGCGGCGATCAATGTTTTTTGCAGGCAAAACAGTATTAATTTGCATGTGGTGGATGCCGGTGTAAAAGGAGATTTTCCGGAACACCCGGACTTGATTTCGGCAAAAATTGGGCGGGGAACTAAAAACTTTGCTCAAATTCCGGCAATGACTAAAACCGAATGTGAGCAAGCTTTGAAAAAAGGCGCTGAACTGAGCAGAATGCTTCCAGAAACAGAATGCAATGTGATTGGTTTTGGTGAAATGGGAATCGGCAATACATCATCTGCAGCAGTACTGATGCAGCGTTATACGGGGTTGCCTCTTGAAAACTGTGTTGGTAAAGGAACCGGACTTGATGATTCTGGACTTGCCCACAAACGGGAAATCCTGCAGAAAGCACTCGACCTGCACGCTGAAATTCAGGAACCCAAAGAAGTGCTGGCAACTTTTGGAGGTTTTGAAATTACGATGATGACAGGCGCAATGCTGGAATCAGCGGTTTTGGGACGAACCTTACTGATTGACGGTTTTATCGCTGGATCTGCTTTTCTTGCAGCTTTCAGGATAGTTCCGGAAATAATGCAATATGCAGTTTTTACTCATCAGTCTGATGAACTTGGACATGGAGAAATGTTGAAATATTTACAGGCAGAACCATTGCTTTCTTTAGGAATGCGTTTAGGTGAAGGAACGGGAGCAGCAATCGCGTATCCGCTTCTGCAGTCAGCAGTCGCGTTTCTAAATGAAATGGCATCCTTTGAATCCGCCGGTGTGAGTGATCGTTCTGATGGAGAATAAACTAAGCCACGAAATGCGGAGAATTGCTGGAGCGTTTATTTTTTACAGTAGAATTCCACTGCCTTCTAGTTGGTTTTCAGCAAAGTCTTCTCATTGTTCTCGATATTTTTCTCTTGTGGGCTGGCTTGTGGGTGGTGTGTCTGTAGGAATTTGGCTGCTGGCTCAAATGATGTTTTCGGATTCGTCGGGCACATTATCGGAAGTTAGCTTACCGATCGCGATTTTGCTGGGAATGATTGCAGCGGTTTTGCTTACTGGAGCTTTACACGAAGACGGATTTGCAGACACATGCGATGGATTTGGTGGAGGATGGTCTCCGGAAGAGCGGCTACGGATCATGAAAGATTCCCGGATTGGAACATACGGGGCACTTGGTTTAGTATTCTTGCTGTTGTTGAAATTTTTTGCACTTTTGCAAATTGAGACTGCAATCTTGCCCTGGGCCTGGTTTGCAGGTAATACTTTAAGCCGATTTGTCTCAATATCACAGCTCCGATTTTTAGCCTATGTACAGGATCCAGCAAAAAGTAAATCCGGGCCAATGACAGAGTTTTCCGGAGTTGATCTGATAGTGAATGCGGTTTTTGGATTGTTGCCGCTGCTTTTTATCGGTAATCAAGTCTGGGTGGCATTACCGGCGGTCGCGATTGTCTGGTGGTTCTTGCTAATGTATTTCAAAAGAAAACTTGGTGGTGTAACCGGTGACTGTCTGGGTGCAACTCAGCAGTTGAGTGAAGTTGTTTTTTATCTTGGCCTGGCATCTAACTTTGCCATTTGAAATAAGGCAAAGTTCATTATTATTTCCCAAAGCATTTCTTACTATGTCATGGAAGGAGGCAAAAATAATACTGCCTGACTGTGAAGAAATAGTGGAAGAATAATCATACTTACCAGTATCTCCAGTGTCAGTTTCATTATTTGTGCGATCCGGACTCCTGATTCACCTGGGGCGCCTTTCTCGTGAAATGGCAGGGATCATTTGAAAGATATGGTTGGAGAGGAGGCAAAGCCAGAGTCCGCGGCGGGATGGGTGTTTCATTAAATCGGGTAGTGGCCGAATTCCTCGACCGCCTCCGCCATGGCGATGACGTTTTCTGGTGGAACATCGTTCATCACAGTATGAACTGAACTGATCATGCACCCTCCTCCCGGGCCGAGGATCTCTATTACACGTCGCACTTCCTCGCGGACCTCCTTCACGGTTCCAAAAGGAAGAATCCTGTGGGAGTCGATCCCACCACAGAAGACTATTTTGTCCCCATAACTTTTCTTGAGAGCCGGCAGGTCCGACATCATTCCGGATGAAGTCTGAACAGGATTTAAGATATCGACTCCGATTTCAATGAAATCCTCGATCAAAGGTTCTACATCGCCGCAGGAATGAAAAAAGATCTTGGCCTTGGTTCGTTCCCTGATGAATTGGATGAAATCCGCATGGACTGGTTTGAGGATATCACGGTACATTTTAGGTGAAATCATCAGGCTTTTCTGGGTCCCTAGGTCATCCCCGATTTTAATCATGTCGACATTTTCTCCGAGTTCCTCAAGGAACCGTCCCATCAACTCTTTACAGTATCCTGCAATTTTGACCAACATGGCGCGGGCGAACTCCGGATCCATGGCCATATTGAGGAGGTAGGTTTCCATTCCCTGCATCGCATGAGCTCTTTCGAATGGAAACAGAAGCCAGGGGGTTGCCAGGATCGCATAACGGTTCTCCTCGGTCAGACGCGTGGCCTGCTCACGCACGTGTGCGATACGGGTAGGGTCATTCATGTCCGGCCAACCGGGGTAAAGTTCGAGGTCATCTTTATTGCTTGCCTGTTTGAGGGGGTGGACTCCCGGATACCAGTGACCGGGTTCAATTTCCACCTGACCACTGCCCCAGGAATCGATACATTCGGAATGTGGTTCGCGTTCAACGTGTTGAAGTCGCACCCTTTCCGGTTCCAGATCAAGCACACCACGAACATCTCCATGCAGCCGGCAAAGTGTTTCTTCATCGATTTCAGCGGTTCCTAATTCAGGCCAGTCGTAAAGATATCGGTCAGGGGCCTGAACCTTTAGGATCTTTTTAATCTCCTGATAGGGTTTCATCTTAACCCCGGTAGCGTTGCTGACTCCAATCACAAGAGGGACGCGGTCCGGTTCTTCGTGATTGAGGGTTGTCAATACTCGTTCCCTTGGTGTCATCTGCATTTTTCCCCCTGAACTTTATGTTGAATTGATAGCCTGCTCTTCTTTGAGTAGGGATGGCTTCCCAACGGCCTAGTTCTATAGATTATTCAATTCCTACATGTGACAGTACTTTCAAAGCTCTGTCAATTAGTAGATTTGCGTAGTCCTCTGGTGACAATAGTGTTGAGGATTATTTTATAAGTGATGTGGATTTTACTTGGAGTGTGTTTGACTGTGAAGAATTAGCGGGGGGGGTCGGAGTAATGTACTTTACAACATCACTGCACTCGCAAAGCTCTTAATGAAATAGTGTTTGCGGGATCACCCCAGGAACGGTTCTTTACTAATTAGAGTGAAAAGGATATTAAAATGATGAGTAGGTATAGCATCCCCATCATGCCTGCTTTGGCTTTGGTGAGAGTGTAGTTATTACTCCAGAATAAATATACTGCCAGAAAAGTTGCTCCAATCAGGCTCCAGATTAACCCCAACTGTGGCAGGTCAATAGCTGTTTGTTCTCCACTCATGGCGAGTGCCAGCAAAATAGGTATACTCAAACAAATACATATGTCGAAAATGTTACTG
>Ga0207990_1001194_pt1 | contig 13868 bp, 8 predicted proteins | sample ETNtaG_8_FD_185780 | JGI IMG/M metagenome (GOLD analysis project Ga0207990, IMG submission 185780) | Marine microbial and viral communities from oxygen minimum zone, Eastern Pacific Ocean - ETNP201406SV75 (SPAdes) (version 2) | ecosystem: Environmental > Aquatic > Marine > Oceanic ...
CACCAACCAGCGACAACGAATCCTATTACACCTTCAGCTCAGACGAAGCAGGAACCATCGCATATGGCGGGAGCTGCAGCAGTTCAACCACTGCAGCCGCGGCTGATAACAATACAATTAGGTTCACTGCCATGGCAGACGGAACACACGACAACTGCACCATCACGGTTGCTGACAATGCAAGCAACACAAGCAATCCTCTAGACGTGAGAGACTTTACTATTGGTGCGGTCAAACCCGCTCTGGTCGAGGTCACGCCTGTACCTACTCCGAGCAACGACAACGAATCCATTTACACCTTCTATTCGACGCTGTCAGGGACAATCAACTACGGCGTCCCCGGGAGCTGCAGTAGTGACAACGATACTGCTGTGGGTGATGATAATAATACTATAACCTTCAATGCCCTGGCAGACGGGACCTACGACAATTGCACGGTCAGTGTGACCAACAATGGTATACGCAGCGACAACCTCTCGGTGAGTTCTTTTACTATTGATACAATTGCTCCAGTCCTTCTACCGTTAGATAATGTAACGACACTAACCAACGACAACACATCCTTAAGTTACACCTTCAGTTCCACCGAAGGGGGAACTATCACCGTTGGAGGAAACTGCAGCAATAGTAGTGATAATAACACTGCTGTGGCGGACAACATGACGGTGTCCTTCGCAGCGTTGGCGGACGGGACCTATGCTAACTGCACCATCACAGTAACTGACAGCGCCGGAAACTCAGTCACCAGATATGTTAATTCGTTCACTATCGACACCATTGCACCGAAATTGGCCGAGTTTGATCCCGTAGACACACCAACCAATGACAACTCAACGTTAAATTACACCTTCAGCTCCACCGAGTACGGAAACATCACCTATGGAGGAAGCTGCAGCAGTGGTGACAATACTTCTGTTGGTGGTCCTGATAACGCGCCTGCTAACAATGCTATAACCTTCAACGCCCTGGCTGACGGAACCTACGACAACTGCACGATTTCAGTGACCGACAATGCAAGTAACACAAGCAATCCTTTAGACGTGACAGACTTTACCATCGATACCGTCAAACCAGTCCTTACGCAGGTTACTGCTGTAACGACACCAACCGACAACACCACCCCAGCATATAGTTTCAGTTCAACCGAGGCAGGAACCAACTCTTATGGAGGAAATTGCGGCAGTTCGAGCACGTCAGCGATTAGCGAAGAAACGAAAGACAATGTAACCATCATTCTGACACAGCCGGACAACTCCACCGCATTGGGTGAAGGACAATACGCAAACTGCACCATCACAGTAACTGACTCAGCGGGGAATCCCAGCACTGAATTGCGCGTGAACTCTACTGCCGGCTTTGAAGTGGACACAACGGCGCCAACAGTTTCTTCTACCTCTCCTACTGACAATCAGAGTTCTGTTTCAATAAGTGAGAATATCTCAGTGACTTTTTCAGACTCAATGGACACCACTTCAGTAACAACCAACACTTCAAATACAAACTGTTCAGGATCACTTCAATTGTCTTCAGACAGTTTCAGCAGTTGTGTCCAGATGGGCTCATCTCCCTCCAGTTCGGACAACTTGACGTTTACCGTTACGTCCTCACCGAAGATGTTCTATTCAAAGACCTACAAGATACGTGTAACGACTGCTGCGGAAGATAGTGCCGGGAATAATATTGTCCAGTATACGCAGACGTACGGTTTTGATACGTCTATCACATTCCCGATAACTGCTGGTTCTGCGCACAGCTGCTACATGTTAGACAACGGCTCCGTCAAGTGCTGGGGGAAGAATAATCTAGGACAACTGGGCCTGGGGGATACAAACAACCGTGGAGATAATGCTAGTGATATGGGGGACAACCTCGTGGTTGACCTTGGTACCGGAAGAACTGCAAAGGCTATCGCTGCTGGAAGTGATCACACTTGCGCTATCCTCCTCGACAACGCATCAATCAAATGCTGGGGGTATAATGCATCTGGACAACTGGGCCTGGGGGATACAACCAATCAGGGAGTCAATTCCAATGAAATGGGAGACAACCTTACTGCTGTTAACATGGGATCCGGAATAACTGTTAAGTCTATCGCAGCTGGAGGAAACCACACTTGTGCCATACTCGACAACTCCTCAGCCGTCATGTGCTGGGGGGAGAATGATCAAGGACAACTGGGGCTTGGGACTAATACCGACAGTCCAAATCCATCAGCTGTTTACATGGGTTCCGGAATAACTGCTAAGGCCATCACTACTGGTACTGAACATACATGTGCTCTGCTAGATGACGATTCTGTTAAATGTTGGGGAAGGGGTGATGAAGGCCAATTGGGAAGTGGTAAAACAAATGATATTATATCACCACCTAGTGCGTCCATTGTACTAGGAACCAATATAGATGCCACTGCCATTGCATCCGGTAAATTTCATACTTGTGCCATACTCGACAACTCATCCATCAAATGCTGGGGCTATAATGCATCTGGCCAATTAGGCATTGGTGGTACCAACAACCGTGGGGGCGGAGACGCAGATGGAATTAGTGACATGGGCGACATCCTCCCTACAGTTGACCTGGGTACTGGAAGAACCGCCAGGGGCATCATCGCTGGAGATAATCATACTTGTGCCATACTCGACAACGCATCCATCAAGTGCTGGGGAAGCAATATTAGCGGAGAACTGGGTATAGGCGAGCCAGGGAACCGTGGAGACAATTCCAGTGAAATGGGTGATAATCTACCCGTTATAAGTCTGTAGAACTTTTCGACCTTTACAAGTTTAGAATCAAATTTTGAGTTTTAAACTATTTGGATAATGAACACTGTGTTATTAGTTGGAGATTTCTAATTTTAGGAAATATAGTATAACTTTTTTAATCATTATGAAAATTTTACGGATTTTTGGCTCAATCGGTTTAGTGATTTTTACAATTTTATTTATGATGGCCTGTGGTCGCGGACCAGGGAGTGATTCTACAAGTAATGAGTATTTAAAAGCAATCAGTACCATTTCCTCCTCTGTAATCAATGCACTAAAAGGGACAAAAATACCGATCCTGAACCACATTAAATCTCCGTCATTGCAAGAAAACAATCTCGTCTCCTATGGATTCAGGAGCTCAAAAGCGGGGACAATAAGTTATTCAGGGAGTTGCTTCAGTTCAACTAGAAATGCAATCGAAGGAGACCACCATATCCTATTTGTAACAATGGTTGAGGGAAAATATGATAACTGTGCCATAAAAGTCACTGACTTAGAAGGCAACACGAGTGAACCCCTGCAAGTACCATCATTCAGTGTAGATTTCACAGCACCAGAGTTGTCTCAGGTCGGGAGATTTATGGTTCAAGGCAGGAATGTAGAGATAGGAATAAAAGCCAGTGAAGCAGGAAGTCTGGTCTACTCCGGAAGCTGTAGCGGAGACCTCCAGCATGTGAAGGAGGGCAAATCTGATGTCATGATCAGCTTTCCTGGTGACGGACAGTACAGCGACTGTGAACTGATGCTGAGCGATGCCTCAGGGAACACAAGTCAACCCCTGCCCCTCGGCACAGTCCTCATCGATGCCACACCGCCGGTTCTCGCAGAGATCAAGCCGGTTGCGAAAAAGATACATACTAACAGGCCGAGCTACTCTTTCAAAACCTCCAAATCAGGGACACTGAACTTCAACGGTAAGTGTAAAGGCAACGTTGACAAGGCTGTTGTCGGCATCAATCATATTGCCCTGCTGACAGCAGAACCGGGAAACTACGACGACTGTTCGATAACACTCACCGATTCCTCCAACAACCGAAGCCAACCTTTGAGGATTTCTCCCTTTGAGATAGTAGAGGATCAGTCATAAAATAATTCTTTTTAAGGTGGGTAGCAGGTAAGACTGAATATATCCTGTTATTTTATAGTATTAGTTGCTTTTCTATGTCAAAGCAAAAAAGTTGACGGGTAAGCTTAAAATTTATTTATAAATGAGATCCTTAGGCCAAGTTTTCTGCCAAATTAAAGTACTCCTTTTTCGAACAAGATGCAGCTGGATTAAGATTTAGACTGCTCAGCTTTGAATCTCTTTTTGATCTGTAAAGCATCGCTGTCAGGATCAATCGAGGTAACGACCCAATAGTAAATCTAGGTCACGGCAGGTTGTTTTGGGAATTTTAGACTTGTCGGTAATTAGGGAAAATTTGAGGGCATCTGCCTGGGAATTAGGAAAATCTGGCGAAATTTTGCGGAGGGTTTCAACAAGTATTTTGCGAGCTGTTTCGACATTAGCATGCATCACCTTGATGATGTCCTCGACGCTAACTTCTGATTCGGATATGTGCCAACAGTCGTAATCGGTAGCTAGGGCGATCGAGGCAAAGGCCATTTCCGCTTCCCGTGCCAACTTGGCTTCCTGGGCGTTGGTCATTCCGATTACATCTGCGCCCCATGAGCGGTAAAGGAGCGATTCTGCACGGGAGGAAAAAGCTGGCCCCTCCATGCAAATGTAAGTTCCACCTACATGCATAGTTGCCCCAACCGATTGAGCTGCTTCAACCAGCTTCCCGCTCAATTCTGAGCAGACAGGATCGCCGAACTGTACATGCCCCACCACGCCGTTGCCAAAAAAGGTGGATTTCCGGTGACGAGTTAGATCGATAAACTGATCGGGAAAAACCATGTGGCCAGGTTCTATTTCTTCCCGGAGACTCCCCACTGCACCCACTGAGATTAAATGAGTGACCCCGATCATCTTCAACCCCCAGATGTTGGCACGGAATGGTATTTCAGTTGGCAGCAGCACATGTCCGATACCATGGCGAGGAAGAAAAGCCACCGGGATTCCGTTAACTTTTCCTGTCACTAAATTCGAGGAAGGCTTTCCAAAAGGAGTGTCTAGATCAACTTCTTCTACCTCCTCCAACTCTTCAAGATGATAGAGTCCGCTACCACCGATGATGCCTACTTTCATATTCGATTCCTGTTGCTAAGGACTTTTTGCTTGAGCTTGTAGTATTATTGAACATGAGAGCCCTTTTTTCCGGACTTGCCCACTAACAGTTTCAATATGCTTAAATTTTCAATCTGTAAACACTTTTTATTCTGTAATCTGTTTCATTCTCCTTCAAAAGTCACGAGGCTAAAAATAGGATGATCCAAGTTGTTTCTGCCTTTAAGGTCAACCAATTCAATTAAAAAAGCATACCCAACAATGATTCCGCCCGCTTTTTCGATCAGCCTTGAACTTCCCCCAATCGTACCTCCTGTTGCCAACAAATCATCCACCATTAATACTTTACTGTCAGGTGGGATTGCATCCTTGTGGACTTCCACCCGGTCAGTACCGTATTCTAAATCGTAATCAACTCCGTACGTGGGTCCGGGTAGTTTCCCTTCTTTACGGACAGGGATAAAACCCTTTCCCAAACGCAAAGCCAATGGTGCTCCCAGGATAAATCCTCGAGATTCTATTCCTACCACCAAATCAATTTGCTCGTCTTGGTAACGCTTTACGAACCGATCCATTACATCGTTAAAGGCTTGCGGATCTGCAAGCAAGCTTGTGATGTCTCGGAATTGAATTCCAGGTTTAGGATAGTCTGGAATCGTACGAATTTTAAGTTTTAGGTCATCCATTCAGTTTTTGTACTTCGAAAAAATCTACGGTTTAGAAGAGAAGGGTTGCAACAAGATCGTTCTGAACCCCACAAAAACCCCTATCAAGAGGTCAGTTTTAGACAGGAAAATATTTTTTCATACATACTGTATTTAAACAAAGAGACTCTGGGTGACACGATACTTAATTTGTTATTTGAGAATTTCGTATTACTGATATGAACTTCTCAAAAATCATTTCCACTTATTATTAAGATGTTGCCAGTGGCTCAAAAGTTTTAACCAGATCATCCATTGCTTTCATTTGCTGGAGAAATGGTTCAAGTTGATTCAGCCTAAGTGCGCAAGGCCCGTCACAGAGTGCTTTTTCAGGTTCCGGATGTGCTTCCAGAAAGAGGCCCGCAATTTTTTGTGACAAACCGGCAAGAGCCAACTCTCGCACAGATTCACGACGCCCGCCAGCTGCATTCCCCAAGCCTCCCGGTTGTTGGAGTGAGTGGGTTACGTCAAATAGTACAGGATAAGCAAATTCTTTGATCGCGGACAATCCGAGCATATCAACCACTAAATTATTGTAACCAAAGCTAGTGCCGCGTTCACAAAGAATGAGCTGCGAGTTGCCGGAATTTTCACATTTTTTGAGGATATTTTCCATTTCCTGTGGTGATAAAAACTGTGCTTTTTTGATATTTATGACCGCTTTCGTTTTCGCCAGAGAAACCACCAAATCCGTTTGACGGGACAGAAATGCAGGAAGCTGCAGAATGTCCACAACTCCCGCGGCGGGAGCTGCCTGTTGAGATTCATGAACATCTGTCAGGATGGGGACATTAAATTCGGTTTTAATTTTTTCCAGAATCCGCAAACCTTTTTCCAGTCCCGGACCCCGGAATGAGTCAATTGAAGAACGGTTTGCCTTGTCAAAGGAAGCTTTGAAAATATATGGAATTCCGAGGCGTTCCGTAATTGACCTGAAAGTCTCAGCGACTTTCAAGGCCATGCTTTCGGATTCAATCACATTGATTCCACCTACAAGCACGAAAGGTTTTTCGTTGCCCAGTTTCAATTCACCGACAGAGATGGTTTTTTGTGTTGTCATATACTGACTTAAGTTTCAATTGAGTGAGCGGCTTCGCTCAGGTTACGCATTTTTTGAATTGCCAATTCACGTCCTAAAATTCCCAATCCGCAGTCAGGTCCCGCAATCAGACGCTCCGCGTCAATGTGTTCAAGTGCGTCCAGCAAACGTTTGCGAATTTCTTCAACTGCTTCCACGTTACTTTTTGCAATGGCGACCACTCCAAAAATTATGGTAGTAGTCTTGAAATGTTCGAGCAAACTCAAATCATTGTAACGGTGCGCGTCTTCCAGAGAGAGAGCCATTACGGACGAGGCTTCCATTGCATCCGCAATTTGGAAATAAGATTCCCGAGGTGCTTTTGGATAATCAACCACGTCAATCTTATCCGGATATCCGCAGCACATGTGTGCGGTTCTGATAACTCCTTCCGGACAGTTCTGAAAAGCGCGATCCAGATTTTCAATGCCAAATTCAAGCGCACGTTCAGGATAACGTGCAAAGAGTGGTTCATCGATTTGAATATATTTGCAACCAGCGTTTGCCAGGCTGAGAACTTCCTGATTGAGTGCTTCAGCAATTGCTTTCCCAAAATCTTTTTGATTACCATAATACTCATCAACAACTGTATCCGCGACTGTTAATGGTCCTGGCATAGTAATTTTTACCGGCTTGTCTGTAGCTGACTGCGCACGTTTCCAATCGTCAACTAAAAACAACTCACGTGGCTTGACTGGTCCACACACGGTCGGCAGGAAAGATGAGTAATTTCCAGTGCGCAAAGTCTTTTCGCTAAGATTCTCAAAATCCATTCCTTCAAGGTGACGGCAGTGATAGTGGATATAATTTTCACGGGCAATTTCACCATCAGTCGGAATATCAATTCCTGCGTTTACCTGATCGGTTACTGCTTCATGAGTTCCGCGTTTGAGGATGGTTTCCGCCTCTTCGCCCATTGCTTCCTTTGCTGCCGCCCAACCGCGTGTAGGCTCAGCTGTGTCGAGATTTCCGAACCAATCAGGCAGTTTCACATATTCAGGTTTCGGATAAGCACCAATAGTAGTAGTTAAAAGTCCCATGTAAATACCTTTTGTAGATGATGTGTATAGTGCCTATTCTTACACGTAAGTTCTTAAGTTGTAAAAGCAATAATCAAAGAAAGTCCGTTTTGTTTGAGACACCGTAATTATAGTATTTACAAATCATTGTACAATTTATTTTTGATTTTATTTTTTAAGTGTGAAGTCCTCTTTGACAATCCTCTTTCATTTTTTTATAGTGTAGTCTGATACTATGTTTGAAATTCTATAAAACACAGGCTGCCGAAAGAAAAATCATGTCCAATCATTTTGAAACAGGCCTCCCTCAAAATCCGGCAAATTATACTCCGCTGTCGCCAATTACTTTTTTGACCCGAACGGCTTTTGTCCATCCTCAGCGAACTTCCGTAATTCATGGTAACCGTCGCTGGACATGGGCGGAAACATATAAGCGCTGTTGCAAACTGGCTTCCGCTTTATCTAAAAGAGGAATCGGCAAGGGCGATACGGTATCGATTCTGGCACCAAATATTCCAGCTATTTTTGAAGCCCATTTTGGGGTGCTGATGACAGGTGCGGTTTTAAACACAATTAATACAAGGCTGGAAGCAGAAACACTGACCAATATTTTTGAACATGCGGAAACCAAAGTTTTGCTGACCGACCGAGAATTTTCTCCCCTGATCAAGGAGACTTTAGCTAAAGTTAAAAGAAAAATCCTGGTGATTGACATTGACGATCCGGAAATAGAGTCAGGAGAATTTTTAGGCGAGTTAGAGTATGAAGCCTTTTTGGCAGAAGGCAATCCGGATTTTGAAGCAGTTTTGCCTGAAAATGATTGGCAGGCGGTATCACTGAATTACACTTCAGGGACAACCGGAGCTCCGAAAGGGGTGGTTTATCACACCCGTGGAGCGTATCTGCTGGCAACAGGAAATGTTTTGGCCTGGGAAATGCCGCATCGTCCTGTTTATCTCTGGACTCTGCCGATGTTTCACTGCAATGGCTGGTGTTTTCCCTGGACAATCACAATGCTCGCTGGAACTCATGTCTGCCTGCGTAAAGTAACAGCGAAAAATATTTACGATTCAATTGCGGACCACCGCGTGACTCATCTTTGCGGTGCGCCGATTGTGATGAATATGATCGGTTCTGCTCCACAGGAGGAACAGCGTGATCTGCCGCACAGAGTTGAAATGCTGACAGCCGCAGCGCCGCCCCCGCCAACAGTGATTGCTCGTATGGAAGAAGTCGGATTTAATGTGACGCATGTTTACGGATTGACCGAAGTTTACGGGCCCTCTGTGGTTTGTGAATGGCAGGAGGATTGGGCGGGGAAGGACAAATCAACACAAGCACAATTAAAAGGCCGCCAAGGCGTACGCTATCACGTACTTGAGGGATTGACAGTCGTGGATCCGGAAACCATGAAAGCTGTTCCGGCAGATGGTGAAACAATGGGTGAAGTCCTGATGCAGGGCAATATCGTTATGAAAGGCTACCTCAAAAATCCTGAAGAAACAGCGAAAGCATTTAAAGGCGGATGGTTCCATTCGGGCGATCTTGGAGTACTGCATCCGGATGGATACATTGAGTTGAAAGACCGTAGCAAAGACATCATTATTTCCGGTGGAGAAAATATCAGCAGTGTCGAAATTGAAAACGTGCTTTACCAGCATGAGGCTATTCTGGAAGCTGCTGTGGTAGCACGACCTGATGAAAAATGGGGTGAAACACCATGCGCATTTGTTGTGCTCAAATCCGCTGCTACACTCAATGAAAATGAAGTGATACAGTTTTGCAGAACAAAGCTTTCCGGATTTAAAATACCAAAAAATATTGTCTTTAGTGAACTGCCTAAAACTTCCACTGGAAAAATTCGTAAATCTGTCTTGCGAGAGCAGGCCAAACAATTATAATCTTGTAGAGTATATTTTTAAGGCGTTTTTCATAAAATCATCAAGTGTTGCCACTTTCAAAATTTTTTACCCCATTCTTTCAATTTGTGAAAGAAAGAATATGGGCATGATTGTAAAACAATTCATAGAAGATTTAAAACTTGAAGGTAGGCGTGTTTTGACACGTGTAGACTTTAATGTGCCGCTGAATGATGAGCTTAAAATTACGGATAACGGACGAATCACCGGTGCTTTGCCGACTATCAAGCATATTATTCAACAAGGTGGGAAAGCAGTCCTGATGTCACATTTGGGTCGCCCTGGAGGAGAGAGGGTTGAAAGACTGAGTTTAAAACCTGCTGCGGATGAATTGTCCGGACTTCTCGGACAAAAGGTTACATTAGCTCCGGATTGTGTCGGTGAAGAAGTCGAAACGCTGGTCAACAGCATGCAAAACGGCGAGGTAGTTTTGCTAGAAAATTTACGTTTTCACCTAGCAGAAACTAAGAATGAAACTGAATTTTGCAAAGAGTTGGGAAAACTCGGTGATGTATATGTGAATGATGCCTTCGGAACAGCACATCGAGCACATGCGTCAACTGCCGGTGTTGCAGGATTTATTACGGAATCCGCGGTTGGGTATTTGATTCGTAAGGAACTTCAGTTTTTAGGCGCTGCTGTTTCTGAACCGAAAAGACCTTTTGCCGCGATTTTGGGTGGTGCAAAAGTTTCGGACAAAATTAAGGTTATTGAAAAACTGCTCGACAAAGTTCAAACTTTGATCATCGGTGGAGGAATGGCATGCACTTTTATGAAAGCGCAGGGCTACAAAATAGGGGCTTCTCTACTGGAAGAGGACTCGCTGGATTATGCGAAGGAACTGATAAACAAGGCCCAGGAAAAAGGTGTTGAACTACTGCTGCCGATTGATGCAGTTATCGCTGACCGTTTCGATAAAAATGCTGAAACGCGTGTAGTAACTGCAGAAGAAGGTGCTCCTGAAGGCTGGCTGATTCTGGACATTGGGGCACAAAGTGCTGAAATATTTTGCGAAGCGGTACTTCGTTCCGGAACTGTGCTCTGGAATGGTCCAATGGGTGTTTTTGAGATGGAAGCCTTTGCAAAAGGTACATTCGCAATCGCGCAAAGTCTTGCAGAAGCAACTGAAAAAGGTGCTGTCACAATTATCGGAGGCGGTGATTCCGCGGCTGCAATTCAACAGTCCGGACTCAGTGAACGCATTAGCCATGTTTCCACCGGAGGTGGTGCCTCGCTTGAATTTTTGGAAGGCAAAGAACTTCCGGGAGTTAACGCAATTCAGCAATCCAAATAATACAACAGGCTTAATTTACTCAGCAGCAAATTCAATAATTATATGAACACGGTACTAGAAGCAGAAAACGATTCTACGGACAATTCTGAAGCAAAATCAGCAGCAATTACAGAGCAAGAAAGTACAAATGTATCTTTCAGTTTTTTCCTCTATCGGTTGATTGCCTACGCGGATGCTAGACGTTCAATTTCCTCATTTCTTTTTATCCTCTTTGTTGTTGTCATCAGTGACATCATTTTTAATATATACCTCTTTGTACCTTATACAGAACTGATAGAATCCATTTCCGGTGTAAATCCGGGAGGATTCGAGGAACTCGATGTAGGTTTTGCCCCGGAAGTCTGGCAGGCACTGCTGGGCATGATTCTGGGTACACTTATTCTGGTGATTTCGATTGCGTCACAAAGTATCCCAAAGCTGATCGATATTTACATGAAGAATGTTCCGAGTTTACTCTACATCTGGTTTTTAATCATTTCCGGTGGACATGCTCTGATAATCAAAATCTATGGTGAAATTGGACTTGTCCGGGAACCCAGCAGAATTTTCAACACTCATTTCCTGCTGACGACTTGTTCAATAATCGCCTTCCCTTATGTTTTCTATATCCTGCGCCAAACCAAACCTACCAATATTATTAATCGTATTTATAACACTAATATGGATCAGATCACCGCTCTCACCTCAAAGAGGAACCGTGCTTTGGCCCACATTCCTGATGTCGTTGAACATCAGCAGTACACAATTTTTGAAGCACTTAATCAACTTGATGACATTCTTGAATTTTCCTCTTTCAAGGAATTGAAGGCAGACATTGTTCATGATATGAGCATGACTTTACAAAATTATATCCGTCTCAAAAAAAATATTGCACCAGCATTTTTCAATGTATCGCCAAAAGTACGCACCGATATTTCATTTAAAACCATGGTGGGTCAATTTGGGGAAATGGAGCGGAACCAAAGTTTCTATGAACAAAAATGTTTCCGCCTGCTCGGTAACGTTTATATAAGGCTGCTGGAACATGGTGAATTTGATTTGTCTTCGATGGTTGCAGGTGAAATGGAAACACTTGGGTTGACTGCGATAGAAGAAGACAATACTGAATTGGTTGATATTATTATTATCCGTTTCAATACTTTACTGCGTTTTGCCATAAAACATGGTGTGCGTAATAATGAACCGCGGAATCTATATAACCTCGGATTTTATTATGGAAATTTTATCAAACATTTGGTGGAGCACAAAAAGATCGACCACGTAAAACGCTGCTTCATGTATCTGCGTATTTACGGTGTAGAAATTTTTAAACATGGCAGCAACAGTCCCGCCATGTATTTCATTGTGGATGTGATTGCGACTGAAATGAAAAAAGTTCTGGAGCAGATTTATCATGACGGCTGGGACGTTGAAATTCAGAATGGAATGCTCGGTGAAATGCTGCAGGTGGACAGTCCTCCGGATTTCAATAAAGAGGATATGGCCCGCGGTGTGCTGATCAACAACGGCGTGCGTGTCCTGCAGTTTGGACTCGCCTTATTCTATCAACGTGAAGGAATGAATGATTTTGTTGACCGGATTGCAAAAGATGTGCTTGATGATCTTGAAGTATTGGGCGAAGCTACTTTTTCACAAGTTATAGAAATGACTTCAAATCGGTTGCTTTTTTCCGGACCTACTTTTTGGGAAGATACAGATAGAGGGAATCTCAACATCTACTACACTTCTGACCAGGATCAAATTGATAGTTTCAAGCAACGTCTATACGAATTTGCACAGACACAGTTGAAGAAAACAACGACAGAGAAGTATAAACTGACACATGCAGAAATGGAATTGCTCTGGGAAATGTCACGGATGACGAAAATAAAGGAAGTGGAGCAGATCAGTACCAATGCAGCAAATTTTGAGTTGATCCTGGGTGAATTACAGCATATTGACGAGGTACGCCTCGGGGCATTAGTTTGTTTACGTGAAAAGCTGAAATTCAATTCAGAAAATCCCAAACTAATTATCACTACAAGCCGTCAGGTTGCAGTGGGTACATTGCTGAAAATTAAGGGTAATATCTCCGGAAAGAAGAAGCAGCAGGAAATAGAGGCAACAGTACAGTTGAACACACCTAACTTTATTTTTGTAAAAATATCAACTTCTGCAGACAGCAAAATGTTTGATAATTTTTCATCGCTGGCTGTCAGCTTCCGGCCTTTGCGGCAAAAGATGGTTTATCAATTTGAGGCTGATCATCAAGGTGCAGGAGCAAACGGTCTGCAACGTATTGAACATGCAGATACCGTTAAAATTATCGAGGAACTTTAATCAAACAGAGAAGCTTGCGTTTCAGGAGGTTCAGGTTTCTTTTCTGCGGCTTCTGCTTTTTCCAGTTTTCTAAAACAATCCGGATTATCGAAAGCAGGAACGCTGACTTTAGGTGAAACTCTCCATGCTTCCATTTTGTCCGCGGGAAAAGGCAGCAGGAGTTTTTCCGGTGAATTTCGCCCTCCGGAATGATCCAGCCACATAGCTCCGCTTGACGGCGTTAAAATAACCGGCATACGGTGATGAATTTCCTGCATCAAAGAATTTGCGGCTATTGTCAGAATAACACAGGTACGCCGAGTCTCTCCTTTGGTTGAAGTCCACTCCTCCCATAAACCCGCAAAAGCCATGGGACTTTCGTTTTTTAAACGGATAAAATAAGGCTGTTTTTGTCCTTCTTCTTTCGCCCATTCATAAAATCCGGATGCCGGAATCAAGCAGCGTCTCTTACGGAAGGCATGCCGAAATGACGGTTTTTCGGTAACAGTTTCCGAACGTGCGTTGATCAGCGGATTCGGCTCTTTCGCCCAAAAAGGAATTAAGCCCCATTCACGTGTTTCAAGGGTGCGTAAACCATCCTGCTGGATTATGACTGGAATT
>Ga0207990_1001202_pt1 | contig 13818 bp, 15 predicted proteins | sample ETNtaG_8_FD_185780 | JGI IMG/M metagenome (GOLD analysis project Ga0207990, IMG submission 185780) | Marine microbial and viral communities from oxygen minimum zone, Eastern Pacific Ocean - ETNP201406SV75 (SPAdes) (version 2) | ecosystem: Environmental > Aquatic > Marine > Oceanic ...
ATATTATATTTTTCTGACATTCATTTTCCTGATATAACATTCAACTCTTCTATAACAGCAGCGCCCATTTCTTTTGTCGATACAGCTTTTTCGTTATCTTGTTTTATATCAAGAGTGCGCAATCCTCTTGCGAGCACATTTTGAACAGCTTTCTCAATCAAAGTGCTGTCTTCCAGCATATCAAAACTATATCTTAGCATCATAGCGAAGCTCATAATCATTGCTAGCGGGTTGGCTTTTCCTTGACCAGCAATATCAGGCGCACTTCCATGAACAGGTTCATACATTGCTGCTCGTGTACCATTTTCTAATAAAGGCCCCAAAGAAGCTGAGGGAAGCATACCTAAAGAACCTGTAAGCATAGCAGCTATATCGCTTAACAAGTCTCCAAATAAATTATCAGTTAAAATAACATCAAACTGTTTTGGATGACGAACTAGTTGCATTGCACAATTATCAGCTAACATGTGTTCTAAATTAACATCACTGAATTCTTTTTTATGTAATGCTGTAATAATATTACGCCAAAACATACCTGTTTCCATAACATTAGATTTTTCTACAGATGTTACTTTGTTATCTCTTTTTTTAGCTAAATCAAAAGCTACCCTTCCTATTCTGGTGACTTCCGAAGTTGTATAGCTTTGGGTATCAATAGCTTTTTCTTCACTTTCGTTTATTTTTTCCACACCTCTTGGTTGACCAAAATAAACACCACTGGTCAATTCTCTCAAAATTAAAATATCCAAACCTTTCACTACATCAAGTTTTAGCGAAGATGAATTAGCCAATGCATCAAATACTACTGCAGGTCGCAAATTAGCAAATAAATCTAGCTCTTTTCTTAATCTCAATAAAGCAGCTTCAGGTCGTTTAGATCTCTCCACATTATCCCATTTTGAACCACCTACAGCACCAAATAAAACTGCATCAGCTTTTAATGCTTCATCCATTGTAGAATCACTTATAGAGTCTCCCTCTTCATCATAAGCTGCTCCACCTACTAAACGATTTGTAATATCAAATGAAATTGATTTATTCTTAGCCATCCAATCAATTAAATTTAAAACTTCATTCATTACTTCAACGCCGATACCATCACCTGGCAATACTAAAATTTTTTTATTACTAGGCACTAATTAAACAATCCAGGGAAGCGATTGATGTAGGCTTGTTTCAAAGGATTTGATTTTTTCATCTTTTTTTAAAGTAAGGGCAATGTCATCAATGCCTTCCAACAAACATTTTTTTCTAAAAGGTTCTATATCAAAACTTATTGAATTATTATCCTCATTAGTAATTGTTTGATCTTCTAGATTGATGGAAAGTAATTTTTTATTTTCAGCTTCAACCATTAAATTGTCGACATCATTTTGCTCCAGTCGTATTGGTAAAATGCCATTCTTAAAACAATTGTTATAAAAAATATCGGCAAAACTAGGTGCAATAATGCATCTAAATCCAAAATCCAATAATGACCATGGTGCGTGCTCTCGGCTGGATCCACAACCAAAGTTTTCTCCAGTAATGAGAATGGTTGCCGATTTATAGGGATCCCAATTCAGGATAAAATCATTTTTTACATTGCCCTGTAAATCATATCGCAATTCATGAAAAAGATTTTTTCCTAAACCTGATCGTTTAATGGTTTTTAGAAACTGCTTAGGAATAATCATGTCCGTATCAACATTGATCATACGAAGAGGGGCTGCGATGCCTTTTATTGAAACAAAATTGTCCATTTTATATGTCCTCCACTAAACTTAATCTTCCTTTAATGGCTGAAGCTGCTGCAACGACAGGACTTACTAAATGAGTTCTACCTTCTCTTCCCTGACGGCCCTCAAAATTTCTATTTGAAGTTGAGGCGCATCTTTCTTGCGGTTTTAATTGATCAGGATTCATTGCAAGACACATGGAACATCCAGGTTCCCTCCAATCAAATCCAGCCTCTATTAAAATTTTATCCAACCCTTCTTTTTCTGCTTGTTCCTTCACCAATCCGGATCCAGGAACAATCATGGCATCAACTGTCACTTTCTTTCCGTATACAACTTTAGCAACCGCCCGCAAATCTTCAATTCTTCCGTTCGTACATGAGCCAATAAACACTTTGTCAATTTTAATATCCTGAATATTTTGATTGGCTTCTAAACCCATGTAATCTAGAGACCGCTCAACCGCTTTGCGTCTGTTCACATCTTCAATTTGACTTGGATCAGGAACTCTGCCGTCAATGGAAACAACATCTTGAGGGCTTGTGCCCCAAGTCACTTGAGGTACAATATCATTCCCTTTGATAACTATTTCTTTATCATAGTGCGCACTCTCATCAGAGGGAAGAGATTTCCAAAACGAAACTGCTTTATCCCAATCATCTCCTTGAGGGGCATATGGTCTGCCCTTAATATATTCAAAAGTTTTTTCATCGGGCGCAATTAATCCAGCTCGGGCACCGCCTTCAATACTCATATTACAAATTGTCATGCGTCCTTCCATACTTAATTCTTGAATCACTTCGCCTGCATACTCAATCACATAGCCCGTTCCACCCGCTGTACCTATGTGACCTATAATATGAAGGATGATATCTTTAGATGTAACACCAATAGGGACATTGCCATTAATTGTAATGCGCATATTTTTCGCTGGATTTTGAATAAGTGTTTGGGTTGCAAGAACGTGTTCTACTTCACTTGTTCCAATCCCAAAAGCCAATGCTCCGAATGCTCCGTGAGTTGCTGTGTGACTATCACCACATACGATTGTCATACCAGGCTGGGTAATACCTTGTTCGGGACCAACAATATGAACAATGCCTTGGCGTTTATCCAGTAATGGGAAAAGAGTAATTTCAAAATCTTTACAATTTTGCTCTAAAGTTTCTACCTGTATACGACTTTCGACATTTTCAATACCTTTTGAGCGATCCGATGTTGGTACATTATGATCAGCAACAGCGAAAGTAGTTTGAGGACGTCTAACTTTTCTATTTGCATTGCGTAGACCTTCAAAAGCTTGAGGACTTGTTACTTCATGAACTAAATGCCGATCAATGTAAATTAAACAAGTTCCATCCCCTTGTTGATCAACGAGATGATTGGACCAAATTTTATCGAAAAGTGTTCGGTGTTTATAATTTTGTTTCATCTTCTGTGTTCTCTGCTTCAGAAGCAGTTGACTCAGATTTTTCCTCAACAGATGGCGCCTCTTCCGCTATCGATTTTTGACTTGTTTTACTTACAACTTCTTCCGGCTTGCTTTGTTCATTCTCAGTAGTTGGTTCTGCCGATATTTTAACTTCTTCTTCAATAGTCTCAGACAATGCATATTGATCAATTTCATCTTTCCTACCACTATCAGCAATACGTGCTCTTTTCCCTGTACGATCACGAAGGTAATATAATTTTGCTCTATTCACATTGCCTTTGCGAACAACTTCAATTTTATCAATGTTGGGACTAAACAAAGGGAAAACTCTCTCTACTCCTTCACCGTGAGATATTTTTCTCACTGTAAATTTTGAATTTACTGAATTATTTTTTTTCGCAATACAAATTCCCTCAAATATTTGAAGACGCGAACGCTCTCCTTCAACAATTTTTAATGTCACTTTAATAGTATCGCCTGGTCGAAAAGCAGGAATTCTTTTTTTAGATACTAATCTTTCAATTTGTGCATTTTCAAATTTTTGCATTAAGTTCGCCATTGTTTTATTCCTGTTTTTTTTTCTGTTCTAGCAAATCTGGTCTGACCAATTGCGTTTTTTTAATAGATTTGTCTTTTCTCCATTCTTTTATCTTTTCATGATGGCCCGATAGAAGAATTTCAGGAACATCATGGTCATTATTTTGAGCATCTTTCCAAACTTGTGGTCTGGTGTATTGTGGATACTCCAAAAGATTACTAGAAAAACTCTCTTCCAATAAACTTTCCGGCTGACCTAATACTCCAGGAAGAAGCCGAATACAACCTTCAACTAACACTTGAGAAGCAATCTCTCCTCCAACCAAGACATAGTCCCCTATACTCAATTCCATAAAATTCAAAATTTTTATTGCCCTTTCATCCACCCCCTCAAAACGACCACAAAGAATAATTAATTGGTTGAATTCTATGAATTCTAACAAATTTGATTGTTTTAGGGGTTTGCCCGAAGGCGTAAGGTATATCAATTGCCTTTTTAAATCTTTTGGATAATCAATGGAAAGGAGTGCGTTTTCAACAACATCAGCTCTAATGACCATCCCAGGACCTCCTCCAAATGGTTCATCATCAATATTTTTTCTCTCATCAATTCCAAAATCATGCAAATTCACAATATCGAGCGACCATTTTTTTTCCTCTAAAGCTTTTCCCAAAATGGAGTGACCAAGTGTTCCTGGAAATATTTCAGGGTATGCTGTCAAAATTATTATCTCTAACATTATTCCAATATTCCTAACATAGGATTAACTATAATTATTTTATTTCTAGTATCCATGTTCATTATATTGTCATCATCCATGGGAATATAATATTTTTTTTTAAAATTGTTTTCAACTTCCAACAAGTCACTTGCGCCAAAATTTTGAATATTTACAACAATGCCCAAATTCTGATTTGCAATATTTTTTACTTCACAACCAATTAAATCTATAACATAATATTCTTTGTTCTTAGTTTTAGGAAAATTTTTTCGCAAAGAATAAATTTTTTTACCCTTTAATGCTAAAGCAGCATCTCTATCTTGACAATCTTCCAGCATCGCAATCAGTTTATTTCCAACATCACGAAATTTTATGAAGTGCCATTCAGTTTCTCCATCTTCCCTAAGATACTGCTGCAACCTCTTAAACGACTCAAAACTTGAAACGAACATAATAATTTTTATTTCCCCTTTCAGACCCTGAGGTTGACCAAAAGTTCCTATGTGAACTATTTTTTTTTTATTCACACTAGTTACTCAGAGGTTTTAACCTTTTCTTTATCTTCTGCCGCTGCAGGTTTTGCGTCTTCCGTTTTCGCAACTTCTTCTACCGGTGCTTCTGCCGCTGCAGGTTTTGCGTCTTCCGTTTTCGCAACTTCTTTTGCTTTTTTTGCTGCAGCCAACTTTTCTAGTGTTTTTTTCTTTGGAAGATGTTTTTTTGTTTTTTCTGTGATAATCGGCTTCTCCCCAACACCCATCGAACTTAAAAATAATTTAACACGGTCGCTTGGTTGAGCTCCTTTACCGATCCACTCTTTTGCCTTCTCTACATCTATCTTCACCCTTTCTGGATTGTCTTTGTTTAACATAGGATTGTACGTTCCTACTTGATCAATAAATTTTCCATCTCTAGATCGTCTTGAGTCAGCAACAACGATACGATAAAATGGGTGTTTTTTAGCTCCTTTTCTTGATAATCTAATTCTAACGGGCATAATACTTCCTTTCCTGTTGTTAATGAATATTTGGAGGCAGTTTTCCTTGCAGTTTTCGCATAAAATCATTAGGTAAACCGCCCTTGCCCATTGATTTCATTTTTTTCATCATCTTTTGTGATTGAAGAAACTGTTTTAATAATTTGTTTACATCCTGAACTTTTGTTCCTGAACCTTTAGAAATTCTAATTTTTCGTGAAGCTTTAATTGAATCGGGATTTGCCCTCTCTTTTTTTGTCATGGAATTAATAATAGCAATCTGATGATTAATCAGATCATCCGAAATTTTATTTTCAGCCATCAATTTTTGAGCTTTAGAAATACCGGGAAGCATGGATATAATACCTGACACTCCGCCCATCTTGCCCATTTGTTTTAGTTGTTTCGCAAAATCGTCTAAATCAAATGTTCCTTTTGACATTTTTTTTGTTAGGCTTTCCATTTCTGCTTGATCAATATTCTCAGATGCTTTTGCAACCAGAGAAACAATGTCTCCCATGCCCAAAATACGATTAGCAATACGATCTGGATAAAAAGCTTCTAGCTGTTCAATTTTTTCACCCGTTCCAATGAATTTAATGGGCGCGCCAGTGATGGATTTAATTGATAACGCAGCGCCCCCTCTTCCATCACCGTCTACACGAGTTAAAATAGATCCTGTAATAGTGACAGCCTCATTAAAACTTTTGGCAATGTTAGCTGCATCCTGACCTGTTAAAGAATCGGCAACTAAAATTGTTTCTTGGGGTTGCAATTGTTTGTGTATTTTTTGCAATTCTAACATCATCACTTCATCGATGACTTGGCGTCCCGCTGTATCAAATAAAATAATATCAAATAAATTTTTTTCAGCAAATAGCAGGGATTCACTTGTAATAATTTCTACCGATTGTGAATTCTGATGATCAAAAAATTCCACATTTACTTGCTTACTCAGAATTTTCAATTGATCTTGTGCAGCAGGACGATAAATATCGGCAGATACAAGTAAAATTTTTTTCTTAGATTCTTTTTGAATGTGATATGCGAGCTTGGCAACTGTGGTTGTCTTTCCTGATCCTTGCAATCCACAAAATAAAATTTTTGTTAAGCCGTTTTTTTCAATCTTGAGAGGCTGGTTGTTTGTTCCTAGAATTTGAATTAGTTCATCTTGTACCAGCTTAATGATCATTTGATCGGGCTTGATTGATTTGAGAACTTCTTTACCAATAATATTGGCTTTAACATTATTAATGAACTCTCTAACAACAACCAAAGCTACATCTGCCTCCAAAAGAGCGATGCGTATTTCACGCAATGTTAAATCAAGATCAGCTTCTGAAATAATTGCCTTTCCTCTTACGGAACGAACAATTTTTTCTAGTCTTTCATTCAATGTTCCAAACATGTTTCTCCAATAGACAATTGCACCAGGGCACGATACTCGTGGGCTGATGTACCTATCAATAATTTGATAAGTTAGTAAAATCACAATTAAGGAATTTCAGCGAACGCATATTAAAATAGGGCTATAAAGTCAAGTTCTGAAGGTAGATAGATTTTGTGTGGAATTTTGTATAAAAACAGTCATATAGAGATTTTATGCAAAAAATTGATTTCATTAAAATGCACGGATTGGGCAATGATTTTGTCATTATTGATAACCGTATTGAAAATATCGATATTTCAAAAAATCTTATTCATCAGTTAAGTGACCGCAAAAGTGGAGCAGGATGTGATCAATTGATTACAATTAATTCAAGTAACGAGTCAGATATAGATGCAAGTATAGAAATTTTTAACCCAAGTGGAGATAGAGCAGAAGCATGTGGTAATGGTACACGCTGTGTAGCAAAACTGTTATTTGATGAATCTCAGAAAAAAAAACTTAATATACTCTCTGATGCAGGTATTTTACATGCCATTAAAAAAGATGATTCCAATATTAGTGTTAATTTAGGCAAACTCTCAACGGACTGGAAAAAAATTCCACTGTCTGAAAATATTGACACCCTTAACCTTCCCTTAACAATTGATGGATTTAGTAATGGAGTTGCTGTTAATATTGGCAATCCTCATGTTGTTTTTTTTGGAAAAAATATTGATCAGGTGGACTTGGCCTCAATTGGGCCAACAATAGAAAAACACAATCTATTTCCCAATAAAACAAATGTTGAGATTATTGAAATAATTAATGATCAAAAAATTAATATGCGTGTATGGGAAAGAGGAGCAGGTCTCACCTTGGCATGTGGAAGCGGCGCATGCGCTTCTGTATATGCTGGACAGTTAAAAAAATTATTAGGCAACGATGTCGAAGTGCAATTGGAGCGTGGATCGTTGTTTATCACCATCGATAAAGGAGAAGCTATCATGACTGGTTTAGCGGAAATAAGTTTTCGTGGCAATATAGAGGTTTAATTTGTATGAAAACAAATGATGTTGATATTATAAATCTTGGTTGTCGATTAAATATTTATGAGGGAGAAGTAATCAAATCGCTTGCTCATAAAAACAATCTCTCTAATTTTACAATAATTAACTCTTGTGCTGTTACACAAGAGGCTGAAAAAAAGGTAAAATACGAAATTCGTAAATCTAAAAAAAATTTCCCGGAGAAAAAAATTATTGTTACGGGATGTGCCGCCCAAATTAATCCTCAAAAATATGCCAATATTGATGAAGTGGATTTTGTGATAGGCAATAAAGAAAAGCTTCAGAAACAGACCTGGTCTTCTCTACCAAATAGTAATCCTGTTCAAGTTAAGGATATTTTTGCTAATAATACTATTCACAACAATATTGTTGAAAAATTTGAAGGAAAATCGCGTGCTTATATAGAAGTACAACAAGGTTGTGATCATCGGTGTACTTTTTGTGTTATTCCTTTTGGCAGAGGAAATAATAGAAGTGTACCATTGGGTGTTATTGTAGAACGCATCAAAACCTTAGTGAACAATGGATACAATGAAGTGGTTCTCACTGGAGTTGATATTACTGACTATGGAAGGGATCTTCCAGGTCAACCTAATCTTTTCCAACTAGTCAAGCGTATTTTAAATCTTATTCCCGATCTCAAACAACTGCGACTATCCTCGATTGATTGTGCAGAAATCACCGATGATTTCTGGCCCTTGCTTCAAGAAAAAAGATTGATGCCACATTTTCACTTAAGCTTACAAGCGGGTAATGATTTAATCCTCAAGAGAATGAAAAGGCGGCATACTTGTCAACAAGTTTTTGATTTTTGTCAAAAGGCGCGCTCTATAAGAAATGACATAGTATTTGGAGCTGACATTATTGCTGGTTTTCCTACAGAAACAGAAGATATGTTTCAAGATTCCTTAAATATGATTCGGGATTGTAATCTTACACATCTGCATATCTTTCCTTATTCAGTAAGAGAGAACACTCCTGCAGCACGTATGCCACAAGTTCCAAAAAATATAATAAAACAAAGAGCAAAACTTTTACGAGAAGCAGGTGAGAGACAAATGAATAAGTATCTTAGCACTCAGATAGGAATATCAGCCATCATGCTTGTAGAACAAACAAAAGAAAATATTTCATTTGGTAAATCTCAACATTTTACTAAAATTGAAATTAATGATGTAATTAAGGAAGGGGAAATTGTTCACTGTATGATAACTAATATAAATAAGGGTGTCTTAAACGCTCATATTATTTGAGATAATGAACATATTTAAACATTTTCAATCAGGTCTTAAAAAAACATCAAATTTTCTTTCCACAAACATTATAGGCGCACTTAAATCAAAAAAAATTGATCAAGAAACACTAGATGAGATAGAAACAATTCTATTATCATCTGATATTGGTCTAGAAGTTACAAATCACTTAATTCAAAAAATACAATCGACAAAAAATTTTAAGTCAGAAAACGCTAACTCAGTTTTAAAACTTCTAGCAAATGAATTAGAATTAATTCTTCAACCAAGAGAAAAGCCCCTCCTTACATCTAGAGACTATCAACCAACAATTTTGATTTTTATCGGTGTTAACGGCAGTGGGAAAACAACAACTATAGGTAAATTAATTAACATCATTCCTAATGATAAAAAAATTTTAGTTGGTGCTTGCGATACTTTTCGAGCAGCTGCCGTGGATCAATTAAAAAAATGGACCAAAAATCAAAAAGTAGATTTTCATCAAGGTTCACTTGAACAAGATCCTGCTAGCGTTGCCTATAGTGTCTGCCAAAAAGCACAAAAAGAGCAATATGATTATGTTATCATTGATACTGCTGGACGTTTATCAAATAACACTAATTTATTAAATCAATTGGTAAAAATTAAATCTGTTATTAGCAAAAAAATTAATGCTGATAATATTAAAACAATTCTTGTGTTGGATGGAACCAACGGTTCCAATATGGTTAATCAAGTAGAAACATTTGGCCAATCAATGAATGTTAGTGGATTAATTATTACAAAAATAGATGGTACGGCAAAAGGAGGGGCGCTCATTTCAGTTGCAAAAAAATTTGAATTCCCTATACACTTCGTAGGTCTTGGCGAAAAAGCAGAGGATTTATTTGAATTTAATGCAAAAAAATTTTCTCACTCAATGCTGGGAATAGAGGAATAATAAATGAATAGTATTTTAAAAATATTGGTGGATATCGGTCCGCTAGCAGTATTTTTTATTTTTTATACTCGTGGAGACTTGCTGTCTGCCATCCTACCTTTCATGATTGCGACCGTTATTGCAGTGTTATTCTCTTACATTGTTGTAAAAAAAATACCTATTATGCCAACTGTAGGCGCTGCTATTATTCTCGTATTCGGTGGGTTAACTATTTATTTTGATAATGAGGTTTTTTTCAAAATGAAACCAACAATCATTAATATTTTATTTGGAGCAATCCTTTATGGAGGAATGCTAATTAATAAGCCTCTTTTAAAATATCTTTTAGGGAGCGCATTAAAGTTACAAAAAGAGGGATGGATTTTATTGACCAAACGGTGGATTGGTTTTTTTATTGCTCTAGCAATACTAAATGAAATTGTTTGGAGAACACAGTCAACCGATCTGTGGGTCAATTTCAAAGTATTTGGCATTCTTCCAATAACTTTCATTTTTACTATGACTCAATTTTCTTTGATAAAAAAATATCAAATAGAGGACTAACTAATTATATGTATTTTCTTTGAGTGCCGTCACTCCTGGTGATTCTTTTCCTTCAAGCCACTCCAAAAATGCTCCTCCAGCTTTAGATATATAAGAAAAACCTTCCTCTGCTTTTGCCATTTTAATTGCAGAAATTGTATCTCCCCCACCTGCAAGAGTTGTAATATTTAATATTTTGGCATTATTTTTAATAACATTCGCTACTTCAACAGAAGATTGTTCAAATGGCTTATATTCAAAAGCCCCTAAGGGGCCGTTCCACAAAACCATGCGAGCTCGCAAAATAATTTCCGCAATTATTTTTGAAGTTTTGTTACCAACATCCAAGACCATTTGGTTGGGCAAAATATTTTTTATGTCACAACGACGAATACTTGATTGATCATTAATATTATCTGCACAAACAACATCTAATGGTAATACAATTTTACAATTCAAATTATCAGCTTTTTCCATTATGGATAGCGCCGTGGTTGATAAATCTTTTTCACATAATGAATTTCCAATATCAATATTCTGTGCATTTAAAAAAGTATTAGCCATTGCTCCTCCAATCACAATTGTATCAAAAAATTCTGTTAAATTATGAAGTAAATCAATTTTTGTTGAAATTTTTGATCCTCCAATTATTGCAACATTCGGTTTTTTTGGCTCATTAACAAACGAATCTATATTTTTTATTTCTTCCAGCAAACTTTCTCCAGCCAAGGAAGGCAAATATTGTGGTGCTCCCACAATAGACGCGTGATTACGATGTGACGCAGAAAAAGCATCGTTCACATAAACATCAAAACTTTTACAAATTTCTTGAATAAAATTTGAATCATTACTTTCTTCTCCAGGATGAAAACGGATATTTTCAAATAAACATATTTCACCAAAATCCATTTTATGAATTTTATTTTTGATATCGCTATCGTTAAAACTTTCTAAAAAATGAATTCTATTTGTTTCAAATTCTTCTTGCAAAGTTGAACAAATGAATTCTAATGAATATTTTTTGCTAAACTGCCCTTCAGGTCGTCCAAAATGAGATAGCAAAAAAATTTTATTTTTTTGATTTAATAATTTTTCAATTGTGGGCTTAATTGTATCTATACGTGATTTTTCAGTGATAATTCCATTTAAAACCGGAACATTCAGATCTACTCGAATAAGAACATTTTTCCCTTTAACAACGTAATTGTTAATTGTTTTCATTTTAATTTGATTGATTTATAACAATAAATCACAGTATTTGGTCTTTTTTCACAAAAAATGACAGTTTTTTGATTTTATTAATACGTATTTAGTATATATATCAAACTTAGATACTATATGTGGTATAATTATAATTTGCATTAGGATTAAAGAATGCCTTGGAATGATGAAAATGTTGGTCGGTTAAAAGAGTTGTGGGATCAAGGCCTTCCGACAGCTCAGATTGGAAAATTACTGGATTTTACTAAAAATGCCGTTGTTGGTAAAGCGCACCGAATTGGCCTTGAACGTCGACCTTCACCTATTAGAAGGACAGCTGTAAAACCTGATAGAAAAAAAGCCCGCTCTCCTGTGATGCCAAAATTGAACTTTGAGAATAATCCTGTTGCAAATACAAATTATGTTCCCGAGGTTAAGATCTTCCAGCCGTCTGTAAAAAATGTATTTACGGTAAATGCCAAGCGAGGTTGTGAATGGCCCGAGGGACATCCGGACGAACCCGAATTTCATTTTTGTAATAAAGAACGATTTGAGGATAAGCCATATTGTCTAGATCACTGTGCTGTTGCTTATGTTATACCAGAAAAAGAAGAGACTAAACAAGTTACACAGCCACCAAGATTTATATAAATTCAGATATTTTTTATATATTTACTATTAAATATTTTATAGCTAGATATTAATTTCTTTAATGTCTCACAATAAACAAAATTCTATTTTTACACCTATATTGATTGGAGGAAGTTTAATTTTACTTATAGGTTTTGCTATACGCTCTACTTTTGGATTATTTCAAATACCTATTGCTGAACAATTTTTGTGGGCTCGTTCAGAATTTTCTTTAGCCATAGCCATACAAAATTTAGCTTGGGGCATTGGCACTCCAATATTTAGTGCCTTTGCTGAAAAATTCGGCGACAGAAAAACAGTTATAATTGGTATTTTGCTATATGCCATTGGTTTGCTGATTAGCAGCTCAGCTTCATCACCAGAAGCACATCAATTCTTAAATGTAATTATTGGATTTGGAATAGCGGGCACTGGATTTGGTCCTATATTAGCAGTTGTTGGTCGCGCCGCTTCTCCGGATAAAAGATCTCTAGCATTGGGAATCACCACTGCTGCGGGCTCAGCTGGTCAAGTAGTTGGTCCACCATTTGCTGCTGCTCTCCTTAACATCATGCCCTGGTCTTCAGTATTTGTAGTTTTTGCAATAATTAGTTTACTTACAATTATTTTAGTACCTTTATTAAAATCAAATCCCAAAATTTCGAAAAATGATGTCCGAGAAAATCTTAGCGATGCTTTAATGCAAGCAATTAAAGATCCCTCTTATGCAATGCTCTTTTTAGGTTTTTTTTCTTGTGGTTTTCAACTAGCTTTTATCACTGCACACTTTCCCGCCCTGATAGCAGAAGCAAGTTCACCAATCGTAAAAAATAGCCTGATCAGTTTAGTGTGCAACTCCACTGCTTCTCTTGGAGCCTTGTCCATTGCCGTCATAGGATTGTTTAATATCATAGGGTCAATTTCAGCAGGAGCCCTTGGTAAAAATTTTTCTAAAAAATATCTTTTATCTCTTATCTATTTATGGAGAACTATTGCAGCCATTTTATTTATTATGTTACCTATCACGCCACTTTCAGTAATTATTTTCTCCGTTGTGATGGGTACTTTATGGCTTGCCACCGTCCCCCTAACTTCAGGAATTATAGCCCACATATATGGTTTGCAATACATGGGAACGTTGTACGGAATAGTTTTTTTCTCTCATCAGTTAGGTTCTTTTGTAGGAGTATGGCTTGGTGGTTTATTTTATGACATCTATGGTAATTACAACATAGTTTGGTGGGTTGGAATTGGAGTGGGAGCCTTTTCAGCAATTATTCACTTACCTGTAAAAGAAATACCATTGGTTAATAGAATGCATCCAAGATTTACTTAGTTTGTTATAGAATGCATGGCGTGCCCGGCGAGATTCGAACTCACGACCCCCAGATTAGGAATCTGGTGCTCTATCCTACTGAGCTACGGGCACTCTTTGTTTTTCAACACTTTTTCTAGTCCGACTGAACTTTAAAAAGT
>Ga0207990_1001205_pt1 | contig 13793 bp, 14 predicted proteins | sample ETNtaG_8_FD_185780 | JGI IMG/M metagenome (GOLD analysis project Ga0207990, IMG submission 185780) | Marine microbial and viral communities from oxygen minimum zone, Eastern Pacific Ocean - ETNP201406SV75 (SPAdes) (version 2) | ecosystem: Environmental > Aquatic > Marine > Oceanic ...
CAAAAATGTAAATCTTTTTCATCATTGTACCAATACTACGTCAGCTATTAATTTAACTATAGTGTTATCGCCCAGCTTGCATTTTGAGCCTACAGCATTACATCCGCATGAAAATATGGTGTAATAACTAGCCTGACTGGTGCTTCCAGATTTATAAGAAGTTCCTTCTGCAATACTAGATCCTTCTATCCCTGTTGCTGTTTTTGTTTTTAATGTAGAGGTATTACCATTTGCATCTGGAGTACGGGTTATAAAGAATTCATACTGATATTTTGCCAATCTTTTTTGTTCATCAGATGATGCTCCAGATATAACTGTGTTTAAAGTTTTTTTATCTACATAGTTATTAATTGCTTTTATAGAACTTTGATCAAGATTAGGAAAAAAATTTGTCTTACAAAAGGTTATGGTCGGGCTTCCGCCTGGAGATAAAGTTCCCGAACCAGAAGAAGTATCCAATATCCATTTTTTTGCAATCGTTATTCCAGTTTCAGCGGCATAAAAAGCTTGTTGGTTGGAATCTAATAAAGTATTTTGTTTATGATCACTTGAGGCTACCATTACAAGCGTGGCACCCATCAGCGACATCACTAATAGCAATAAAAGCGCTAGTGCGATAGCAAATCCTCCTTCTGATTTCTTATATTTTTTTATTTTCATTTAATATTCACAATATTTCTCAAGTACACACTGATAAAAAAAGTTTCCCTGTGGTAACGATCTGGACTAAGTGTCTGTGTTCTGCCAGTAGGGGAATTGTAATTTATAATTTTCCATATTTTGTCTTTCTGATAAATTTTATTGGGAGATCGAACAGTTAAGTATACCTCCGCAGTATGTACTTTCGATTGATTGGCCTTTCCTTCAGCCGCGGTACCATATTTTAAATTTTCAGCATTACATTTAATACAAACGGGTTTTAATTCTTTTCCGTCGATATCTTTTAATACCACTTGGAAATCAGTTACGTAAGGAACAATTATTTCATTTAGCAAGAGCTGTTTGGGGTTTGTAACAGGGTTTTCAACAACATCTCTTGATAAATACATATCGCTGCTATTTTTATATTTACGAACTCTATAATATATTCTTAATCTATCGCTAGGAGAGGTATTATAATAAATTGCCAGAAAATCCGCACCAGCAAAGTCTTCAAAATCTTTTTGTTCTATCCATCTGTCAAAAAGAGGAGTGTAATTTACATCTTTGTAACCCGCGTTCCTTAAATCTCTTGCGATTATTCTAAGAGCATCACGTCCTGATCGACTGATAGAAGCTTTATCCAAAATGCCTTGATATGATTTGTTAAAAAATTGATATGAATAAAATAAAGCGGTTACACTTATCACTCCAATAACTATGGCCACTAAGGTTTCAACCAATGTAAAGCCCAATATTTTTGAACGTTTCATTTAAGAACAACTCCCAAATATTTTTTCCTTTTGTGTTTGTTTTGTTTGTTTAATCCTCCAGTAAAAAAATTTAGTCTTGCGGAAGTTCGTTTTGTACCCGACTGAACGATCATCTGCTTTTTATCACCAGTGTAGCATTTTGGAGTTCTATCTTTTCCATCAACATTTATTTGATTTGCCGCTTTTAATTTGTTCCTCCATTTATTTTTTTGAACATCAGAAAGTTTGGATTCACTTCTAGTATTATGCGTGCAAGTTTCATTAAAACTGTAGTTTGTTGCATTATCTGGATCTCCCATCATATCTTCGATGATCATCTCGGATAAAAAATTTACTTTTGTCCTTTCCATCGATCTATCCATGGATCCAATGGCAAAACTAGTAAGCTGTGAAACGGCAATGAATCCAATACCAATAATCACCAAACAAACTAGTGACTCAATGATGGAAAGCCCTTTATTCAAGTCAAATTTAGCCATCTATTAAAACCCATTCATCATCTTTTCTATATTTGTAAACTTTGATTTGGTTTATAATTCTGTTCCAGGTTATTTTATATTGGTAATCCTTTTTGATGTTACGTTTACAGGTTCTTTGAGTTGTGTTTGTCTTTGAACAAAAGATAAAATACTCAATTCTTTCACCACTATTTGGATCTTGCTCACTTAGATTTTTTTCACCAGAGTACGAGGATGAAAATTTGATAATTCCTTCTTTTGTAATGCACATGACTGCCTCGGCTTGTTGCCAAGCATACACTTTACTTTCTTTACTATTAACGCTTAAAGACATTTCTGCCGTTCTATCTCTTACAAGCGTTGACATTCCACGCCCCCGCCATTGATAATCACAAATTTTATTTGTTTTAAATTTGTTATTTGAAGTAATGTTTTTATACGTATTAAAAAAATGATCTTGGCTCATATTGTAAATTTCCACTCCTGGCTTCAAACGTATTTGTACCATTCCGTATTTACCATTCATAACGTCTGATTTTCTTTCATTTATCAAATTAACTACATCATAAACCTCTTTTTTAACTTCTCGATCCGTGATCCAACTACTAACGTTGGGATAAGCGATGGCACTAAAAATTCCGATTATGACTAAGACCACTAATAATTCTATTATAGTGAACGCTTTATATTTTATTCTCCGCATTGCTGATAATTCCCGATCCGATCAAACCCTCGATTGATTTTTCCATGGTGATCATACCTTCGCGTTGTGCAGTTTGCATAACACTTGTAATTTGATGAATTTTAACTTCCCGAATTAAATTTTTAATAGGCGATGTACAGACCATAACTTCAAAAGCAGCAACGCGACCTGATCCATCTTTTTTCTTAAAAAGTTTCTGAGTGACAACCATCTTTAAAGACTCAGCTATTTGAGCTCTGATCTGTCCTTGTTGTGCCGGCGGAAAGACATCAATAATTCTGTTGATAGTATTGGGTGCTCCACTGGTATGCAGTGTTCCAAAAACAAGGTGTCCCGTTTCTGCAGCGGTAAGGGCCATTCCAATTGTTTCTAAATCTCTTAACTCCCCAACTAAAATAACATCGGGATCTTCTCTTAATGCTCCCTTCAATGCTTTAGCAAAACTTTCTGTTTGTTTTCCAACTTCTCTCTGTGAAATGATACTTTTTTTATCCTTGTGAATAAATTCAACAGGATCTTCAATCGTTATAATATTTGCAGGTTTAGTTTCATTGATTTGATTTATAATCGCAGCAAGCGTTGTTGATTTTCCTGAACCGGTAGGGCCAGTTACAAGCACCAATCCTTTATTTGCTTCTATCAATTCATAAAGTACGGGTGGCAAACTAAGATTATCCATTAAAGGAATTTTAGTTTCGATTCTTCTAAGCACCGCAGCGGAACCATTAAGAGTTTTATAAAAGTTTGCTCTAAATCTTAATTCTCCAAGCATAACCGCGCAGTCCAATTCTTTTTTTGTATTGTAAATTTCTATTTCAGCTTCACTACAATTGTTCTTTAACAAATCATCGATATCTTTATTTTCAATTTTGGAATTTTTCTCAATAACGATATCTCCCATTATGCGACACGCAATATCAGACCCACCACGGAGATGAAAATCTGAAATTTTAGAGTTATTTTTAGCTAATTCGGATATTTTGCTTATCACCATTCAAAATCTCCTAAGATTATTCACTACATTTATGAATATAGCTTCTAAAATACTTTAAAGGGGTATTATTTCACTAAAATACTAGTTTTTGAGTAAGATAAAAAAAAGAGGACGAATATTCAAAACTTTACTGCATAAAATGATTAATAATTGTATAAATGGGCAAAAATATAATAATCTTAATAAATATTGAATTATCTTAGGATATGTTGAATTTATTAAACAATAGAGGTTTTGAAAGAATTATAAGATTGTAAATTGAGATTGATGAAAATGCTTCTCAACTCTAACACAATTAGATAAAACTCTAACACAAAAATATATTGGAATAATTAATAATTAATTATTATACGGAAGAAGTAATAAAAAATGATGTTATATATAGATTTTTTACGATTATTTTGATTAATTTCGCTTAATATACATTGAATTTTAATTATTATTAACACTCTAACACAATTTCCGTTGGTTATAATTTATTGCATAGTGCCAGAATAATATTGAGCAAATTGGCTTTTTTCCCCATTTAGGCCGTTTTAGTATTTAAAATTTAAGTCTAACACAAATTTTGTTTGCATTTTATATCAATTGTGTTAGAGTTTATGTAGTTTTGAACAAGTGGCAGTGGGCTGAATATGTGCTAGTAAATCTAGTTGTTAAATTTAGCCTAATTTAAATCACTGTTTACTATATTTCAGGGAGAACTGTGTAAGGTTTTCCTCCTTTACAGCAAACAGTGCGGAAAATGGAGGCTATGGATACAATCCATAAGAAAAACGGCCGTCTACACATATATGTCAGACAGGATAAATATAAAGGCGAACTAAAATCTCATAATTGGGTTGGCAGAACCTATATAAACGGCAAACAAAGGGTATTTTCATCCGGAACAACAGATTTAGAGAAAGCAACCCCCATTTTAGAGAAATGGTTTGATGATTTACATGCAATAAAAGAACCAACTAACGAAATACCCAAAACAGAAGACAACATATCCAAAGTAGAAAACAACACACCCAAAGTATTTAATGATTTGGATGTAACAAAGAAAGAAAGTAACGAAATACCCAAAACAGAAGAGCACGTACAAGTTGAAGTAAATCAAAAAAATAACCAAAAAGAAGAAGACAACTTTCCTAAAGAAGAAAAGAAGAATGAAATTACTGAATCAAATCAAAGTAGTGACATTCCAACATCAACAAGATCTAATTTGAGTATGCTTGAAAAAATAAAAGGAATTAAATTTTCAAAATTAGGATTTGGAAAAAAAAGAGATGGACCTGCAAAGGTAGAATCGTCCAAACAAAGTAAATTTAAAGACGTTATAGGTAAGTTTTTTAAGTCAAAAGTAAGTAAAATGAGTTTATCCAGCGAAGAAATCGTTGGTATTGATTTAACACGAGAAGCTGTTCGGGTAGCACAAGTTAGCAAAGATAAAGAAACTCAATGGATATTAGATAAGTTTTCATATCGTCTACTTGATCAAGAAAAGATTGGTGAAAATTTATTTGAGTATAAAGAATACCTCTCTGAAGAAATAAGTTTGGCTCTGGCCAATGCAAAAATAACAACTAAAAATGTAGCACTTTCTATTCCTGTTACCAGTGCAATTATTCGGGTGGTAACAAGCCCGCTTATATCTGAAGAGGAGTTAAAAAAAGCAATAGAAACGGAATCGCTTTGGGAAAACCTGGTTCAATTAGGGGAAAATCTTAACGATTATTCCGTTTTTCACCAGGTTATTAATCGAAATTCAAAAACAAATACAATGGATATTCTTTTTGTTGCATCAAAACTTTCAGATGTAAATTCTTTTTCTTCTATCATTAAAAAAGCAGGTCTTAATCCTGTTATTATGGATGTCAGATGTTTTACACTAAAAAATGCATTCGATAATTTGGTATATCCAGGAACAACTAAGACACATTCTGCAATTATGGAACTCGGTATAGAAGAAAATTATTTAATGGTTATACATAATAACATTCCAATAATTACTGATGTTTTCTTAAGACCTCAAGAAAAACAAAACTTATCCGAGGCAACCGGAGACCAAATAAGCTCTGAAAGCGAGAGTGTAATTCGTAGATACGCAATGCAAATCAAACAAGCAATTAATGAGTATGAAACCAAATATGAATCGAAAATCAACAGCATATATGTAATCAGTAGCTTAAAAAATATTAAACAATTATTAGTATCATTTACGAAAAATTTGCCAAATACTGCATTTAAAATTTTTGATCCTTTAACGTCTGTCTCTGTTCCCTCGTACAACAAAGAAAAAACAGATGCAATTATTGATAATAGATCAACCCTTACTTCCGTTTTAGGTTTAGCTTTTCGTAAGTTAGATGTTTTTGGATATTACAAATTTGTTACTGCAGTGAAAAATATCAACCTATTACCCAATCGAGATGAAGTTCGTCAAAAAAGTAAAATGAAATTTTTATCAGGTTTTGCTTTTAAAGGATTGGCAGGAGGTATTGTTGGAATATATTTAATTTTAATCGGTTTATCATTTTTTCAAATTTCTCAAAATAAGGACAAACTCTTACAATTTGATCAAGTTCAAAATGAATTTAATATAATTAACGCTGAGTTTTCCTCATTAATGAAGAAAAAGAGGGAAATGCAAAAATCTTTAAATCTTGGAAAAATGGTTCATTCTAACCAGGTTGTTTCCTACCGTGCTTTGGCCCAAATAGGGAGAAGCGTTCCTGTTAGAGTACAATTTAATAAATTAAAATATAATGGTTCAAACAATATTGAAATAGAAGGATCTGCTTATTCAGACCAAGACATATTGAATTTTATTTCAAATTTAAATTCAAAAGAACTTATTGCACAGGCATCATTGCTTTCAATGAATGTTCCAAGTTCTGATCAGGGGCAATCTTCAGCCAATAAAAAAGGATTTGTTATATTGTGTAAATTAAAGGAAATTTTATGAATTTAGATGCAATAAAAAATCTAGACATCAAGGATCTTTTGTCTAAGTTTAAGGGTGGCGGAGGCATTCTGGATGATAAAAAATTATTAGTTAAATTTGGAATAGGCTTTGGGTCTATATTGTTATTTTTAATTGTATATTACGCTTTCGTTTCGCCGATTGTTAAAAACCAAGAGTTAAAAATTAACGAGATGAATGAAAATAAAAATAAAATTACCGAATATTCAGAAAATATAATTAGTTTAAAAAAATTGGTGAAAAAAATTGAACCCGAATTTATAAAAAGCAGCAAATTATTCCATAATAAAAAGGAGGTCGAAGATCTTTATCAGAATATAAGTAAATTTGCCATGTCCAACGGTTTAACAATTATTAATATTAAAAAAAATGAGCCAAAAGCTGTAATGGGTAAGCAAGCTACTCAAGGAACAGAAATTAATCAAGATAACCAAAATCAAGAAAATCAAGTTGTCAATGATCCAAGTTCAGCAAAACCATTATATTATAAAATTCCGGTAAGTTATAAAATCAAAGGTAATTATTTAGGTTATTTGAAGTTTAGAAGGGCTTTATCTAAATCGAACAAGGTTATCAATTTTGATTTAGAAACAATAAGTGTTGAAAAGGAAACAGGATCAATATTATCAGAAGGAACTATTTCAATTGTGGGATTACCGGATGAATATGAAAGTTAAAAACATTATTTTTGCTATAATTATTTTGCTTCAGTTTACTTACGTTAATGTGAAAGCCGAAGATGTTAAAAATATTGAAGATGAAGAACTTCCAGCTACAGATCCTTTTGCTGGTAGTGCAACTGTAACAGCATCTATTGTAGAAACTGATTCTTCAGCTGGTGATATTATGAATAATATGAGATTGATTGCCACCGTTTCCGGTGCACACAAAAAAATAGCTGTTCTTGCAATGCCCGACGGTAGGGCAACAAAATATGAAGAAAATGAATTTATTTTTGAAAATTTAATAATAGTTGAAATTAATAACGACTATATTGTCGTAAGTCCCAACGAAGGCGAGGAACATGAAGTTTATTTAACGGGGCAAATTAAACCCCGGGAAGGTAATTAAATGAAGAAAAATATTTTAAATATAATTTTATTTTTGTTATTAGGTTTTTTTGTTAATTCATGTGCCACAGATTCGTCACTTAAAGGAAAATCTCAACACATCAAAAATATTGAGAAACAAGCAAAAATACCAAAAAAAATACAGCGCCATGGAAAAGATAAATTAATAGATCCTTCCGAAGTAGTTGTTTCTGGACAGATTGAAATGGATGAGTTGGTTAGAACTGGTCCTAAACCCTATGATACCGATATTGATGTAAGACCCGATTCAAGAAAAACCATCACCACAGAACAGGTAAGAAATTATGTCACCATACCCGATGAATATGGCAATCTTAAACAGACTGTAAGCATAAACTTTAACAATGTAGATTTTAGTACCGCCATGTCATTAATGGCCGACATTGGAGACGTTAATATATTGGTGGGTGATGAAGTTAGTGGGACAGTTACTGCAAAAATTACCGATGTTGCATGGGATGTGGCATTTCAAACGATCTTGGATATGAGAACTTTAGGTGCAGATATTGATGTTGCCAATGGCATTATAAGGGTACACAGCCCAGAAAAATTAACCAGCCAGGAAGAATTTAAGTCAGCGCGCGCAGAAGTTTTGAAGAAAAAAATTCAGTTAGAAGAGTCCGTCGAACCTATATTGGCTGAGATATTTAGGCTATATTATATTAGCCCGACCCAGGCAAAGCAGACTTTGGAAGATTTGTTTATTACCCAGGGGGCAGAAGGGGCTACAACTCTTAGCAATATTAAAATAACAGTAGAGGATACAACGCGATCAATAATTGTCAGAGGTCATAAACCAGATTTAGATGTTATTGATTCTGTCATCAGGGAAATTGACATAAAAACTAGACAGGTATTAATCGAAGCATTTATCGTTGAGGCTACCTCTGATTTTCAAAAACGTTTGGGATCAAGAATTGGAGCGATGCAAAAACAGGATAGGGGAAGTAATCAACAAACTATTTCTGGAATAACCGGAGGCGGAAATGCCGCAACTACTTCAGGCGGAATTACATTAGGTGCTGCCGCTGGAACCCTCGCCGCCAACACAATAACTGGCGGAACAAGTGGTATAGGAATTCTCAAACAATTGGGTGCTCGTGCACTTAAATTGGAAATTGAAACTTTGCAGTCACTAGGAATAAGCAACATCATATCAAGCCCAAGTGTTTTTACATTAAATAACCAGGAAGCTAAAATTACCCAAGGAACTGAAATAGCATATCAAGTAACATCTGAAGGAACCACTACAACAGAGTTTAAAGAAGCTGCACTCTCTTTAGTAGTAACACCAAGCGTTATTGGTGATGGTAATGTTTTATTGGATATACAAGTAAACAATGATTCTCCAACAACAGTTTCAGGTTCTGATGAACCCGCAATTAAGACAAATGAAATTACAACAAAATTACTGGTAAGCGATGGAGATATTGTTGTGATTGGTGGAATTAAAATTAATACATCATCAGACAATAAAACAGCAACCCCAGGAATGAGCAAACTACCGGTAGTTGGCAATTTATTTAAGGGAAAATCAGTAAGTGATAAAATGGACGAATTACTTATTTTTATTGCACCACGGGTAATATAATCATGCCTCGACTAGACGATACCAGCGAACAAAACATTTTGAATATGTTGATGGAACACTCAATGGTTAGTGCTGAGCAAATGCACCGAATAACAACAATGAGTAAAGAAGTGGGTAAATCGAAATTAGAAACTGCTTTTGAACTTAATCTTGCGGATGAAAAGAAAATACTTAATCTTTTGTCTAAGACATATTCTTTGGATATCGTAGATTTGAAACCTTACAAAGTTGATGAAAAGTTGAAAAAAATTGTAGATGCAAGATATATAGTAGAAAATTCATTGGTTCCATTTGAAATCAGTAACGGAACATTAAAAATTGCAATACCCGATGCTTCAAAACTAAGTTTGATGAAAAATCTTAAAACAATTACAAAGATGGACCCTGAACTTTATGCAGCAAGCATTTCCGATATTAATGATTTTATTATTCGCTTGGTTGGTGAGGATACAGCCGAAACAAAAAAAGTTGACTCTAAAAAAATAAAATTAGTACAAGTAAAGAAGAAGGAAAGAGATTTAGTCGAAGTTGGATCAGAAGTCATTGTGTTTGGAGAGAAAATTATCTCAGAAGCAATTGATCTTGGAGCCAGCGATATTCATATAGAGGCTTTTCGAAACACAGCAAACATAAGATTTAGAATTGATGGAATATTAAAAACAATGGAAGAACATACCAAATTTTTAAAAGAAAATTACAACGCGGTTGTGACTCGAATAAAAATAATAAGTAAACTTGATATTGCAGAACGAAGAATGCCTCAGGATGGAGCTTCTACCTTTAAACATGGTGATAAGGAAGTGGATTTAAGAATATCAATCTTGCCTACCAAGAATAACGAAAGAATTGTAATGAGAATTTTAAATAAGGAAGCCGGAGATAAAAGATTAGATGAACTAGGTTTTGAGGAAAAAGATTTAGCAAAGCTGGTAAAATCTATTACCTCACCACAGGGCATGGTTCTGGTGACAGGACCAACGGGAAGTGGAAAAACAACAACCTTGTATAGTATTTTAAAGCATATCAACAATCCCGCTATGAATATTTTAACCGCAGAAGATCCCGTTGAGTATGAACTTGAGGGAGTAGGGCAAGTTCAAGTTAGAGATGATATCGGATATACATTTGCGTCTGCCCTTAGATCTTTTCTGCGTCAAGATCCAGAAGTTATATTGGTTGGAGAGATTAGAGACAAAGATACGGTAGACATTGCCTTGAAGGCGGCCTTAACAGGTCACTTAGTATTTAGCACTCTTCACACTAATGATGCTCCAAGCACTATTACAAGGTTGCAGAATATGGGTACACCCAATTATTTAATTTCAGCAGCCTTGTCACTTATTATGGCTCAGCGTTTGGCTCGTAAAACATGTACTGAATGTAGGGTGATTGATGAAAGTGTGACTCCTCAGCTATTGAATGCCATTGGTTTTTTACCCGAACAATCTACTCGAGCTCGTATTTATGTAGGTAAAGGATGCAATAAATGTGGTGGCTCCGGTTACAAGGGAAGAATGGGAATTTATGAAGTATTGGATGTTGATAAACAATTAAAGCAAGGGGTCTTATCCAACTTAGGTCAAAATGAACTTGTTGCCCTTGCTAAGAAAAATGGATTTAGGACAATGCAACATATGGGTCATGATCTTTTACTAAGCGGTGATCTTGCTTATAAAGAATATGACAGAGTATTGTCGTCGGCAGGATAATGCTTAATTTTGAATACAAGGGTATCTCTGCAGGAAAATATATCGAAGGCGAAATAGAAGCGCTTAATAACGCTGAGGCAGCACATAAATTAAAAGAACAAAAAGTCATCATTACAAAATTAATTCAATCAAAGAAAAAGAAAAAAGAAGCCAAAAAAAAAGAAAAATTTTCTTTTAGTTTTGGTACAGGTGTAAAGCCCAAAGAAATATTAATTTTTTGCAAACAGTTTGCCACCATGTTGAGGGCTGGATTGCCTGTTTTGAATACTCTTAATATGTTGATTGAACAGACTAAAGCCCCAGGTATGAAAAAAATTATTACCAGCATACGTACGGATTTAGAAGCTGGAAATGCACTTTCTAAATGTTTTGAAAAACATCCAAAAGTATTCGATACTGTTGTTGTCAATTTAATAAAAGCGGGAGAGGCAAGCGGTAAACTAGATACTTTTTTACAAAGAATAGTTGTTTCTCTGGAAAAACGTGAAAAAATTAAATCGCAAATTAAAAGCGCCTTATTTTATCCGGGAGTACTTTTATCGGTAGCAATTCTAGTGACTATTTTCATGTTAATTAAAGTAGTGCCGGTATTTGTTAAAATGTACGAAGGGATGGGTGTAGAGGTACCGGGCTCCACAGCTGCCATTATGTCAGCCAGTGACTTTATGCGCTCAGCTACAGGAGGTGGATTAACTTTGGTTATAATAGTAGTATCAATTATTGCCTTAAGATATTTAATTAAAACTCAATATAAAGTCAGAAAAGCCTGGCATCAATTTGTATTAAAAATTCCCGTATTTGGAAATTTAATCCAAAAATCTATTTTGGCAAAAATTTCCTTAGTGATGGGGAATCTAAATCAGGCCGGGGTTGATCTTTTGGAAAGCATTGATATTGCAAAATCAGTTACGGCTAACACGGTTGTGATCGAAGCGCTCGAAAACATTAAAAAGGGAGTTTTCTCAGGTGAAACTTTGACAAAATTATTTAATAAAGAAAAAATTTTTCCAACCACTTTTAGCCAGCTGATATCTGTTGGTGAGCAAACGGGAAGTTTAGATGAAATGTTTGGCTCAGTTGCATCCTATTACGAGGAAGAATTTGATACCGCTGTTGCCAATCTAGCAAGCTTAATAGAGCCCATAATGATTGTTTTTATGGGTATTACAATAGGAGGTTTAATGATTGCCATGTATGCACCAATATTTAATGTGGGTGCAATTATCGGCTAAAAATAAGATCGTTTAAAAAAAAGGGTCTAAATAATCAGCTTTTTTTTTGTGTTATTAAAAGGTATGCTAGTTAGGGGGATTTAACGAGGGGTTTAAAATGAAAAAATATCAAAAAGGTTTTACGTTAATCGAATTGCTGGTTGTTGTAGCGATCATTGGAATTTTAGCAGCAGTAGGTGTTGTTGCCTATAATGGATACACAGGAGCGGCAAAAGTAAATGCGACCAAAACCATGCATGCACAAGCTGTTAAATATATTTCAGCAGAAATACAAAAATGTACTTTAGGTGAAAGTAAATTTATGGGAACAAATCAGACTTGTCCCGCAACAGCTGCCAAAGCTGTAACAGGTGCAGTTGCAACTATGACTGATAAAAATCCCTACAGCACATCTAACAATGCTATTAGATCAAGTTCAAGTTTTAATGAAGGATATGTTAGTCTAAGTTCATCAGGAACAACAATTACAGTTAATACTTGTACAAAAACAGGATGTGCAACTGCAGACAAAATGATTGCAACTATTAGTGTGGACTAAAAAAATTCTATGAGGCGTCACAGCCTAGGATTTACTCTTATAGAACTTTTAGTTGTTGTAGCTATTATTGGAATTATTTCTGCAATAGGAGTAGTTGCCTACAGTGGTTACAAAGCTTCGGCTGAAAAGAAAAAAGCTGAACTTACTTTAAATTCTATTTATTTAGCTGAAGAAGAATATAAATCCAATAATGGTTCGTACTATCAAAGTAGTTCAGCTACACAAATAGCTACAGAACTCTTTGATGGAAAGAATGAAGATGAATTTAAAAATCAAAATTATCAATTTTCAATAAAGGTTAGTGGTGATACTTTTCAAATTAAAGCTAAACACAAGACCGGCAGCTGCACTTTAACACTAAACGAAAAAAATAAATTAACGCCAAGCGGTTGTTAAAAACTAAATGGGGATGAATAAAAAAGCTTTCACCCTAATAGAACTCCTAGTCGTTGTTGCCATCATCGGTATCCTGGCTGCCGTGGGAGTGGTGGCTTATAATGGGTATACGGAGTCAGCGAAGAAGAAAACAATGCAGCATATCCATTCTAGTACTGTAAAGATAATAGGTTCTGAGCTGATGAAATGTCAATTAGGAGAAACTCATTTTTTTAGTACAAGTAAATATGGTGGCAAGATCAGTAATTCATGTGGCTCTACTCCAGAGTGGAGGGCTGGAACTGCTAGAAATGGAGCATACAACTCTATTGCTTTTAAAAATCCTTGGAAACCTTCAGAATTCACCATTAAGGAAGTTACTACAAAGCCTTATTTTGAGAAAGGTAAGGTTATAGTTAGTAGTTCAGGTAATGAAGTAAGTGTAAGAAGCTGTTGGGCTGACGGTTGTGACTCTTCGAACAGAAAACTAGACACCATTGTAACTGATTAAAATTTTAATGAGAGATAGGAACCACCAAGGTTTTACTTTAATAGAACTCCTAGTCGTAGTAGCAATCATTGGAATTTTAGCTGCCGTGGGAGTGGTGGCGTATAATGGGTATACATCTAGTGCTAAAAAGAATGCATCAATAGCAAACTTTAAAAATGTTGCAAAATATATTTCTAACGAGGTAATGAAGTGTGAAATAGGAGAAAGT
>Ga0207990_1001207_pt1 | contig 13727 bp, 16 predicted proteins | sample ETNtaG_8_FD_185780 | JGI IMG/M metagenome (GOLD analysis project Ga0207990, IMG submission 185780) | Marine microbial and viral communities from oxygen minimum zone, Eastern Pacific Ocean - ETNP201406SV75 (SPAdes) (version 2) | ecosystem: Environmental > Aquatic > Marine > Oceanic ...
TAGGAACAAACAAGCCGCATGCTGCAAGAATGGGGGCTAACACAAGACTAACTTTATCACCAACTCCACCCGTTGAATGCTTATCACACACTAAATCACTATCCAAAACATTTTGCCAATCAAGCGTTTCTCCTGATTGCGTCATCGCATTTGTTATCCAAACTGTTTCTTCCTCAGACATACCATTAGAAAAAATTGCCATACTCATTGAAGCTATTTGAGGATCTGAAAAAGATCCATCCGTTAGTCCTTGCACAAAAAAGGTAATTTCTTCTTTTGTAAGAGGGTGCTTATCTCTTTTTTTTCTAATTATCTCTTGTGGTATCATCAAAGTGTATTTCTTGAATAAAATTTTTGATCAAATTCAAAACTTTTTTTTCAGCTAAACCTGCATTTTCTAAAGTTTCTTGGTGACTGAGTTTTGTCTTGTTCATTCCGGCTGCAAGATTCGTAATAACGCTGATCGCTATAACGGGAAGTGAGCAATGATTGGAAACTAAAACTTCGGGAACTGTTGACATGCCTACCGCGCTTCCACCCATAACCTTAAGGGCGTTAATCTCTGCCGGAGTTTCAAAGTTAGGTCCTGAATACATACAATATATGCCTTCAAATAACTTTTGCCCTGATTGTTTTGAAACGGCAATTAATTGATCGCGGTAGAACTTATGGTAACCATCACTCATATCATGAAACCGCGGTCCATAGTTTTCATCGTTCATGCCTATCAAAGGATTATAGCCGCTCCAATTGATATGATCCGTAATTGCCATTAAACTTCCCGCTGGCATATCTTCTTTCAAGCTTCCAGCTGCATTTGTGACAATCAATAATTTACACCCAATATCTTTTAGTACACGAATGGGCTTGGCTAAACTAGAGGGTTCATGGCCCTCATAAATATGCGAGCGTCCATACATGCACACAACATTTTTGCTTTCAATTTTACCTAATACGAGCTTACCAGCATGACCTTGCACGGTGGGTTGTGGAAAGTCCGGTAACTCTTCGTAAGAAATAGAATGTGTAATATTTTCTTTATCAAAAAAATTTGTCAATCCACTCCCAAGAATAACGGCAATGTCCGGTTTGTTATTATTTGTTTTTTTTAAGAAAATCTCAGCTGACTTATGCATTATAAATTTTCAGGTCCAAAGGAGTCTGGGAGTAACTCGGCAAGAGTGGAAGTTTTAAGATGACCTTTCACATTACACATGTGAATATTGACATCCAATGAAGCAAATTCTCTTAGTCGTTGTCGACAACCACCGCAAGGAGAACACAACATATCACCCGATCCTATTACAACGATTTCTTTTATTTTCTTGTGGCCGCTGCTTATTAAATTTCCAATAGCACTCGCCTCCGCACATTGTGATTGGGGATAAGCAGCATTTTCAACATTACACCCAACAACAATGGAATTGTCTTCACTCAAAAGTGCGGCTCCCACTTTAAATTGTGAATAAGGAACATGAGCTTTATCACGGACTTTTTTAGCTTCTATAAATAATTTTTCAAAATTCTCTGAAATCATAGCTCTTTATTAACACCAATTTATGAATTAAAAAAATTTATATCAATTGATATGCAGGAAGAGTAAGAAATTCTTCAAATTTGGTTGATGTACTCATACTGTTAAATATATCTGATGCTTCAGAAAACTTGCCCTTGGTATATTTATCATCACCAACCGTATTTTTAATTTTTTCCAATTCTTCCTTCATCAATAAATCAAAGTACTCCTTTGTTATTGTTTTACCTTCTATAGTTTTAGATCCATGCCTTAACCATTGCCAAATTTGTGCACGCGAAATTTCTGCTGTTGCTGCATCTTCCATTAGGTTATAGAGTGGTACGCACCCATTGCCCTTTAGCCAGGCTTCAATATACAAAATTCCGACATTAATATTGGTGCGAATGCCCGCTTCGGTAATGACTCCGTTTCTTCCACCCGCTGTTTTCACTGGTAATTTTAACAAATCACTTCTCGTTACGTGAATATCTTCCCTCTTATTTCCCAATTGGCAAGGATATTCCAAGTGATTATCAAAAACTTCTTTAGCAATAGAAACAAGAGCAGGATGCGCTACCCAAGTCCCATCATGGCCGTTATAGACTTCAATTAACTTATCATCGTAAACTTTTTGCAAGGATTTTTTATTTTTTTCTTCATCATTCTTGATTGGAATTTGTGCTGCCATACCCCCAATTGCATGTGCCCGCCTTTTGTGGCATGTTTGTATCAGTAGTTCGCTATACGCTTTCATAAAATGAACGCGCATGCTAACTAATGAGCGATTAGGCAAAACAAAATTTTTGTGATTGCGAAATTTTTTGATAAATGAAAAAATATAATCCCATCGTCCACAATTTAGCCCAACAATATGTTCTTTTAGCTCATACAAAATTTCATCCATTTCAAAAGCAGCTAATATTGTTTCAATTAAAACTGTAGCCTTAATCGTGCCCTTTGCCAAATTAAATTTTTCTTCACTAAACTTGAAAACTTCGGACCATAAACGTGCCTCTTTGTGATTTTCCAATTTAGGCAAATAAAAATAAGGACCCGATCCATTATCTATAAGTACTCTATGATTGTGAAAAAAATACACCCCAAAATCAAACAGCGATCCGGATGTATTTTCACCATCAATAGTAAAATGTTTTTCGGGTAAATGCCACCCTCGTGGTCGAACAATTAGAACGGCAGGTTTTTCTATTAATTTATATTCCTTTCCATTTTTTGAATCCGTAAAGTCAATCTTCCTTTTATTAGCCTGATTTAAATATAACTGTCCCTCTAATAAGTTGGACCATGTTGGAGAAAGTGAATCTTCAAAATCAGCCATGAAAGTTTTAGCTCCCGAGTTCAAAGCATTAATGATCATTTTTTTAACAGGGGGACCGGTAATTTCAACCCGTCTATCTAATAAATCATCGGGTGTTGAAAAGATGGTCCAAGCTGAATCGCGAACTTGACGAGTTTCTTCCAAGAAATCTGGCTCCCACCCTTCATCTATTTTTTGTTGAAGTTTCTGTCTTTCTTCCAATAAATGCAATCGTTTTGGATTGAATAAACGATGCAACTCTAAAACAAAATCCAAACATTCTGGTGATAAAATAAACTTCAATTCTTCTGATGCTGCTGGGTGAATTTCATAGGAAGAATTCATGGGTTTTTTGTTATATTGGATAGGATAGTTATTTCAATGTTTTTTGCTCATGAATAATATAAATACACACATAAATATATGTCTAAAACACTAAACATCAATCTAAAAATTTGTGGAATTACTTCCTCTGATTCTATTGTTACCGCAGCTCAAAATGATATTCGCTCTCTTGGATTTGCAAGTAATAATTTACATGGTCCCAATACATGCGATGATAAATTAATTAAAAAATTAATACAAGAATGTGACCATTATAAAATAGATTCAGTTTTGCTTTCACGCTACCACACTTTAGCTGAATTGATCAAACAAATAGATTACACGAAACCAAAGACTATTTCATGTTCATATTTTTTTGAAAAAAATAATTTACAGTCCCTAAAAACTATTTTTAGAAGGTTAAGAATTGGTATCGCCGTCAATCCTAAAAAGTTTGATATGGAATATTTTGATTCCATTCAATCCTTGGTAAATGTTTTTTATTATGATTTGAACGTTTATGATAAAAATAATATTACTACCTATTCTCTTGATGATTGCTTAAACCAAATTATGTCTCTAAAGGAATTAAAGCGACCGGTGTATATTGGGGGTGGTATTAATTTTAAAAATGCAAAAAAAATAGTTGATAGCACTCATCCGGATGGACTAGATGTATCGAGAAGCCTAAAGGATAAAGATAACAATATTTCTTCAACAAAACTTAGCGAATTAGTAACGAGTCTTTTGGCTGCTTAATTATTTTTTCTATATATTTTTCGTTTAACCCTTCTATTAATGCTTTTATCGTTTTATGTTTGGTGGGATGGGAATAAAATGGATCAATATCGTTGATTGGATATAGAACAAAATCACGCTCAAAAGCCCTTGGATGGGGTATGGTCAATTGATTATTTTGGAATACGAGCTGGTTATAAAAAACTATATCAATGTCAATGCGTCGGGGTCCGTTGGTTATAGTTTTATTTTTTTTAAGAACTCTCTCGACTAATTGCAAACCACGCATAAGCCGTAAAGGGCTATGATTTGTCATTAGCTCTATCGCCGTATTATGAAAATTTTTTTGTTGGACATGCCCATAGGGTTTAGAAACATAAATATTACCTATTTTAGTAATTAAGCCAAAATTACTAATCTTTTTAAGGCATTGGTTGAAATTTATTTTCCAATTGCCCACGTTTGATCCGAGAGCAAGTATAGCTCTATTGGGATACACTGAGAGACTCACAGCCATAGCGCTTTGCAACAGATACCTTGTTGATGCTTACATGGACATTCTTCAATTTAAATTTTTTTCGCATTGATTGAGAGCATTCAAAAACCAATTTTTCTAAAGTTTTGAATGTTGAATGTTCAATGTAAAATTTAAGATATTTTGTGATGGCTGAATAATCTTTTAAATGTTGAATATCATTTAATTGATCATTTTTTTTTACAGTGTAACTGAACTGCAATGTAACTAACAAGGGCTGGAATTTCTTCCTTTCTTTGTCGGAAATACCAATGCGCGCTTTAGTCGCTAAGTTTTTAATTTCTATTTTGAACATGCTATTTGTTGAAAGATTGCAATGGCCTGCCTTGTTTCATACACATCGTGCACGCGAAATATATTAACCCCTCTCTGAAGACAATACAATACCGATGCAATGGTGCCGCCTAAACGCTGACTTACATCAGATTTATCAACCCCACTGATCCAACTCTTTCGAGATGGACCAATAAGCAAGCCGTATTTTTCAATACGAAATTTTTTTATATTTTTCATTATTGATAAATTCTGCTGGAGATTTTTACCAAATCCAATACCGGGATCAAACCATACCTTAGAAGGTGGAATTTTATATTTTTTTAGTAACTTCGATTTTCGTTGAAATATATTCTTAATATCGCTGATTACATTTGCATATAGGTGCGTCTTGGACTGCATTGTTTTAGGAGGGGCAGGTGTGTGCATTAAAACTAAGCCACTTTTGTATTTTTTAGTTAATAAAAATAAGTCCTCACTCCCACCAAACACATCGTTAATGATATGGACTCCTTGTGAAAGAGCAAATTCCTGCGTTTCAATTTTATTTGTATCAATTGATATGATAAATTTTTTTTTCGGTATCTTTTTTAAAATAGGCTCTAGTTTTTTTATTTCTTGATTATAGCTCATTGGATCACTGCCCGGACGAGTACTTTCTGCCCCAATGTCTATAATAGAAGCGCCCTGATTGTTCATTTTTTTAATATTTTTTAATGCATCTACAATTTTATAACTTTTTCCTCGATCGCTAAAAGAATCCCTTGTGACATTGCAAATTCCCATTATCAAGGGGTAGGAAAATGTAAAATTATGAGTGTTTAGTAACATAAATTTATATTAATTTCTTATATAGGCTAAGAGTTTCTTTGTAGATAGAGTCCGATTGTTTTTTCCAGTTAATATCAGGGATAGCACTGATATTAACCACTCCTTTACCCGATCCTAACAATAGTATTTCTTCATAGAGAGATAAATCCTTAACAAGAATATTTCTTTTGATAATTTTTTTTCTGCTTTTGTTAACAATATATTTGAGTGTCATACCCTTGTAATAATTGGTTAAGGGCATGTAAATTTTTTTCATACGCACACACAGGATATTTGTTGTGCAACCTTCTAAAATAATATTATTTTTGGTCAAAATAACTTCATTATTAGAATTGTTATTGTTTTCTAATAAACTGATAATTTTTTTGTAATACAAATTTTTTAACAGCGGATTTGCGCGCTGATAATTAACTATTGTTGCCGTAAAAAACTTGTTAGGTTGTACATGGGATCGCAATGAAATTGATATTTTTTTTGAATTAATTGCAATTCTGAATAAATGATCGTAGTTTGTGTTGTTATGGATTGAGGTATAAATTAATTCGTTCATTTGTTGATGTGTTAAAATAAAATTAATTCCGAATTTTTTTAATGACATATTCAAATTCCTGATATGTTCATCAAGCAAAATAAATTTTGGGGGGCACCCCACCACTCTAATAGTTGTAAACACGCCTTTTGTCCCCCACAAGTCATCAAAGGGCAGGGGTGTTAAAAATTTATGCAGATAGGATTTTTTGAATAAGATGTTTACCATTATTAGTTAAAAAAGACTCTGGATGAAATTGAAATCCATATATGTGGTTTGTTTTATCTTCCAATGCCATTGCCACATTGGTTTTTTTACAGCGCATTGTTATATCTATTGTCGCTGATTTAAAAGGTTCCTGTAATTTTAATGAATGATATCTTCCGCCATAAATTGTATTGTTAGATCTAAACAGCCGACTTGTTTTTAGTACTTCAATTACAGATTGATAACCATGATAGATTTTTTTTTGTTGAATAATGTTGCCTCCTTCGGCAGATAAAATTTGTTGAAAACCCAAGCAAATTCCAATAATTTTTTTCTTTGCCTTAAATTTGCGGTACACCTCTGCAGTTTTTGGATAATCAAGAGGATGGCCTGGACCAGGAGACAGAACAATCGTTCTGGCGTGGTGAAGTTTTATTTTATTAATATCAAAATAATTAGTAACAAACACGTCATCAAAATGACCGAGTAAATGTGCAAGATTAAATGTAAAAGAATCCTGATGATCAATAAGGTAAATCATGATTTAAATATATCGAGCAGTGATTTAGCTTTAATGTAATTTTCCTCATATTCTTTTTTTGGGATACTTCCTAATATCACGCCGCTAGCTACAGCTATTTCGCATATATTATTACAATTCAGTATAGATCGTATCATAATATTAAATCGCATATCTCCATTTGACTTGATATATCCAAAACTACCAGTGTAAACACTACGATTGTCTGTCTCTTGATGATTTAACAAGTTTAGTGTACTGATTTTTGGGCAGCCAATTACCGATCCTCCCGGCATCATGGCTTTTATGATATCAAAAGGGGTGGTGTTTTTTTTTAAAGCACCCGCTATTTCTGTTACATAATGATATAGATCTTTATATTCTTCTACGTATTTAATTTTTTTAATTCGTACACTACCAACATTGCAAATACGCGAAAGATCATTTCTCTCCATATCCACAATCATGTTGTGTTCCTTGCTTTCTTTTTCATTGCCTTTAAAAAATTTTTTTGCCATTTCAACTGTTGTTTTTTTATTTTTTTTCATTGTACCTGCTATTGGTTTGGTAATAATGATATTATTTTTTTTATTAATAAGTGTTTCTGGTGAACAACTAATAATAGAATAATTATTATCTCGAATCATGAAAGATTCAGGTGATGAATTGGCTTTCATTAATTTCCAGAAAAACTTGACTGCATCAATATTGGAATGGTTCCTATATTTTTGGCATATTTTTATTTGATATGTTTTACCTTCTCGAATTTTTTGTGAAAAATTTCTGAACAACTTCGTATATTGCGCTAGTGTTAAATTAACTTTAAATTTTTTTTCATGGAAAAAATTTTTACGTGAAGGAGTTAGTTTGTTATTTTCCTTGTAATTTTTAATTGTACTTAAAATTTGTATGTTTTTTCTAATTTTTATTAATGTTTCAGGTTTATAAAATATGCTTTGATGGAAGCCGTTAGATTGTTGTTTGGGAATTTTAACATTAATAAGTTGGCATAAAAGTTCATAGTTCAAAAATCCAACATATCCGTCAAAAAAATTATTTCTTGTATTTTTGGAATATATAGTTTTTTCAAAAAAATTTTTTACATTTTTTGACGTTAGTTTAATCTTTGCATTTAAATCAGTATATACGTTAAACCCATTCTTAACCTTATAAATAACCAAAGGCTTATTGGAGTTAAATAAACACTCTAAATATTCTTTATTATTCAACAAGGTTGACTAATATAGCCTAAGTAAAAAAAGGAAAGGTTTTTTGTGCGCATTATTTTTTTAATGATATTACTATTTAGCTCTGCACATCTTTTAGCCCATGGAACCATAATGATAGAGGGTGTTAAACATTCAGAGGGATTTATAGATGTAAAAATATATGAAAATGAAGATTCATTTTTAAAAGAAGAAATAGCCTCCGAAGTTATTCGTAAGAAAGCAACACAAGGTAAAACTGTTATACCTCTTTCAAAAATACACGAAGGACAAATAGCCATAGTAATCTATCATGATGAAGATTCGAATGGCAAATTGAAAACAGGTTTTTTTTGGCGTCCAAAAGAGGGTTTTGCTTTTAGTAATAATTACACCCCTAAGGGACCCCCTAAATTTTCCAAAGCTGCCATAAACCTAATTCATGGCACGCCTGTTACTATTAAGTTAAATTACTAATGTATTTTGATCCAATTATTTAATTTTATAAGCCTTTTTTTAAATTTTAAAGTTCAAAACACCTTTCTGGATAATATAAGGTAGCAAACAATTATTATGTCAAAGCTAAAAATTCAAAACACTTTAGAAAACACTAAAGAAGAATTTATTCCCGTTGACCCTTCGAATGTTCGCATTTACGCGTGTGGACCCACGGTTTATGACTATGCGCACATTGGAAATGCTCGCATGGCAGTTGTTAACGATTTACTGGTGCGACTGTTGCGAACGCTTTTCCCAAAAGTTACTTATGTATCCAATATAACTGATATTGACGATAAAATCATTGAAGCAGCGCAAACTGCCGACATGCCATTTCAAGAATTAACACTTAAATTTGAAGCCATTTACAATAAAGATATGGCGGCACTTGGTGTTCATCGTCCCGATGTACAGCCACGCGCTACAGATCATATAGCTGAAATGATTACTCTTACAAAAACACTCGTTAAATTGGGGCACGCTTATGAAAAAAAAGGTCATGTACTATTCCATGTTCCATCTTTTGAAAAATATGGTTGTCTATCCGGCCGCAATCGTGATGAACAAATTGTTGGAAGTCGTGTAGAGGTTGCGCCTTTCAAAAAAGACCCCACTGATTTTATTTTGTGGAAGCCTAGCCCTGATCCCCTCCCTGGATGGGATTCACCGTGGGGATTCGGAAGACCGGGGTGGCACTTAGAATGTTCAGCAATGTCAGAAAAAACATTGGGCCTTCCTTTTGATATACATAGTGGCGGTATGGATTTAATTTTTCCTCACCATGAAAATGAAATTGCCCAAACATGCAGTGCGCATAAGAAAATAAATAATCCCAAATATTTTGCAAAATATTGGTTTCATAATGGTTTTGTAAATGTCGAGGGTGAAAAAATGTCTAAATCTATAGGTAATATTCGTTTGGTGCACGAAATGATTAAAGAATACAAAGGCGAAGTTCTTCGAATGGCACTTTTATCAGCCCATTATCGACAACCCTTGAACTGGACAAAGGGAATAATTAAACAAAATAGTACAATGCTTGATCGTTTATACAGAACCCTAAAGGATCTGGAACATATTGATGCTTATACAAATAATCACGCATTGCCCCAAAATATACTTGAAGGATTTTATGATGATCTAAATACCCCTAAAGTAATCGCCGAATTAAATATTCTTACAAACAAAGTATCAAAAGCAGATGAGGAAGAAAAAAGTTTGATCAAATATTGCTTGCTAGAAACGGGAAAAGTTCTGGGTATTCTTCAACAAGATCCTAGGGAGTGGTTAGGTTACAGTCAGTCCAAAAATTTAGACGAAGTAACAATAGAGAACTTGATTAAAGAACGTAATGAAGCTAGACGCAAAAAGAATTTTGAGATGGCAGACTCTATTCGTAAAAAATTGAAGGAAAGCGGTATTGAAATTGAAGATACATCAGATGGCACAATTTGGCGTAGCAATTGATTATGGCAGAGACAATTAACATAACTTTTCCCGACGGAAAATCTCATGAAGAAAGAAAGGGCATAACCGGTTTTGAGATTGCAGAAAAAATTTCAAAATCACTTGCTAAAGAAGCTATAGCTTTCAAGGTAAATGATGAGATCCAGGACCTCTCCCATTGCGTTGAAAAAGATGCTCAAGTTGAAATCATCAAAAAAGACAATGATGCGGCTCTAGGAATAATTCGGCACGATTGTGCCCATGTTATGGCGGAGGCCGTTCAAGCATTATTTCCAAACACTCAAGTTACCATAGGCCCAGCAATAGAAAATGGTTTCTATTATGATTTTGCAAAGGAGGAACCATTTACTGTTAATGATTTCAATAAAATAGAAAAAAAAATGTTGGAGATCATCACTCAAGGGAAGAATTTCACACGCGAAGTTTGGACGCGGGATCAAGCTATCAATTTTTTTTCTAAAAAAGGGGAGAATTACAAAACTGAATTAATTAATGATCTCGATGCCGATGAAACCATTACAATATACAAGCAAGGCGAGTGGCTGGATCTATGCAAAGGACCGCACATGCCTTCAACGAAATATATTGGCAAAGCCTTTAAACTAATGAAGGTTGCTGGCGCTTATTGGCGGGGAGATTCAAATAACCCGATGCTTACAAGGATCTATGGAACAGCGTGGCGTAATGAAAAAGAATTAACAGAATATTTACATCAATTGGAAGAAGCAGAAAAACGCGATCATAGAAAATTGGGCAAAGAAATGGATTTATTTCATTTTCAAGAAGAGGCGCCTGGTGCGGTTTTTTGGCACCCTAAAGGATGGGAACTTTTCCAAACACTTATTAATTATATGCGTAAGCGCCAAGATCAAGCGGAATATGTGGAAACCAATACTCCAGACTTATTGGATAAATCCTTGTGGGAAACCTCTGGTCACTGGGAAAAGTTTGGGGGGAATATGTTTACAACGGAAGCAAAAGAGGAACGTATTTTTGCTATTAAGCCAATGAACTGCCCTGGAGCCGTAGAGATCTACAAACAAGGTTTAAAAAGTTATAGGGATCTTCCGTTAAGAATGTCTGAATTTGGAAAAGTTCACCGTTATGAACCATCAGGTGCATTACTTGGTTTAATGCGAGTACGTGCCTTTACGCAAGATGATGCTCACATTTTTTGTACAGAAAATCAAATCACAAGCGAGAGCAAAATCGTCTGTGATCTTATTCTAAGTATATACAAAGATTTTGGCTTCACTGATGTGATAATTAAATATTCCGATAGGCCTGAAAAACGTGTAGGCGAAGATCATGTATGGGACAAGGCAGAAAAAGCTCTGAGAGAAGCAGTCGAAGCTACGGGATTGGCCTACACAATCAATCCAGGTGAGGGGGCATTTTATGGCCCAAAATTGGAATTTATTCTTCGGGATGCTATTGGTAGAGATTGGCAATGCGGAACACTACAAGTCGATTTAAATCTACCAGGTCGATTAGGGGCGACCTATATTGATGAGGATGGCCAGAAAAAAACACCTGTGATGTTACACCGTGCACTTTTTGGCTCTTTAGAAAGATTTATTGGTATTTTAATAGAACACTATGCGGGGCATCTCCCTTTATGGCTATCGCCTTTACAAGTAATGGTAACAACTATCACTTCTGACTCAGATAATTATGCCTATCAAGTATGCGATGCATTAAAGTCAGCCGGCATTCGTGCCAAAACAGATGTGCGTAATGAAAAAATTGGCTATAAAATAAGAGAGCACAGCAATGCCAAAGTTCCAATTATTATTGCCGTAGGAAAAAAGGAATCTGAGGAAAAAACAGTCTCAGTGCGCCGCCTTGGAAGCCAAGAAACAAAAGTAATAAAGTTGGATGATATTATAGCTGCTCTACAAAACGAATCCAGCATACCAAGTACTTAACAATGCCAATAATATGTTTTAAAAGAACTGGCGCAAATGGTATATTGGTTTGCGTTTGCCAAAAAGGTTGCGATAAAATTAACCAATAATTCACCATGCCAGAAATAATTTTTAAAAAACGTCAGTCAGCCGAGCAAGTTGAAGAAGCCTCTGATCTTGCTCCTAAATTTGATGCCAGCGGATTAATTCCTGTTGTTACAACAGATTTCACCACGGGAGAGGTGCTGATGCAAGGATATATGAATGAAGAAGCCCTTAAACAAACAATAGCTATAGGTGAAGCTGTATACTATTCTCGAAGCAGACAAAAGTTATGGCATAAAGGCAAAACAAGCGGTTTCGTCCAAAAAATAAAAGAAATGCGCATTGATGACGATCAGGATTGTGTATGGTTGCGCGTTGATGTCATAGGTGGCGCAAGCTGCCACGTTGGATACCGATCCTGCTTCTACCGCAGCATTCCTTTTGGCTCGCAACAGACATTTTCAGACACAACTTTGAAATTTGAGGAAAAAGAAAAAGTATTTGATCCAAAAAAGATGTATGGCAACACTCCCAGCCCAACAAAACTATAAAATTGCAAAAAAGATTTACAAATTTGCTTAAAGTAATAGAAATCCGCACTAATTAATAAATTATATAAATCCATCAATGCTAAGCAATATTATAACTTTTGTTGAGTCCAGTGAACTGCCTACCGAATTTGCAAATTTTAAAGTGTATGCTTTTACAGAAATAGGCAATACAAAAGATCATCTTGTCATTTCATTAGGCGATCTGACATCTAACAAACCTATATTAGCAAGAATTCATTCACAGTGCATTACTGGAGAATCTTTATTTAGTTTGCGATGTGATTGTCGATTTCAACTTACGAAATCACTTCAACAAATTGCAAAGAATGGTTCTGGTGCCATATTTTACTTGCAGCAAGAAGGAAGAGGTATTGGTCTGTCAAATAAAATTAGGGCGTACAAACTTCAGGACGAAGGATTGGATACAGTTGAGGCTAATCACCAATTGGGATTTCATGAAGATGAGAGAAATTACGAAATAGTGGTTTCTATGGCGAAGCATTTGCAAATAAAATCTGTGGACTTAATGACAAATAATCCTAAAAAAATTGATGCATTGGAAAAAATGGGTTTAACAATAAACAAAAGAGTGCCCATTCTAAGCAAATCAAATGATTACAATAAGAAATATCTAAGCACCAAGGCCAAAAAACTTGGTCATCTTATGTGATTAAACCCTTTCTTGGATTATGAATGATTCAGATAAATTAATAGAACAACTTGAAATGAATCCACATCCGGAAGGTGGTCACTATAAGGAATCATATAGAAATAATAATATTAGTCTAATTTACTATATTTTAAAAAGAGGAGAAAAATCTCATTGGCATAAATTAAAAAAAAATGAAATTCTTCATTTTTATAATGGCGACCCCCTTGAAGTATTTATATCAAATGATGAAATCACTATTAAAGAAATAACTTTGAGCAAAGAAGTTAAAAGCGGTCATTTTTTGCACTATGTTATTAAGGCCGGAACTTGGTTTTGTATGGAGTCAAAAGGTGAATATTCTTTAATAGGATGCACTGTAGCGCCACCATTTGATTATAAAGATTTTGAATTAGCTCCAAAAGGATGGTACCCTGGTAAAGTTTCTAAAAACTAAGTACGGGTTGTTAATTTTATTTTTTTAAATAGTCCAACATTGTATCTGCATCAGATATTTCAAAAGGATCGTCGTCGTCGCTATCATCGTTTTTTCCTTCTTCGATAAACATTTTAACAATTTCACAATTATCTATTAGGGCAGAGTATCTCCACGATCT
>Ga0207990_1001208_pt1 | contig 13720 bp, 12 predicted proteins | sample ETNtaG_8_FD_185780 | JGI IMG/M metagenome (GOLD analysis project Ga0207990, IMG submission 185780) | Marine microbial and viral communities from oxygen minimum zone, Eastern Pacific Ocean - ETNP201406SV75 (SPAdes) (version 2) | ecosystem: Environmental > Aquatic > Marine > Oceanic ...
TCAAAACAAGCAAATTTATCCTATAGCAAATCAAAATTAACTAAAAACCCAGATTATAACATTAAACTTGGTTCTTATTATTTTGCAACATTACTTGAAGAGTTTGATGGTTCCTATCCGTTTGCTATTGCAGGGTATAATGCTGGTCCTAAAAGAGTGAAATATTGGAAAAAAATAAATAAAAATCCTCAAAAAAATCAAATTGATTATGTTAACTGGATAGAATTAATTAAATTCAATGAAACTAGAAACTATGTTCAAAGGGTTTTGGAAAATATAAATGTATATAATTATATGCTTTCCAAAAAACCAAGTATTATGATTAATTTTTTTAAAGATTACCCCCTATTTTAAACATGGCGGAAGGAGTGGGATTCGAACCCACGAAACGCGTTAACGTTTGCCTCGTTAGCAGTGAGGTGATTTCAGCCTCTCATCCATCCTTCCAAGCCTTTGTTTTCAACGGTGGTACGGCAGTACAGCACACTGCTGGTTTCAACCAGCTCACCATACTTCCGCAAGTCACTGTGTAACTTGAATATATTGAATATTCAATATTTATAAAGTAATTTTACACTAAATAAGTCATGAAAAATAAATATTCTATATTTTCTTTAATAAAAAACTCTTTTAGCTACCATGAAAATTGGCAGCGAGCTTGGAGAGACCCTGAACCTAAAAAAGAATATGAAGCTATAATTGTTGGTGGTGGTGGACATGGTTTAGCCACGGCATATTATCTTGCCAAGGAGCATAATCTAAAAAATATTGCTGTATTAGAAAAAGGTTGGATTGGGGGAGGAAATACTGGAAGAAATACAACAATAATACGATCAAATTATTTGTGGGATGAAAGTGCTGGTCTCTATGATCATGCTTTAAAACTTTGGGAAAGTTTATCTAAAGAGTTAAATTATAATGTGATGTTTAGTCAAAGAGGGGTGATGAATTTAGCTCATAATCTTCATGATGTAAGGGAATTAAAAAGACGCACTCATGCAAATCGATTAAATGGAATAGACTGTGAATGGTTAGAAACAGAAGATGTTAAAAAATTCTGTCCAATAATTAATTGCTCATCAAATATCAGATACCCTGTATTAGGTTCAACTTTACAACGGAGAGCGGGTACAGCTAGACATGATGCTGTTGCATGGGGATATGCTAGAGGAGCAGATTCTTTGGGAGTAGATATAATTCAAAATTGCGAAGTGAAAGGAATTAAAAGAAAAGGTGATTCAGTAGAAGGATTAGAAACAAGTAAAGGTTTTATTAAAACATCAAAAATTGGAGTTGCAGCCGCTGGTCATTCAAGTGTTATTGCTAATATGGCTGGCTTAAGACTTCCTCTTGAAAGTAAACCTTTACAAGCATTGGTTTCAGAACCAATTAAACCTATAATTGATACTGTTGTTATGTCAAATGCTGTCCATGCTTATGTAAGTCAATCTGATAAAGGTGAACTTGTTATAGGGGCTGGTACTGATACATATATTTCCTATACACAAAAAGGAACACACGAAATTATTGAAGGAACATTAAAAGCAATTTTGGAACTTTATCCAATTTTTAGTAGACTTCGGATGCTTAGACAATGGGGCGGTGTTGTAGATATTTGTCCAGACGCAAGTCCAATAATCAGTAAAACGTCTATAAAAGGACTTTATTTTAATTGTGGTTGGGGAACTGGAGGTTTTAAAGCAACACCAGGTTCTGGCCATCTATTTGCTCATACAATAGCTAAAGATGAGCCTCATGTTTTAAATGCCGCTTTTAATATCAATAGATTTGTTAGAGGTGATCTTGTTGATGAACATGGTGCAGCGGCAGTAGCTCATTAATATGTTTATAATTAAATGCCCATATTGTGGTGAAAGAGATCATAGTGAATTTAACTATGGTGGTGAAGCTCATATAATAAGACCAAAACAGCCAACTAAATTGAACGACGATCAGTGGGCCGAATATCTTTTTATGAGAAAAAATATAAAAGGTCTTCAATATGAAAGATGGAATCATGCTCATGGATGTAGACGCTGGTTTAATATGGCTAGAGATACATCTAATGATAAAATTCACTCTGTTTATAAAATGGGAGAAAAACCAACAAAATAATGTCAAATAAATTTAGATTATCATCTGGTGGTCAAATTAATAGAAACGAAAGTATCTCTTTTAAATTTAATGGAAAAACTTTTTATGGTTTTAATGGTGATACTCTTGCTTCAGCTCTTTTAGCTAACGGAGTTCATTTGGTTGGAAGAAGTTTTAAATATCATAGACCAAGAGGTATATTTACTTCAGGAGTTGAAGAGCCTAATGCATTAGTTCAAATTATTAAAGACAAAGGCAAAACAGACCCCAATATACAGGCTACTCAAATTGAAATCTATGAAGGATTAAATGCTGTAAGCCAAAACTGCTGGCCTTCTGTAAAATTTGATTTTAACTCTATTAACAATTTATTCTCACCTATTATTCCTTCTGGTTTTTATTACAAAACATTTATGTGGCCGGTAAATCTATGGGAAAAATACGAACTTTTTATTAGAAGAGCAGCAGGTTTGGGTAGATCTCCAACTGAAAAAGATCCTGATATTTATGATCACAAGTATTATCATTGTGAAGTTCTTATTGTAGGTTCTGGACCCGCAGGATTGATAGCAGCAAAAGCTGCAGTAAAAGAAGGAAAAAAAGTCCTTCTAGTTGATGAAAGACCTAATTTTGGTGGAAATCTAAATTTTGCTAATAAAGATCACAACAAAATAAATAAACTGTCTCCTTTAGAATGGATAGATAAAACTTGCCTAGAACTACAAAATAATAAAAATATTAAAATGTTAAATAGGACAAGTGTAGCATCATATCATAATTATAACTATTTAATCATGATGCAAAGTTTAACTGATCATTTACCTGATAAAGACAAAAAAGGGAAAATAAGACAACGTTTGTGGAAAGTAAGAGCAAAAAAAGTAATTTTAGCTACAGGATCAATTGAAAGACCAATGATTTTTGATTGTAATGACAGACCCGGCATAATGCTGTCTTCTGCGGTTAGAAAATATGTCAACTCATATGGAGTGAAATGTGGCAATAACGTTGCACTTTTTACAAATAATGATGATGCTTATGAAACAGCAATAACCCTACATGACAAAGGAGTTAAGATTAAAGGTATTATTGATTTAAGAGAAAAATCCAATGGAAATCTTCCTAAAAAATGTAATGAAATGGGTATCAAAATATTATGGAAAAGCACTGTAGTTAGCACAAAGGGTTATAAAAAAATTAACAAAATTCATGTAATGAATTTATCGAAAGATAATAGCAGTGTGATTGGTAATAAAATAAAAATTGAATGTGATTTATTGTGCGTTTCGGGTGGTTATACTCCCGCAGTTCATTTGTTTACACAATCTGGTGGTAAACTAACTTATAATGAACAAAAATATTATTTCCATCCTAAAACAAATAAATCAAATCAAATATCTATTGGCTCATGTAATGGAACATTCGGCTTAAAAAATATTATTACTGAGTCTCAAAATAAAACAAACGAATTTTTAAATATAAATTGTAGTGAAAAATTCAATGTTTTAGAATCTAATGGTAATGATTTTGAAAATATATGGCTCTTACCATCAGATAAAATTTCAGGAAAAACCAAATCTTTTGTTGATTATCAAAATGATTCTACAGCAAATGATATTAAACTTGCTCTAAGAGAGGGTTTTAAATCTATAGAACATGTTAAAAGATATACAACAACGGGTATGGCAACCGATCAAGGAAAAATTGGAAACATGCATGCCTTGGGCATTGTATCAGATGTTACAAATACAAAGTTAGGTGAATTAGGAACTACAACTTTTCGTCCACCTTACACACCTTTAACTTTTGGTGCTCTTGTGGGAAGAAACGTGGGTCAATTTTTTGATATAATAAGAAAGACTCCAATGCATAACTGGCATGAAAAAAATAATGCTAAATTTGAAAATGTTGGACAATGGAAGAGAGCTTGGTACTACCCTATTAATAATGAAAACATGTATGATGCTGTTCAAAGAGAATCGAAAGCTGCAAGAACAAAAGCTGGAATATTAGATGCTTCTACTTTAGGTAAAATTGATATTCAAGGTAGTGATGCTTCTGAATTTTTAAATCGAGTTTATACAAATGCTTGGAATAAACTAGCTATAGGTAAATGTAGATATGGTTTAATGCTTAACGATGATGGAATGGTTTATGATGATGGTGTAACAACACGTTTAGATGAAAATCATTATATAATGACAACAACAACTGGTGGAGCTGCTACTGTAATGGGCAAGCTTGAAGATTTTCTTCAAACGGAATGGCCTGAATTAAAAGTATACTTAACTTCTGTAACTGATCATTTTGCAACGGTAAGTGTTTGTGGACCTCATAGTAAAAAAATATTAGAAAAAGTAGTAAAAAATATTGATTATTCAGATAAAATTTTTCCTCATATGAGTTACAAGGATGGTTTAGTAGATAAAATAAAATGTCGTGTTATGAGAATAAGTTTTACTGGTGAATTAAGTTACGAAATAAATATTCAAGCAAATTATGGTCAATCCGTGTGGGAAAAATGCATGGAAGCTGGTGAAGAATTTGGAATAACTCCATATGGTACAGAAGCTATGCACTTATTAAGAGCTGAAAAAGGCTTTATAATTGTAGGCCAAGAAACTGATGGCACTGTTACTCCTGTTGATCTTCAAATGGACTGGATAGTTAGTAAAAAGAAATACGATTTTATTGGAAAAAGATCTTTGTATAGATCAGATACAATGAAAAAAAATAGAAAACATTATGTAGGACTATTAACCAAAGATCCAAAAGAAGTTCTTGAAGAGGGAGCTCAAATTGTTGCCGAAGTCGAAAACAAACCACCAATGAACATGGTTGGGCATGTTACATCGAGCTATTATAGTCCAAATTTAAACAAATCTATTGCCTTGGCTGTTGTTAAAAATGGAAAGAAATTAAAAGGAAAAAAACTTTATGTACCTATGCCAAATAAAATTATTGAAGTCACTGTATCAGATACAATTTTTTTAGATAAAGAAGGGAATAGATTAAATGCTTAATTTCACCACACCAATTTCAGAAAAACATTCGTATAATAATTTTTCTATGAAGGAAAATTCTCATGTTACTAAAATTAATCTAAGAGGAAATCTTCAAAATAAAGAATTTGTAAATAAAGTAGGTAAAATTCTTGGAATGATATTACCTGAAGATGCTTGCAATATATCTAAAAAGAAAGAAATTAATTCTTTATGGCTAGGCCCCAATGAATGGCTTATCGTATCAAATAATGAAATATCAAAAGAAACTAATACATACGAACTAGAACAATTATTATTTAATGAAATATCAAAAGGTAATCTTGGTTCAGTAACAGATGTTACAGACCAGTTCACAATTTTCTCACTATCTGGTTCAAATATTTTTGAAATTCTTTCAAAAGGATCTCCTTTTGATTTTGGATCTGGAGATTTTGGTGACAATAAAGTCGTTCAAACAATATTAAACCATGTGGATGTAACAATTCATAAAAAAAACGAAAATAACGTTGATTTATATGTTCGACGATCCTTTGCTAACCATTTATGGAATTGGCTGAAAGATTCAGCTAATTTAATTTAACTTTTTTTTAATATAAAAAATAACAAAAATGAATAAGGTTGAAACGTAAAGCCAATTCGAAAAACAATAGACCCAGAAAAAAGTATTAAAATTTCCATTCATAGATTTGACAAAATAAAATACAAATAATGGTAAAAAGATGTTTCTTATTAGATTTGAAATCATTGCATTTTCAGATTTTTTGAGCGACATAAAAAAACCATTGCTAATAAAAAAAATTGGGTATGCAGGAAATATAAAAGCAGATATCTTTAAGTATTTGGCACCAAATTCAATAACATTAGGATTATTAGAAAAGATACTAACTATTTTATCTGCTGATAAGTAAACAATTAATCCCGAAACAATCATTATTACAAAACCGTATTTTATTGCTTTAAAATAAGATTCTTTAACTCTTAAGAAATTTTTTGCACCATAGTTTTGAGCAATAATTGAAATTATAGCTGTATTAAGACCCAGAACAGGCAATAAAAGAACTTGTTCAAAGCGAGCGGCTGAGCCATAACCTGCGGTAGCATATTCTCCAAAAATTCCAACATAAGAAAGTATTATGGTATTTCCGACAGTAAAAGAAAGAAGAGCAGCAGAAATTGGAGCTGATTGAAAAAATAAATTTTTTAAAATATTAATTTTAGGGTAAAAGTATTTTGTTGAAAAATTTATTATTCTATTATTTTTTAATATTTTAAATAGAAGTATTAATAAACCAATTAATTGAGATAAAATCGTAGCAATTCCTATGCCAGTGATACCCATAGAGGGAATAAAAGCAAAACCAAAAATAAATATAGGATTTAAAATTATATTTAAAAAAAAGCTTAAAATTAATATATTTCGATAGGTTTTAGTATCTCCTTCAGCATGAAGTAATGCATTTAAAGCAACAACCAAAATAAATATTATTGATCCTGAAAATATAACATTGGTGTATTTAAGACCCAATAAAACTACTTCATTTGTAGAGCCCATTAATAAAAATACATCTTCTGAAAATTTTAAACCTAAAAATGTGACCAATATCGATATTAGTATTCCATATATAATAGTATGCGAAAAATAACTTAAAACTTTTTCTCTGCTCCCCTCCCCAATACTATTTGCAATTAAAGAAGTTCCACCTACAGTAACTCCAATGCATGCTGCTATAATAATAAAATAAATTGGAAAAGATTTAGCTAAAGCTGATAATGCTTCGGGAGATATTTTTCCTGCATAAAAAGTATCAACAATATTGTACATGGTTTGAAAAAAAGTTCCAACACTTGCAGGTAAAGCTATTTTTTTAATTAAACCAGGTATTGGATCTCTCGTTAAGCTTAAAGTTTGGTTCATATAAAAAGAATTAATATTCTTTTTGATAGATAAGAGACTTATTTAATTTTTTTGCTATTAAAATTTGTTTCTGTCTCATTGAAAATCTATCTTTTTGTGATTTAGTTAACTTATTATAACAGTATGGACAAGAAATACCTTCCTTAATTTTTTTAATTTTATAAAAACCTTTAATACTAAACATTTATAACTTTCTGCAAATTGTAAGGCCATCGCCTATTGGTAAAATTGTTTTTTCAGTTTTTTTATCATTTTTTATATACATATTAAATTTTCTTATTAGTTCAGTTTGATCGTCAGTAACATTTTTTTTTGCTACATCACCATGCCATAAAACATTATCAAAAATTATGAGGCCATTTCTTTTAACAAGATTAATTGCAAAATCAAAATATGTAGTATAATTGGCTTTATCAGCATCAATAAAAACCAAATCAAAAATTGAATTTACCTCAATTAGTGATTTTAAAGTTTTTTCAGCATTCTCTATAATAGTAGATATTTTATTATCCATTTTTGCTTTTTTAAAAAATGATTGTGCTACTTTGCTAATTTCTTTATCTTTATCTAGAGCCACTAATTTTCCATCAATAGGTAAGGCCAAAGCCATTGATAATGCACTAAATCCTGTAAAAGTACCTATTTCTAAACAGCTAGTAATATTGTTAAATTTAATAACAAATTGCAAAAAAAGTGCCTGTGATTCAGAAATTTGCATTCTTTGAATATCTCCGAGTGTTTTGTTGTATTGCAAAATTTCTTTTTGAATTGGATGCAATGAAGAAGTATGACTATAAATATAATCTAACAAATCTTGTGTAACTTCTATATTTTTGAACATTTTATTTTAACTTGTTTTTTAAAATTTCATTAACAAGTTGAGGATTTGCCTTTCCATCAGAAACTTTCATCACTTGTCCAACAAAAAAACCAAAGAGCTTTACTTTTCCTGATTTGTATTGTTCGACTTTATCTTTATTATTTGAAAGTACTTCTAAAATAATTTTTTCTAATTTTTTTGGGTCACTTTGCTGTATTAACCCTTTTGATTCAACAATTTGCTTTGGATTTTGATTTTTTTCTTGCATTATTTCAAAAACTTCTTTTGCTATTCGTCCAGATATTTTACCTGAAGATATCATGTTTATTAAAGATGATAGATTTTTTGCACCAACAGGAGATTCTGAAATTGATATATTTTTTTTATTTAAAACTGCAAATAAATCACCAGTAATCCAATTTGTTGCCAACTTTTTATCTGAATTTTTAATCACTTCTTCGTAGTAATCTGAAATTTCTTTTTCTGAAACTAAAATATTAGCTTCATATGCTGATAAATTATGTTCCTTAATGAATCTCTCTTTTTTCTCATCAGGTAATTCTGGTAAATCTTTTTTTAAATTATCTATTAAACTTTGTTCTAATCTAAGTGGCAATAAATCAGGATCTGGAAAATATCTATAGTCATGAGCATCTTCTTTTGTTCTCATTGATCTTGTTATGTTTTTTTTTGAATCAAAAAGTCTTGTTTCTTGATCAATTTTTTTTCCATTTTCTATTTCATCAACTTGTCTATTTGCTTCATGCTCAATAGCTATTTGCATAAATTTAATTGAATTAACATTTTTAATTTCACATCTAGTACCAAAATTATTGTCACCAACTAACCTTACTGATACATTGACATCTGCTCTCAATGACCCTTCCTGCATGTTTCCATCACAAGTACCTAAGTAACGCATAATTGATCTTATTTTTTTAATATATGCATTCACTTCTTCTGGTGAACGTAAATCGGGTTTACTTACAATTTCCATCAGTGCTACTCCAGATCTATTAAGATCTACATAGGTGCAATTAGGATCTAAATCGTGGATACTTTTACCAGCATCTTGCTCAAGATGTAACCTTTCTATTCCAATTTTTTTTGTTCCGTAAGGCATATCTAAAACTACCACTCCCTCACCTACTATAGGATTCTTATATTGAGAAATTTGATATCCCTGAGGTAAGTCTGCATAAAAATAGTTTTTACGATCAAATACTGAAAATAAATTAATTTTCGCATTTAAACCTAGGCCAGTCTTGACAGCTTGTTCAACGCAAAATTTATTTATAACTGGCAACATTCCAGGAAATGCTGCGTCAACTAAACTTACATTTATATTCGGTTTCGCTCCAAAAACAGTTGGTGATCCTGAAAATAATTTAGACTTAGATAACACTTGTGCGTGCACCTCTAGACCTATTATTACCTCATATATATTAGAATTTTTTTTTATATAGTAGTCAAATTTTTCTTTGTTCATTTTAACCACCAGTCTTTGATTTGGTTTTTAAAATTAATTTTTTGTTCTAAACAATAAGCAACATTTAATATCGTTTGTTCTTCAAAAGCTTTGCCAATAATCTGTAAACCCAATGGAAAACCTTTTTCGTCATGACCGCCAGGTATAGATATTGCTGGTAAACCAGCTAAATTTACTGGAACAGTAAAAATATCGTTTAAATACATTGAAACTGGATCATTGGTTTTTTCACCTATTTTAAATGCTGAAGTTGGTGTCGAAGGAGTTAAAATTGCATCTACTTTGTCAAAAGCAGTATCAAAATCACTTTTTATTAGCTTTCTTACTTTTTGCGCTTTTAAATAATAAGCATCATAATAACCAGAAGACAGCACATATGTACCAATCATTATTCTTCTTTTAACTTCGTCTCCAAATCCTTCAGATCGTGTTTTTTCATACATATCAATTAAATTATTTCCATCAGTTCTAAGTCCATATTTAACACCATCATATCGAGCTAAATTTGATGAAGCTTCTGCTGGGGCGACTATATAATAGGTTGGTAAAGCATAATTAGTGTGTGGAAGTGTAATGTCTACAATGTTCGCACCACTATTTTTAATATATTCAATTCCTTGTTTCCATAATTTTTCTATATCACTAGGCATTCCCTCAACTCGGTATTCTTTTGGAATTCCAATATTCATCCCTTTAATATTTTGATTTAATTTTTCACTATAACGTTCTCTTGTAAAATTAACCGATGTTGAGTCTTTTTGATCATAACTACTCATAACTTGGAAAAGCAAAGCACAATCTTTAACATTTTTTGTCATGGGACCTGCTTGATCAAGCGAAGAAGCAAAAGCAACTATTCCCCATCTTGAGCAGCTTCCATAAGTAGGTTTTAAACCAACTGTTCCAGTAAATGATGCCGGTTGTCTTATAGAACCACCAGTGTCAGTACCAATTGTGGCTGGAGTTAAATTTGCTGCCAAGGCTGAAGCAGAACCGCCTGAGGAGCCACCTGGCACAAGTTTTTTTCCAACGGGATTTTCTACATTTCCAAAAAAACTTGTTTCATTAGACGATCCCATGGCAAATTCATCGCAATTTAATTTACCTAATAAAATAGCGCCCTCATTCCAAATATTTTGTGTGACTGTAGATTCATATGAGGGAATAAAATTATTTAATATTTTACTTCCAGCAGTAGTTTTAATACCTTTTGTACAAAATAAATCTTTTACAGCAAATGGTATTCCAGGCAATTGTTTATTTTGATTTGACTTTATTTCAAATTTTTTAGATATCTTAAGAGCATTATCAAAATTATCTGTAATAAATGAGTTTAATTTTTTAGATTTAATACATCTGTTAACAAAATCCTTTGTTACTTCATGCGAACTAAATTTCTTTTTTTTTATTCCAGCTACTAATTCATTTAAAGTAAGTTTAATAATTTCACTCATTATTCAATTACCTTTGGTACAACGAAGTATTCTTTATTTTTTTCAGGGGAATTTTCTAATATTTGATCTCTTATGTTAGCATCCTTAATATTATCTTCTCTTAAATGTAATTTTGTCTCAGCTATTGATGTTAGTGGTTCAATATTTTTGGTATCTAATTTGTTAAGTTTTTCTATAAATTTAAAAATATTAGTTAAATCATTGGCTAAATTTTTGGCTTTCTTTTCATTTATAGAAATTCTTGCAAGTTTTGCTATGTATTTTACTGTTTTTTGATCAATTGACATATGATTGTTTTAAAATTAAATGAAAATATCACTATAGCACAAAACATACAATATGCTGCAGATAGAAGACTTTAAAAAAAAAATCACCAAAAACTCAAGATTGATCGGTTTAGACCTTGGTAAAAAAAGAATTGGTGTAGCAATATGTGATGACAAAAGAATTATCGCAACACCATATAAAACAATAATCAAAGAAAATTTTGACCAATTTTTGTCTGAATTATTAATAATAATTAAAGATAATAATATTAGTGGAATAGTGGTTGGAAATCCTATTAATATGGATGGTACTTCTGGAGCTTCTGCTCACTCAGTTAAAGACACAGTTAATCTATTATCAAAAAATATTACATTACCTATCACTTTGTGGGATGAAAGACTTTCAAGTACTGGGGCCTATAAATTATCTAGTCAATTAGATATCAAGGCAGTTAAAAAAATAAAAACTATTGATCAAAATGCTGCTGCTTTTATACTTCAAGGTGCTATAGATTTTATTAACAATTAATACTTGCTTTAATATATATTTATAGTTATAGAGTTGGTTTTAATGGCTAATTTAAAAAAATTAAAAGCTATTAAAATATCTCAAAATCACCTTCTAGGTATCCAAGATCTAACTATTTCTGATGTAAAAATTATTTTAAAAATAGCAAAGGAATTTATAAAGCTAAATAGAAGTAAAACAAAAAAAATTGATTTGTTAAAAGGAAAAACTCAAATTAATTTATTTTTTGAACCCTCTACAAGAACTCAAAGTTCATTCGAATTAGCGGGCAAAAGATTGGGTGCAGATGTGATGACAATGAACATAATCAATTCTGCATTAAGAAAAGGTGAAACTCTTATAGACACAGCAATGACTTTAAATGCTATGCATCCTGATTTAATTGTTATAAGGCATCAAGATTCTGGAGCATGCAATCTACTAGCACAAAAAGTAAATTGTGCCGTTATTAATGCTGGAGATGGAAGACGTGAACATCCGACACAAGCATTACTAGATAGTTTAACAATTTTAGATAGGAAAAAAAAAATTGAAGGTTTAAGAGTTGCAATTTGTGGTGATATACTTCATTCAAGAGTCGCAAGATCAAATATTTATTTACTTAATATGCTAGGTGCAGAAGTTAATATTATTGCACCATCAACTCTTATGCCAAAAGATGTAGAAAAACTTGGTGTTAATAAATTTTCAGATATGAAAAAAGGTTTAAAGGGATGTGATATTGTAATGATGTTAAGATTGCAAAATGAAAGAATGAATAGTTCTTTTTTATCATCAAATAGAGAATACTATGAATATTACGGTTTAACTTATGACAAATTAAGTTATGCAAAAAAAGATGCTTTAATTATGCATCCTGGCCCAATGAATAGAGGAATAGAAATAGATACAAACTTAGCTGATGATATTAATAAAAGTGTAATTAAAGAACAAGTTGAATTAGGTGTTGCTGTTAGAATGGCTTGTTTAAAATTATTTTGTAAATAAATGAAAAAAAAATATATATTAAATGCAAATATTGTAGACCCAGCAAATTCTTTGAATGAAAAAGGAGGATTAATAATTGATGAAAAAGGAAACATTGAAGCTATTGGGAAAAAAGTAAATAAATCAAATATACCAACAAAAGAAACTTTTATAGATGTAAAGGGAAAACACCTATTTCCAGGAATTATAGATATGAGGGTTTTTGTTGGTGAACCTGGATTTGAATATAAAGAAAACTTTAAATCACTCAGTCAAGCTGCATTATCAGGTGGAGTCACTTCTGTAGTGACTATGCCAAATACAGCTCCAATTATCGATAACGTTTCTATGGTTGATTTTATTAAGAGAAGAGGTCGCGATAAATCAAAAATTAACATTTTTCCCTCAGCCTCATTAACAAAAAATACTGAGGGTAAAATTATGACTGAATTTGGTTTACTGCAAAAAAAAGGCATTGTTGCCTTTACAGATGGATTAAAAGCAGTTCAAAATTCAAGACTAATGTCTAGAATTATGAAATCTTCTAATGATTTGAAAACACTTATCATGCAACATGCAGAAGATATAAATTTATCTAAAGATGGATTAGTTAATGAAGGAATAATTTCAACTAAATTAGGGCTTCAAGGAATATCTGATTTGGCTGAAAAAATTATTGTTGAGAGAGATTTAACTTTACTAGAAGAATACAAATGTAGATATCATATTTCTCAAATTTCATCATCAAAATCAGCAGAATTAATTAAACAAAAAAAAAAATATTTGAATTTTTCATGTGGAGTTTCAATAAATAATCTATCTTTAAATGAGAATGATATTGGAGATTTTAAAACTTTTTTAAAATTGTCGCCACCTCTAAGAACTGAGCAAGACAGAATTTCTCTTGTCGACGCATTAAATGACAATACAATAGATGTAATTGTGTCAGATCACAAACCGGAAGACGAAGAACAAAAAAGATTAACTTTTGCCCAATCCGCAACAGGTGCTAGTGGAATTGAAACCTTGCTATCTTTGGCATTAGAACTTTATCATAATGGTTCCGTTAAATTAGAAACAATTATCCAGACATTAACATCTAACCCTGCTAAAATTTTGAAAATTAACAAAGGCAATCTTACAATAGGTAATGATGCTGACTTCTGTATAGTAGATATAAAT
>Ga0207990_1001209_pt1 | contig 13705 bp, 17 predicted proteins | sample ETNtaG_8_FD_185780 | JGI IMG/M metagenome (GOLD analysis project Ga0207990, IMG submission 185780) | Marine microbial and viral communities from oxygen minimum zone, Eastern Pacific Ocean - ETNP201406SV75 (SPAdes) (version 2) | ecosystem: Environmental > Aquatic > Marine > Oceanic ...
CGGCCGTAACGAAATCGTGGGTGGAACCGTCTCGCCGAGCTACATACTGCCTATCCATGGTCTGCAGCGTCTTGAGAAGATCATGGATGAATATGTGGGCGGTATCAGTGTCAACTACATGACTAACGAACCCCTGCTGCTGCGCGGACTTCACCTGCTGGCCACCCTGCACGAAGACCTGGAGCATATCGGTGCTGAGGATCTGCACCAGTTACAGCGTGCATGGGAGTTGAAACACCGTGCAATCGCCTCAGAGTGTGTTACACAACATACTCTGTTTCGCAAGGAGACGCGCTGGCCCGGTTACTACTATCGCGGTGACCATATGAAACTGGATGATGAGAACTGGCATGCTTTAACTCTGTCGCACCGTGACCCGGAGTCTGGCGAGTGGACCATGGAAAAAGCACCGGTCTATCACATCGTTGACTAGGCTATACCTGCAGGGCGGGACGAGTCCCGCCCTGCGTTTATTGTCGACACCTTCCTGACCAATTCCGGCATCGCGCTTTACAGGTGCCCCGATTGCTGTCCTCAGTTTTCTTCGCATTAACAACGCCAGCGCCAAAAGGTTTCTCGGTAAACTCCTCTGTTGCTGAATCTGCCCCGAAAGCGGCGCGCGAAACCGCTCGCGGGAGAGCAAGATACCGCCCATAGCCATGAGCATGAATAGAAAAAAAAAGACGTCTTCTGCAAGCCGCCAGCCGAATTGACCAACGAGGCTGGCCATACCCAAGCGGAATTGGATGCCCTCCAGAGAATGCTGGGTGCACCCCGATCGGACCTTGAAGCGCTACTTGAGCCTGCTCTGGCAAAACAGGTTTCGGTAAATCAGGTATCTGACCTTCTTGGGCAAAGTTGGAGCAGACTGAAGGAACTGCGCCAGCTCTGCAAAGATGATTGGGGCGTTGCCTGGAAAGATCCCCAGGTTGCCACCGCACTTGCAAAGGCAAACTATTTTCTACAACCCGGTGACACATTCTCACTGGATAAGGCGGGCAACGCTTTGGCGCGAGCTTGTTCGCGTGCTGTTGAGTCAGGCGAAGCGCCATTAAACCTCGCCCATATCCGTGCAGGAGAAGCCCTGCTTGGCGCTCTTTTGCAGGAGTACTCGCGTGCGGCGGAGTTTTACGCCCAAGCTGGCGCAGTGCCGGGACTGCACCCGTCGCTGCAATGGCGCTACCAGAGCAGGCGAGCTTTGATGCTGGCAGATCTTGGCCGGGAGTTCATGGATAACGCTGCGCTCGAAGAGTGCATCCACATCTATCAAGACACTGTCCTGACATTAGTACCCAAAATCCAAAAGCCACTGGACTGGGCGACAACGCAAAATGATCTTGGCAATGCGCTTGGCGTGCTTGGACAACGCCGGCGTGGCACCCGGATGCTGGAAGAATCGGTTATCGCTTTTGAGAACGCGCTCTCAGAGCGGGGTCGTGACAAGACCCCGCTCGAGTGGGCCGCTACCCAGAATAATCTAGGCAATACCCTGGGCATCCTCGGACAGCGTCAAAACAACACGGAGATGCTGGAGAAATCACTGCAGGCCTTCGAATGTGCGCTTGAAGTGCGTACTCAGGAAAACTCCCCTCGCGAATGGGCCGCTACACAAAATAATCTTGGCTCGGTACTGCAAGCACTCGGACAGCGAAAAAACGACGCGCAGCTACTGAAACGATCTGTCGAGGCATACAAACAGGTGTTGCTGCAATGGACTCGTGACCAGGTCCCGCTGCACTGGGCCGCAACCTTAAACAATCTCGGTACCGCACTGCGAATGCTAGGCGAACGCCGCAAGAGTCCCCGAACGCTGGAAAAATCGATCGCCGCCTACCGCAATGCGCTCGCAGAAAGAACACGCGGGCGCGTACCCCAGGATTGGGCGATGACACAAAATAACCTTGGCGCCGCACTGCAAAAACTTGGAGAGCGAGAGGAGAATACACAGATACTGGAGCACGCTATCGCCGCCTATGAGAACGCGCTCAAGGAATGGACTCATGAGCAGATGCCAATGTCCTGGGCCATGACAATGGCCAACCTTGCGGTTGCACAAAAAACCCTCGCTCAACGGCTAAACGATGTGGGCCTTGCTCGCGTGGCGTTGACTGGGTTCGAGGCCGTCGCCCAAGTCTTTCGCGGTGCCAGTCATGCGCAGTACTATGAATTCGCCACTGAACAGGTGGCTAAGACACAAAAGATACTTAAGGGACTGGGCGGTGATCAAAAAAATTAATCTCCCGCTGATCACCCACTAAACCTTATCCGGCTACGGATCACCAAACAGGTCGCCACTGCGGTTTCAGTGGCCCGGTAGCACCCCTTTAACAAGTAACCCTTCAAAGGGAAAGCCTCTCGAGCACTCCTGCGGGTAGGCTCCAATACAGTCATGAATCACTTCACTCAATCCGACAGGTCGAGTTGATGCGGGCGGTATAGGATAAAACTGACATCATCGGGTTTTGACGGTATACCGGCAACGGGTGTGCTCATACGGGTCATCACGGTATCGGCAAGCAACTGCGCTGCCTGCAGCAGTGAGCCTACCCGGATTGCCTCGACAACCTCTGAGACAAAAAGGTTGTCCCAAAGCCCATCGCTGGCCACCAGCACGGTATCACGTGGCGCCAATTCCAATGGCCCCGTCTTCTCCAGCCATAGCGCAGGATCTCCCACCATATTGTTGAGTAGATGCCGCCGCGGATGAAACAACGCCTGCTTCTCATCCAGCAAGCCATTGGCCTCAGCGATGCCCACGGGCGAGTGACATTGGGTTTTGAGCTTAATCCGGGTGCGCTGACCCACCATCAGTGCTGCTGAATCGCCGGCGTGGTAACTGGTCAATGAATTTTGAGAAATCTCGGCAACGGAAACGGTTGTTGCAGCGCCGGGCAGTTGCTCGAGTAATGCCTGGTTGGCCCTTTGGATACGCGTTTCGATTACCGCATCGTTGTCTTGTGATCGGGGTTCACCCAGCATCTCGATGACCCGGGTCGCTGCCTCACGTCCGCGTGGCAAACCTCCCACCCCGTCGGCAACCGCCAGCCACGCTCGACCCGGCCCGAACTGAAAAATGCCCAGAGCGTCCTCGTTGTCGTGCGGACGGCCGGCGTGGGGGCGAGTAAAGACTACGGCTTGACCACATGACAATGTGACAAGCTGTGGAGACTCCAGATTAGCGCCGAACAACACTAAAGGTGAGCGCGGGGAGGGAGAAGAATTCACGTACTAGCCGGCAAACTACTGCCACTCCATCATTTCCAGATACTGGCAAAGCTGGCCTGCACTGCGAAACTCTCGGGCAATGAGTGAGCGCTTGAGCCCCTTGCAGATGTCCTTGACTTCTTGTGGCTGACGCCGGTACCAGCGCTGACCGCCCAGCGCATCGTAAAAAATACGAATCAGGTCAAATACATCGTGCTGTATATTTTCCGCGTTAGGTGATCCCCAACTGAACATATCCAGTAGTTTCAATTCAAAGCCCAGTCCGTGGCGTAACACAATCACGTTATCGGTATGTAGGTCGCCATGATATTCGCCCACGTTGTGGATAAGCTCTATCCCCACTGCCAACGCATGCAGCAGATGCACACCCTGAAAAGGGTTAAGGCGACGCCCTGACTGGCGCTTGAGGAAATCGGACAACAACTCACCTTCGACGAATTCCGATACCAGAAATGACACCGGCAAACCGTTAAAGACGAAAGTATCCCGCGTGTGGTATTGAATCACGATCGGACAGTGGCGCAACTTGTGCAATTTACGCGCATAAAAACGCAATGCCCGGTTACCCAGATTGCGCCTTGGAAAAAATATCTTCACCGTGCGCTCGATACGTGTGCCGCACTCACGAACCAGATACACCTCTCCCTCCCAACCGGAACCCAGGCGTAGCACAACCTCGTACTTACCGGCAAGCAACGTCCCGGCAGATAATTTGAAACTACTGATGCGCGGTGCTTTGGCTTTCATAGGCAGGTATTAGGTCGATTCATTGCTGAAAATCCAGAACCATCTGGCGATGATCTATCCCCGCATCGATAAACACATCGCCCTGAGGGGTAAAACCGGCTCGCTGATAAAACGCCATCGCCGATAACTGCGCACCCAGGCTCACACCGGCTAAGCCCTGGGCCCGGGCCTGATTGACCAGCGCGTCCAGCAGCGCCCGACCCACCCCCTGTTGACGCATATCCGAGCGCACCGCCATGCGCCCGATCTTGCCAGACGCGAGCATTCGTCCGGTACCGATCACCTGGTTATTATCGATCAGAGCGGCCACGTGGCAAGCGGTATCGTCCTCTCCATCGATCTCCAGTTCTACCGGTACGCCCTGCTCTATGACAAATACCTGATAACGAAGAGCCGAAAGGGGCTCAGCATATTCATGCCAATCCACAATCTTTGCCTGGTAAACCATAAACGGGAGGTCTCTTTTATGCTGGGTCTAAAAAACGATTCCAAGGGCGTTCCTATCGCCCAAGATCATATGTACTCTAACAGTGCCTGACTGATTGGCAGTTACGCCAAGCAGTAAATAACTTAATCCGCTGGCTCAACTGAAACACGGAGTCAAAGCAATCTGGTCAATAGTGTTTGACTCAGTTGATTACATCGAGGGATCACCGCTTTGCAGCCTGGAGTCAAAACCGGCAGTCGGCCAGCCAAAGCACCTGAAAAAGTTAACTGCGCGGTGGTTCCTCGTCGTCGCTCAACTCATCAAACTGGGCAATTCCCTCGTCCAGTTCATGTTCCAGTTCGGTATCATCTACCTCGTCAACATCACTGGGGTCATCGGTTTCGCCCATCTCATCGTCTTCATCATCAATTGAGCGCGGCTTGATCGAGCGAGAGAAATAAAGACCGGCTTCAAAAAGAATCCATACCGGAATGGCCAGCATGGTCTGGGAGAGGATATCCGGGGGTGTCATCAACATGCCGACGACGAAGGCGCCGACGATAATGTAGGGCCGTTTGGTCGCAAGATTCTCGGGCGTGGTCATGCCCATACGCACCATCAGCACTGTTACCACCGGCACCTCGAAAGCAAGGCCAAAAGCAAAAAAGAGCTTCAGCACAAAACTGAGGTAAGCGCTGATATCAGTCATCACCAACACACCCTCGGGCGCGGTGCTGGTAAAAAACGCAAAGATAATTGGAAAGACAGCAAAATAGGCAAAAAGAATTCCCAGGTAGAACAACAAGCTGCTGGATACCAGCAAAGGCACCGTGAGGCGTTTCTCGCGTTCATAAAGACCAGGTGCGATAAATGCCCACAACTGGTAGAGCAGATAAGGCATAGCCACCGCAGTGGCAACGGCAAAAGCAAACTTGAAAGGCACGAAAAAAGGCCCGTGCGGCTCAGTGGAGATCATCGAGTTGCCTTCCGGCAAAGCTGCCATCAGCGGCTGGGCGAGATACTCGTACAGCGTGTTGGCAAAAGGCGCGGCAATGATAAACAGCACCAATACCGCTCCTCCGGCGCGCATCAGGCGGTCACGTAACTCCAACAGGTGCGACATGAAAGTCGCGCCCTGTTGATCGGGGCGGTTAGGGGAGTCGATCACTGGTCTTTCTGCTTAGCCGGTGTCGGTCTTTTCTGTGGCATCCTGCTGCAAGGTCTTGGCGGATTCCTTGATTGAATCCACCACATCGCCCATGGCGTCATCGTCGGTAAGTGACTGGGCTGCTTTGCCAATATCATCTTTCACGCTACTGACTTCCTCGCCCAACTTGCGCATGTCTGCCAGTTCACTGTCGCGGATTTCGCGATCGATATCCGTTTTGACTTCAGCCACCATGCGCCTGGCCCGACCCACCCACAAACCGGCTGTCCGCGCCGCCCGGGGTAAACGCTCCGGGCCCAGAATCACCAACGCGATTGCCGCGATGATGACGATCTCGAGAAAACCGACATCAAACATAGTGTTGCTTGGTACAGGTATTTAAGCCTTGGGGCTTTCTTTCTCGGATTCTGTCTCTTCAGAAGATTCAGCAGATTCCGCAAGGCTCTCTGGGCCGGCCGGCGATTCTGTCGTCTCCGATGATTCCTCAGCGCTCGACGAATCTTTTATGGTGCTGCGAAAACCCTTAACTGCCCCACCGAGATCAGAGCCCAGGTTGCGTAGCTTCTTGGTGCCAAAAAGCAGCAACACGATCACCAGAACGATGAGTAACTGCCAAATACTGATACCGCCCATTCCCATAACTATCTCCTGTCCTACTCATTGCTGTCGTGCAGAGCGGGGCAAACCCCTTCCCGCACTGGGTGATTGCGACCTTACCCATCGGGGAAGGGCCGCCCGTCTTTCAATACATGATAACCGCTTTCAAAAACCGTGGGAACTGCCTGATTTTTCAAGGCCGGTGGCCGGCCATCGGCAGTTTCAGTTACCCCCCTCGCTGTAACGCTTTTCCAGTTCTGCAAAAACCTCGGCGGCGTCGATCGAGCACCGCTGCGCTGCGACCATCGTGTGATACCACAGATCTGCCAGTTCGCCGATCAACGCGGCCCGAGCAGTCGATTGGGCAGCCAATACCACCTCTAGCGCCTCTTCACCGACCTTGCGCAGCACCATCTCCTTGGGGCTATGTAACAAACGGGCAGTGTACGAATGCTGTGGATCAGCCGTTGCACGCGTCGCAATACGTTGTGACAGGCGTTGGATAATATGTGCGTGGTGATTGCCCATCCGTCAACTGCTCGCGTACATTTCGCCTGGATCCTTAAGGACCGGGTCTATACTGTGCCAGCCATCCGCGTCCAAGCGCTGGTAAAAACAACTGACGCGACCGGTATGACAGGCGATGCTGCCGATCTGCTCGATCTGCAGGAGGATGACATCGTTGTCACAGTCCAGACGGATCTCCCTGATCGCCTGGACGTTGCCGGATTCCTCTCCCTTGCGCCAGAGCTTGCTGCGCGAGCGTGACCAGTAGACGCCCCGGTGCGTTAGCGCGGTTTCCCGCAGCGCATCGCGGTTCATCCAGGCAACCATCAGTACGCGCCCCGTGCCTTCTTCCTGGGCAATGGCCGGAACCAACCCATCGGCGGTCCATTTCACCGCATCGAGCCAGTTGTCATTATTCATTGCATATTCACCTCTATTCCACACGCAGCCATGTGTTCCTTGGCTTGGCGGATTGTGTACTGGCCAAAATGAAAGATGCTGGCAGCAAGCACGGCATCGGCACCACCCTCCTGGACGCCGCGGGCCAGGTGGCTCAGCTCGCCGACCCCGCCAGATGCGATTACCGGCACCGATACGGCATTGCTGACCGCCCGCGTCAATGCCAGATCGAAGCCATCGCGGGTACCGTCGCGATCCATGCTGGTCAGCAGGATCTCGCCAGCGCCGCGCTCGGCCATCTGTAGTGCCCAATCTACAGCGTCCAACCCCGTCGCGTTGCGCCCCCCATGGGTAAAAACTTCCCAGTGATCAGCACAGCGTTTGGCATCAATCGCCACCACAATACACTGCGCGCCAAAATGCCGGCTGGCCTCGCTGACAAGCTGTGGGCGATTCACTGCGGCGGTATTGATTGAGACCTTATCGGCCCCGGCATGCAGCATGCGATGAATGTCTGCCACCTCACGGATACCTCCACCGACGGTCAGCGGGATAAATACCTGGGCTGCGACTTCACGCACCACCTCGACCATGGTATCGCGAGCACTGGAACTGGCCGTGATATCCAAAAAGGTGATCTCATCAGCCATCTGTTCGTCGTAGCGGCGCGCGACCTCTACCGGATCACCCGCATCACGGATATCGACAAAACGCACCCCCTTGACTACCCGCCCTTCATCTACATCCAGGCAAGGGATGATTCGTTTCGCCAGCCCCAAAATCAGTCGCCGGTTGCGGCTGAGGCGATTTTCTGGCCCTCGCGAAAATCCAGAGTTCCCTCATAGATCGCACGGCCAGTGATCGCGGCCTCAATTCCTGAATCCTGAACCGCGACCAGTCGATGAATGTCATCAAGATCGCGGACTCCGCCCGAGGCGATTACCGGAATCCGGATAGATTCGGCCAGTTGTGCGGTCGCCTCAACATTCACGCCGCTCAGCATACCGTCACGCTCAATATCGGTATAGACAATGGCGGCGACACCATCGTTCTCAAAGTGTTGCGCCATATCGATCACATCATGTCCAGAAAGCTTGGACCAGCCATCAGTCGCAATCAAGCCATCACGCGCATCCAGGCCCACAATCACATGACCTGGGAACTCGGCACACAGATCGCTGACAAAATGAGGTTCATTCACCGCGCGGGTGCCGATAATGACGAACTGCACCCCCGTATCGAGGTAGGCTTGGACGGTATCTTCATCACGAATGCCCCCGCCCACCTGTAACGGAACGTCGGGGTAACGCTCAGCGATAGCACGAATAACAGCCGCGTTCACCGGGGTGCCGGCCACCGCGCCATCAAGATCCACGATGTGCAGGCGTTGCGCCCCTTGCTCTACCCAGCGCGCTGCGGCACTCATCGGATCCGAATCAAACAGCGTTTCGTCCGCCATGTCGCCTTGGCGAAGGCGCACACAGCGACCATCCTTGATATCAATGGCGGGAATCAACAACATGACACAAAAGTCGGGATTTACGGAATCGGTATCAGCAGGCATTGGCAACGCGAACCCCTGCTGGGGTTTTTAGGGCAAAGCGTATTTTATCGCAATTGGAAAGCTCTGGCTGGCCCCCTTTATCTAATCCCGGATCAGCACTCAACCTCCCCATTCCACAATACAAAATTCTCCAATAATTGAAGCCCCTGATGATGGCTTTTTTCAGGATGAAACTGCACGGCGAATACGTTCTCGCGCGCCACCGCCGAGGTGAACCGTACGCCGTACTCGGTCGTTCCTGCGATATCGACTGGCTCAGCCGCATCGACATAGTAGCTATGCACAAAATAGAACCGGACGTCCTGGTTAATGCCCTGCCACAACGGATGCAAGCAACGCTGCGCCACATTGTTCCACCCCATGTGAGGGACTTTCAACGCGGGGCCGACACTATCACTCACTGGGGTAAACCGGCGCACAGCGCCTGACAAAACACCCAGGCATGTCGTGCCACCATCTTCATCGCTGTGATCAAACAGTGCCTGCAGTCCCAGGCAAATACCCAGTACCGGACGGGATTCAATGGCACCGGCAATCACATCGCGCAAACCAGCGCCGCTCAACGCATCCAGCCAGGATCCTATGGCGCCCTGCCCGGGCAGAACCACATGAGTGGCATCACTGATGCGGGCGTGTTCTGCAGTAACCGAAACTCTGGCATCGGGAGCAACTTTTTCAAGTGCCTTGGCTACCGAATGTAGATTACCGGTGCCAAGATCGACAACCGCGATACGCTGCATTAACCCTGCAAAGAGCCCTTGGTGGACGGCACTGTATCGCCCTGACGCTCATCCCGAGCCAGTGCCATTCGTAGCGCACGGCCGAAGGCCTTGAACACCGTTTCAGCTACGTGGTGGGTGTTGCGCCCCCGTAAAGCATCAATATGCACAGTGACCTGGGCGTGGTTGCAAAAACCCTGAAAAAACTCGCCCAGCAGATCCACATCAAAATCCCCGACCCGGGCACGCGGCCAGTCAACCCGAAACTCAAGGCCCGGCCGACCGGAGAAATCAATCACTGCCCGGCTTAAGGCTTCGTCCAGGGGTACATAGGCGTGACCGTAGCGGTTGATACCACGGGGCTCCCCGAGAGCCTGGGTGATTGTCTGCCCCAGTGTGATGCCGACATCTTCGACCGTGTGGTGGGCATCAATATCGAGATCACCGCTGGCCTTAATGTCGAGATCAATCAGTCCATGGCGAGCTACCTGCTCGAGCATATGATCAAAAAAAGGCAAGCCGGTCTGCAGCTTGCTGGCACCGGTCCCGTCGAGGTCGACCGATACGCTGATTTGAGTCTCGCGGGTTTCGCGATGAATTTTGGCGGTACGCGATGACATTATGCTAATACCAGAAAGAGCAAAGGGTGAGGAATAGGCCGTCGTGGCACTATTTTAGCAAAACTACCGGGTTCGCCCAAAACCCGGGTCACCTGCCATCATTTAACGATGCCGTCAGAGCGTCCAGAAACACACGGTTCTGTGACGCCGTGCTGACGGTTACCCGAAGACAATCGCTCAGCGCATCGTGAGCGCCGTGAAGGTTTTTTACCAGAACGCCGCTTCGGCGAAGCGACTCAAAAACGATCGTGCCTTTAGCTGTGGGTAAGCGAAAGAGCACAAAATTAGCCTTGCTGGGATAAGCCGTAACCTCAGGCATCGCACCCAGCGCTTTATGCAGGCTCTCGCGGGCGTGACAGATTGCCTGGGCTTTGTCTTCAAACCAGTTCAGATGTTCCAGCGCAAACTCGGCAGTTATCTGGGTCAGTGTGCTGATGTTATAGGGCAAGCGCACCTTGTTAATCTCGTCGACCAGTGCTTTTGGGCCTGCCAAAAAACCCAGGCGCAGCGCGGCGAGGCCCAGTTTTGAGAACGTGCGCATGACCAGCACGTTATCCAACGCGCCAGCGTGGTCCATAAAAGACTCGCCGCAAAAAGCGTGATAGGCCTCATCGACCAGCACAATGCCACTACTGGCGCGGGCCACCTTCGCGATCAGCGCGGGATCACAGGAATTGCCGGTGGGGTTATTGGGGCATGCCAGAAACACACAACATGGATCATACTTATCGATTGCACTCAATAGCGCATCACCATCCACGGTGAAATCCGAATGTCGGGGCACATCCACATAATCACAGCCGGTGATCTTGGCGATGACCTGATACATCGAGAAGCTTGGCTCCGGTGCCAGCATGACCCGCCCGGGTCCACCTACGGCCAAAGCCACCATCTGGATAAGCTCGTCTGAACCGTTGCCCAGCAACAGCGACGCCTTATCCGGTACTGAGAAACACTGGGTTAAGGTATTGATCAGAGCCTCAGCAGCGGGATCGGGGTAACGGTTAAGCGGCACGCCCGCCAGCCGTTCCAACCAGGCCTCCCGCAAGCCTTCATCCCAAACGTAGGGGTTTTCCATCGCGTCCAGTTTGATGAGACCCTGAGCACTGGCGACCTGATAGGCCTTCAACTCGCGAATTCGAGAAGGTATCCAACGCTGGCAGACTGGATTTTCAGACATCTTCACCAGACCCTGTAGATTGGCCACGGTACTCGGCTGACCGGGCATGTGCCGTCAGTTTCTCGGCACGGGCCAAAGCGGATGCGACGGGTGATAATGCCGCTGCACCGGCTGGTGAGCAATGAATCACGCTGGAGCGCTTCTGAAAATCATAGACCCCAAGAGGGGAGCTGAATCGTGCCGTACCAGCAGTAGGCAGTACGTGGTTTGGGCCAGCGCAGTAATCACCGAGTGACTCGCCGCTATGGTAACCACAGAAAATCGCCCCGGCGTGGCGCACTTGCTCGAGCAATGGCTGCGGGTCCGCCACCATCAGTTCCAGATGTTCTGGTGCAATGCGATTTGCCAGGTTAATAGCCTCGCCAATGGAAGCGACCTCGATCAAGGCGCCCTGGCGGGCCAGGGATTTTTCAATAATCGTGCGGCGTTCCATACCGCTTAACAGGCGGGATATCGCCTTTTCGACCCGCTCTAACATCCGCCTATCTAAGAAAATTGCGATAGCCTGGGCCTGCTCGTCGTGTTCCGCCTGAGCAAAAAGATCCATCGCCACCCAGTCGGGATCAGCCCCGGCATCACAAATCACCACGACCTCCGAGGGTCCAGCGATCATATCGATGCCCACGTCACCAAATACCTGCTTTTTTGCCGCGGCAACATAGATATTCCCCGGGCCCACAATCTTATCGACCCGCGGCACGGTGTGCGTGCCGTAAGCCAGCGCCGCAATTGCCTGAGCGCCACCGATGCGAAACAACCGATCCACACCCGCGAGGCGTGCGCTCGCCAATACAGCCGGGCTGATCTCACCACCGGGTGTGGGCACAACCATGACGAGTTCCGCAACACCGGCAACCTGCGCCGGGATCGCATTCATCAACACCGAGGAGGGATAAGCCGCTTTACCGCCAGGCACGTACAAACCCACCCGGTCCAGCGCCGTGATCTGCTGACCCAGTCGTGTACCGTCGGCTTGTTCAAACTGCCATGACGATTCGCGCTGATGGATATGAAACTCCCGGATTCTTTCAGCTGCGGTTTCCAGGGCGGCTCGCAGTTCAGAATCCAGTGACTCACTGGCCAAGCGCCACTGATCAGAAGGTATTTCAAGCTGTTCGGCGCTATCCAGTTTCAGCGCATCGAAACGCTCGGTCAGGGTCAGTAGCGCCTGATCACCCTCGTGGCGCACAGAGCCGATTATGTCGCGAACCGTCTCATCCACCGTTGCATCAAAGGGTTGAGCACGGTTCAGCAGAACCTCAAGTGCCGCATCAAAGTCGGGTGTGTTAGCGTCTAATATTCTCACGCTTCACTGAAGCCCAGAGTTTGCGATTGGTAGCTGTGTATCAGATGCTGACATGACGAGATGGCGCTACCCTGTGCTACTGAACCGCACTGACGAGCTGCGGGTGTGAATCCGATACCCTCTGGATATCGGCACCACAATGCAGGAGCTTCTCCTCAATGCAGTCATAGCCCCGGTCAATGTGGTAAATCCGATCGATCGTAGTTTGTCCTTTTGCGACCAGGCCGGCCAGCACCAGACAGGCCGATGCCCGCAGGTCCGTGGCCATTACCTGCGCACCCCCCAGCTCATTCATACCGTGCACTATCGCGGTGTTGCCACGCAGTTCGATGTCCGCACCCATGCGCTGCAGCTCTTGCACGTGCATAAAACGGTTCTCAAAAATACGCTCGGTGACGGTAGCCGTCCCTTCGGCGATGCAATTCAGAAGGACGAACTGGGCCTGCATATCGGTCGGAAAACCCGGGTACGGGGCAGTCTGTAACGCCACTGCCCGGGGTCGGCGACCCGACATATCCAACGTCAATTGGTCTTCTCCCACTGAAATTTCAGCTCCTGCCTCGCGCAGCTTCGCCGTCACTGCATCCAGATGTGAGGGATCGACACCGTGCAGACTGATTCGACCGCCCGTGGCCGCACCGGCCACCAGAAACGTGCCCGCTTCAATGCGATCCGGTATCACGCGATGCTCGGCTGGGCCCAGATTGTCTATGCCTTGAATCTCGATGATGTCGCTGCCAGCACCATCGATACGGGCCCCCATGCTGATCAGGCAACGGGCCAGATCCACCACCTCAGGTTCACGCGCGGCATTCTCAAGTACGGTGGTACCGCGCGCCAGGGTGGCCGCCATCATCAGGTTCTCAGTACCAGTCACTGTGACGGTATCAAAAACGATCTTGGCACCATGCAGATATCCGTTTGCTGCGCGGGCCTTGATATAACCGCCGTCCACTGAAACGGTAGCACCCATCTGCTGTAGTCCACGGACATGCAGGTCCACCGGACGCGAACCGATAGCACAACCACCGGGCAAAGAAACCTCGGCTTGGCCGAAACGGGCCAGCAGTGGTCCAAGCACGAGGATGGAGGCGCGCATGGTCTTGACCAGCTCATAGGGCGCGCAACGGGAGGTCAGTCCAGCCGCATTGACCTTAATCACTGATTTTTCATCTACCTGAATCCTGGCGCCAAGGCGACCCAACAGCTCCAGGGTAGTCGTGATATCGCGCAAATGTGGAACATT
>Ga0207990_1001214_pt1 | contig 13668 bp, 10 predicted proteins | sample ETNtaG_8_FD_185780 | JGI IMG/M metagenome (GOLD analysis project Ga0207990, IMG submission 185780) | Marine microbial and viral communities from oxygen minimum zone, Eastern Pacific Ocean - ETNP201406SV75 (SPAdes) (version 2) | ecosystem: Environmental > Aquatic > Marine > Oceanic ...
CCCGCCGTCGTCCAGGTGGTCGAAGTCGGCGTACACCAGCCGCAGGCCCGGATCGGCGTCGATGGCACGGGCGACCGTGGCCAGTGCCGCCTCGTGGAGCACCACACCGGCCTCCAGCTCCACCACCCAGTCGGCCACCCCGGCAGTGGTACCTATGGCCTCAACGTCGGGCGCAGAAGCGCTCAGAACCCAGCCGTCGTGCAACTGCGCGGCCAGCGATGCCACCGTGGCGTCCGCTGCCTCCGGTGGGCCGTCGTCGACCACCACGGCGAACCGGGTGGCGGACGCCCAGCCGGCAACCACCTCCCGTTCACCTTCCGTGAGGTCCACCCACCGATTTCGCCACTGAACGTGGCCTACGGGGCCTCCAAGGCGCCCCAGAGCGCCCCAGAGCGCCGTCACACGCCTCCAGAGCCGTCGTGCGAACCCGGCCAGGTCACCGGAGCGCAGCAGCATCCAGGCGCTCCTGAGCGTCCTACGGCGGACGCCAAACGGTCGGGAAGCAGGCGGCACGACCCGCACTCTACGGCTGTCACCCGACCCGGATCGGTAGCCTGAGCCGCCATGCGACCCACACGATTCGTGATCATCGGCGGAGGCCCCGGCGGCAACACCGCAGCCAGCTACGCCGCCCGTCACGGTGCAGAGGTCGTCATCATCGAGAAGGACGTGGTCGGCGGCGCCGCCCACCTCTGGGACTGCATCCCCTCCAAGGCCATGATCGCCACAGGCGGCGCCATGTCGTTCCTGGCGCGGGCCGGTGGCATGGGCCTCGGCGACGTCAGTCCCCGCATCGACGTCGACAACCTCGCCGCCCGCCTGGCCAGCATCGAGGCACGCATCCACCGCTCCACCATGTCAGCCCTCGAGAACCAGAACGTGCGCCTCATCAACGGCACCGGCACCCTCAAGGGCCCACACCAGGTCGTGGCCGAGACCGCAGACGGCCTCGAGGAGATCGAAGCCGACGTGGTCGTCCTCTCCACCGGCAGCCGACCCCGCATCCCCGACTGGGCCCCGGTGGACGGCGAGCGCATCCTCACCACCCGCGAGGCCTACCCGCCGGCCGAGATGCCCGACCACCTCGTCGTCGTCGGCTCCGGCGTCACCGGCGTGGAGTTCGTCCACATGTTCAAGTCCTTCGGCTGCGACGTGACCCTCGTCGTCAGCCGCCAGCAGGTGCTACCGCAGAAGGACCCGGAGGTGGCCGCCGCCCTCGAAGACGACTTCCTACGCCGCGGCGTGAAGCTCCTCAAGGGCGCCCGGGCCGAGTCCATCGAACGCGACGGCGACAAAGTCTCCGTGCACTGCGACGACGGCCGCGTCGCCACCGGTAGCCACGTGATCCTGGCCGTCGGCTCCATCCCCAACAGCGACGGCCTCGGCCTCGACAGCGTCGGCATCCAGACCGACGGCGGCTACATCCCCATCGACCCGTACTGCCGGACCATCGTTCCGCACATCTACGCCGCAGGCGACGTCTCCGGCAAGCTGCCGCTCTCCTCGGTGGCCCAGATGCAGGGCCGCAAGATCGCCGAGCACGCCATGGGGCTCACCGACGACCGGGCCCACCGCCTTATCGACTACGACAAGGCCGCCTCGGCGGTGTTCACCGAACCCGAGATCGCCGACGTCGGCCTCGCCGAGGCCGACGCCTTCGCCGAGGGTCGCAAGATCAGGGTCACGAAGGTTCCGTTCACGGCATCCGCCAAGGCGGTCATCAACGACGACCCCCGCGGTTTCATCAAGATCGTCTCCGACCCGGCCACCGGCGTGGTCCTGGGAGGTTCCATCGTGGGACGCCACGCCGCCGAGCTCATCTCGATCGTGGCGCTCGCCGTCACCGCCGGCCTGACCGTGCACGACATCCAGGAGAGCCTGTTCGTGCACCCCACGCTGGCCGAGGCACTGGCCGACGCCGCCGAATAGCGGCAGGCCTGATGGCAGGGGCGGCCGTTCGCCGCCCGGCGGACCAGACTGCTACTCGATGACGGCGACGATGTCGCCGCTGCCCACCGAATCTCCGGGCGACACCCGCACCTCGGTGACCGTGCCGCCCTTGCCGGCAGCCACGGTGTTCTCCATCTTCATGGCCTCCAGCACGCAGACGCCCTCGCCGGCCTCGATCGTGTCTCCAACCGCCACGAGCACCTTGATGATCGTGCCCTGCATCGGAACGGTCACGTCGCCGCTGCCCGAAGCGCCGCTGCCAGCACCCGAACGCTTCGCCCGGGCCGGTGCCCGTCCGGCAGCCGGGGTCGCCTCCGGCACCCACATGCTCACCGAGAACCGCTTGCCGTCCACCTCCACCGAGATGTCCTTCCGGACAGTCGGCTCGTCGTCCGGAGCGTCGTCACCCGGATCGGCCGAGGAGCCCACATCGGACAGGTCCAGCGTCTCCTCCACCCACTTCGTGGAATGCGTCGCCGCCCGGAAGTCGGGGTGCTCCAGGATCGCCACGTCCGCCGGAATGGTCGTCGCCACCCCCCGGACCTCCATCTCGCCGAGCGCCCGCAGGGTGCGCCGGATCGCCGTCTCGCGGTCCCGGCCCCACACCACCAGCTTGCCGACCAGGTTGTCGTAGAACTGGCTGATCTCGTCGCCGGCCTCGTAGCCGCCGTCGAAGCGCACTCCGTAGCCGTCCGGCACCTTGAGGGTGTCGAGCCGTCCCGGCGATGGAAGGAACTTCCCGCCCGCCGGATCCTCGGCGTTGATCCTCACCTCGATGGCGTGACCGGTGATCGCCACGTCGTCCTGGGTGAACTCCAGTGCTTCGCCCGACGCCACCCGGAGCTGCTGCTCCACGAGGTCCAGCCCGGTCACCAGCTCGGTCACCGGATGCTCCACCTGCAGGCGGGTGTTCATCTCCAGGTAGAAGAACTCGCCGCCCTCGTACAGGAACTCGACCGTGCCGGCGTTCGTGTAGCCGCAGCCCTTCGCAACCTTCACCGCCGCCTCGCCCATGGCGGTCCGCACCTCGTCGGAGAGGTCCGGTGCCGGCGCCTCCTCGATCAGCTTCTGGTGCCGACGCTGCGCCGAACAGTCCCGGTCGCCCAGGTAGACGACGTTTCCGTGGCTGTCGGCCAGCACCTGGATCTCGATGTGGCGGGGCGCCGTCAGGTAGCGCTCCATGTAGATCTCGTCACGGGCGAAGTAGGCGAGGGCCTCGCGCTGGGCCGACTCGATCGCGTCCTCGATGGCCGCCTCGTCGGCCACGACCTTCATGCCCCGGCCGCCGCCGCCGTATGCGGCCTTGATGGCGATCGGGTAGCCGTGCTCGACGCCGAAGGTCCGCACCTGGCCCGGGTCGGTGATGAACTCGGTCGTGCCGGGAACGCCAAGGACGCCGACGGCCTCGGCGGCCAGGCGGGCGCTGATCTTGTCGCCCATCACCTCGATCGCCTCCGGCGGCGGGCCGATGAACGCCACGCCCTTCTCGGTGATGGCCCGTGCGAAGTCGGCGTTCTCTGAGAAGAACCCGTAGCCGGGGTGCACGGCGTCGGCGCCGCTGCGCTCGATGACGTCCATGACGGCCTCGACGTCCAGGTAGCTCTCGGCGGCCGTCTGGCCCCCCAGGGCGTAGGCCTCGTCGGCCAGGCGGGTGTGCAGGGCGTCACGATCCAGGTCGGAGTAGACGGCGACCGTGGCCACCCCCTGCTCACGACAGGCCCGGATGATCCGGACGGCGATCTCGCCTCGATTTGCGATCAGAACCTTGTCGAACACGGCCATATGGTTATCCGAATGGCACCTGTTTCGCACAACCCACCCGGGCGGCGGCCATTCGGCGCGCCCGGTGGCACGCGCTTCGGTCCTGTCCGGCACGTGGCGGAGACGGGTTCCACCAACGCCGACCTGGTTGCCGGTGCCGCCGTGGCGTCGGGCGGTTCGGTGGTCATGCCAGACGGTTCTGTGCTGGTCGCCGACCACCAGACGGCCGGACGGGGGCGCCTGGACCGCCGCTGGGACGCCCCACCGGCCGCCAACCTGCTCTTCTCGGTCCTGTTGCGCCCCACCTGGGACCCGGACCGTCACCCGTTGGTCACCACCACCCTCGCCGTGGCCACCGTCGAGGCGTTCGGCACCCACGGGGTGCAGGCCGCCGTGAAGTGGCCCAACGACGTGCTCCTCGTGGGTGGGACCGCCCCCGGCAAGGTCGCCGGCATCCTCGCCGAGCTGGTCAGCGGCGGGTCCGGTGGCGGGTCTGGCGGTGGGTCAGACAGCGAATCGGTGGCGATCGTGGTCGGCATGGGCGTCAACGTCGGCTGGCCTGCCTTCAGCGACGACGCCCCACCCGGCGCCACGTCGCTGGCCGCTGCCGGTCACGCGATCGACCGTGCCGACCTGCTGGGGAGCATCCTGGCCCGGTTCGACGCCCGCCTCACCGACCTCGAGGCCTCCGACGGTCCCGAACGCGTCCGTCGGGCCCACCTGGAATGTTCGGCCACCGTGGGGGTCGAGGTCCGGGTCGACATGCCCGACGGCCCGGTCACCGGCACCGCTGTCGGCCTGGCACTGGACGGTTCGCTGCTGGTCGACCCCGGGGACGGCCCGGTGGCGTTCCGCGCCGGCGACGTCGTCCACCTCCGCCCCGCCTGACCGGCGGGCCGGGGCTACGGGTCGGTGGTCCGGGCTAGCAGGTCGGCGAACGCCGCCATCAGGGCGGCTGTCACCGGTCCGGGCGCAGCCGGCAGCTCCACCTCGTCGACCGCCGAGATCGGGCTGACATCCCGGGTCGACGATGTCAGGAACGCCTCGTCGGCCGAACCGAACGCAGCCGGATCCAGGTCGCGTTCCACGACGTCGGCCAGCTCCATCACCAGCTCGCGGGTCACCCCGGCCAGGCAGCCCGACGAGAGTGGCGGCGTGACCAGCACGCCTTCCATCACCAGGAATACGTTCGTGCCGGTGCCCTCGCACAGGTGTCCGGCGGTATTGGCGAACAGCGCCTCGCTGCACGCCGCCTGCTTGGCGGTCGCCAGCGCCAGCACGTTCTCGGCGTATGACGTGGTCTTCAGGCCGACCAGGGGGCTGTGCTCGTTGCGCTTCCACGGCACGAGGTGTGCCCGCTCGGCCGACGGCCAGACGTTGGGCGGGCCGGTTCCCACCACCAGCGTTCCCGGGCCGTCGCCCCGACCTGATCCCCACGGGCCGGTTCCGCTGGACCACGTGATCCGCAGCAGCCCGGCCGACGGGTCGGCGGCCAGCACTTCCCCGACGGCGGTACGGACCAGGTCCTCGTCCGGTACGTCCAGCCCGAGCCCTGACGCCGAACGGTCGAGGCGCCGCAGGTGGCGGCTGAGGGCGAAGGCGGCCCCGTCCACGACCTTCATCGTCTCGAACACGCCGTCGCCCACCACCACGGCGTGGTCGTCGGCCCGCACGGTGGCCGTGCCCGGTTCGACGAGGTGGCCGTTGACCCAGCAGGCGCCGACGGCGACGGATGACCCTGCTTCGACCATCGGCGCAGGCTAGGTCGTGGGTGCCACGAGTTGTCGGCGCAACACCAGACCCCCGGTCAGGGATCGCCCCTGGTGGGACCGGACCTGGTGCCTGCTACGGCCTCGGAAACCAGGTCGCCTGCCCGGCCCGGTACGGCTGGGCCGCGCCCGGGGCGTCGGAGACGCGCTGGTACCATCCACGGCGTGACGGAGCGACCGGCGGCGGGTCTACGGCGGTCGTGGCCCCAGAGGCTGGTGATCCTGGCCAGCGTGGTGTTCTCGGTCGGGATGCTGGCCGCAGCCGCCCGCCTCGCCTCCTTCGAGGACGCTGTAGCCAGCATCGTCCGCATCGAGGTTCCCACCGGCGTGCTGGCCGACGTATACGAGTCCGACTCGACGGCCGACGCCGACGGTTCAGAAGATCCCGACGGTGCCGACAGGTCCGACGCTGACGACGCTGATCGGGCCGACAAGCCCCTTCCGTCACGGAACTTCCTGCTGATCGGCACCGACAGCGCCATCGGCCTGGACGCGGACGACCCGGCGGGCCACCGTGACCGGACCCCCGGTGTCGCCCTGGCCGACGCCATCATGCTGCTCCGCCTGGATCCAGGCCTCTCCCGCGCATCGCTGGTGTCGCTGCCCCGCGACCTCTACGTGATGATCCACCGCAACGGCGTACCGGTCCGCGAGGAGAAGCTGGCCTCGGCCCTGCTGGTCGGCGGCATGGAACTCGGCGCGCCGACCCTCGTCGAGACGGTGACCAACGAGTTCGGCGTACCGATCCACAACTTCGTCATCATCGACTTCCTCGGTTTTGAGAACATCGTGGACGAGATCGGCGGCGTCTCCCTCTGGTTCCCGTATCCGGCCCGCGACCTCGCATCGGGCCTCTACGTGTCCGAGGCCGGTTGCACCCTCTTCGACGGCCGGGCTGCCCTGTCCTTCGTGAGGAGCCGCAAGCCCGAGTTGTTCATCGACGGCACCTGGCAGAGGGTCGGGGTGTGGAACGACCTGGAGCGGAACCGACGCCAGCAGGACTTCCTTGTCCTCGCCATGGAGCGCGTCGTCGCCAACGGAGCCCGCTCGGTGATCGTGCGCGACGACCTGATCGAGGCGATCGCCGGGGCCACCATCCTGGACGACCGCCTGACCCTGCGCGACCTGCTGGACCTGGGTGCGGCGTTCGCCGACTTCGACCCGACCGGCCTCGAGCGCCACTCCCTGCCCGTCTACGACGACGTGGTAGGAACCTCCTCGGTGCTGCGCCTCCACCCGGACGCCCGGAAGGTCTTCGACGTGTTCCGCGGGATCACGCTGCGCCCCGACGACGTGCCCCTCGACGTGATCGACCGACGGGGACCGGTCGACGAGTCGGTCCCCGCGTTCCAGCAGATGTCCTACAAGGGCTTCCCGGTCCGACCGCTGATCGGCGAGGCCGTGGCGGCGACCACCATCCGGGCCTCGCGTGACCGCTTCGATGCAGCAGTGCTGGTCGGCCAGATGATCACCCCGATGCCCCGGTTCGAGTTCGAGGACTCCCTCGGCGACCGTGTCGAGCTGGTCCTCGGCGAGGACTTCGGCTCCTTCCTCCTGGCGCCCCGTGACCTCGACCAGGTCAGGGCGGTCGCCCAGGCGGCCCTCGGAGACCCGGACGACCTGGCTGATCCCGCTGAAGAGGGCGCCCTCCCGGTGTTCGATCCGTCTTCGGCATCGGCTTCCGGGCCCGGCGGCGAGCTCTCCACCTCGCCGGTCCCGTTCCGGGCAACCCGTCGAACGCTGCGCATCAGGGCCACGACGTTCGACGGTCGACGCCCCGACGGCAGCCGCTGCCCCTGAGCAATGGACCGGCCCAGCACCTACATGGCCAGCGCGGCGACCGCCCAGGTCCGGCCCCACGCGACCTGCCGCCCCACCTGTTCCGAGCCCTGCCGATGAGCAGGCCAATCCCTGGCCCGTCTTCCGGTCCGACAGTAGGTCCGACGGCGAGCCCGGACCCGATCCGGGTTGCACACCTGCTGGAGCAGTGCTGGCACCGTGTCCCGGGAGGGACCGCGGTGGCAGCCGTCGGCCTGGCACGGGCCCTGGACGCCCGCTCGGACATCGAGGTCACCGGACTCACCGCCCGTCACCGGACCGGTCCGCCGAGCCACCTCGACGCCGGGGTTCCGCTGGTGGCTTCCCGCCTGCCCCGGTCGGTCCTCTACGAGTCGTGGCACCGGCTGCGCCGACCCCTGGTGGATCGTCTGGCCGGCCATCCGGATCTCGTCCACGCCACCGGGGGAGCGGTCCCGGGCACCGACCTGCCGCTGGTGGCGACCATCCACGACCTGGCGTGGCGCCACCATCCGGAGGCCGCCACCCTCCGGGGCCACCGCATGTTCGAGGCATGGCTGTCCGATGCCCGCCGTGCCACCTGGGTTGTCTGCCCGTCGGAGGCCACACGACTGGACCTGCTCGACGCTGGCTTCGCCGACCATCAGGTGGTCGCCATCCCCCTCGGGGCCGACCCCGTTGCCGCCGATCCCGAACTGGCAGGCGAACTCCGGTCCCGGCACGGCCTGGATGGTCCGGTGGCGCTCTGGGTGGGAACCGTGGAGCCCCGCAAGAACCTTCCGGTGCTGGCCCGCGCCGTTGCTTCTCCGGGCCTCGACGACCTGGCGCTGGTGGTGGTCGGCCCCACCGGCTGGAACGAGGACCTCTCGGCGGCCGTCGCCCCCCTGGGTGGTCGGGTGGTCGTGACCGGGCCCGTGGACGAGGCCACCAAGCACGCCTGGTTCGACGCTGCCGACGTGTTCTGCTTCCCCAGCCTGCTGGAGGGCTTCGGGCTCCCGGTGCTGGAGGCGATGGGCCACGGCACACCGGTCGTCACGTCGGCCGGCACGGCCACCGAGGAGGTGGTCGGCGACGCCGGCCTGACCGTCGACCCGACCGACGTGGATGGTCTGGCCGACGCACTGCGCCGCGTGCTGGCCGATCCCGACCTGGCGGCCCGGCTTGGGGAAGCCGGACGCCGTAGGGCAGCCACCATGACGTGGGCCACCACCGCCGAGGCGACGGCAGGTCTCTACAGGGAGGTCCTGGACCGATGACGCGCCTCGCTGTGAACCTCCTGTCGCTGGTGCCCGGCGACGTCGGCGGGGCCGAGGAGTACGCCGTGCGGACCCTCACCGCGTACGGACGCCACGGGCCATCGGACCTCCGCCCGGTCGTATTCCTGTCGAGGTCGGCGCTGGACGCCCACCCCGACCTGGGCCGGGCCTTCGACGTGGAGGTCCACCCCGGGGACGGTCGCAGCCGCCCCCGCCGGATCCTCGCCGAGTCCACCTGGCTGGCCAGCCGGACCGCCGGCATGGCCGTCCACCACGTCGGTGGTCGGATCCCGGCCCGTAGTGGTCGACCTGTGGCGGTCACCGTCCACGACCTCCAGCCACTCCTTCGACCCGGGAACTTCCCGCTCGTCAAGCGCCGCTACCTGGGATGGGCGCTGCCCCGCTCGGTCCGTCGGGCTGACCTGGTCGTGGCCGTCAGCGACCATGTGCGCCAGCAGGTGGTCGGAATGCTGGGCGTGGACCCGGGCCGGGTGGTCACCGTTCCGATAGGCACCGAGGCCGTCGCCGCTCGACCGGCCGAGCCGTCGGCCCCGCCCACGATCCTGTACCCGGCTGTCACCCACCCGCACAAGAACCACGTGATGCTGGTCGAGGCGTTCACCCGACTGGCCGACCGCCACCCGACGGTCCGACTGGTCTTGACCGGAGCGGCGGGAACGGCCGAGGCCGAGGTGGCCAGCACCGTCGCTGCCAGTCGCCATGGAGACCGGATCGTCCGCACCGGTCGCATCCCGGCCGACGATCTGGCTACCCGCCTGGCAGCTGCCACCGTGGTGGCCTTCCCGTCGACCTACGAGGGGTTCGGGATACCCGTCCTGGAGGCGATGGCAGCCGGAGTGCCCGTGCTGGTGGCCGATGGAACGCCTGCGACCGAACTGGTGGCTGGCCCCGGAGCGGACCAGGGGACCGTCCTGGACCCGCACGACCCGCAGGCCTGGGCAGACAGTCTGGGCCGGGTTCTGGACGACCGCGCCCACCGGGCGAGCCTCGCCAGTCGGGGGCTGACGGCGGCTGCCGACCACTCCTGGGAGGCCTCGGCGGCTGCCCTGGAACGTGCCTGGAGGCGGCTCCTGACCGGGGGGCGTGCTGGGCCACCTGCTGGGAGACCCGCCGGGCCCCCCACCGGGAAACCTGCCGACCCCTGCACCGGCCAGGGGGCCTGACCGTGCGCCTGCTGGTCATCACGCCGCACCTCCAGCCCGACACCGCCCCGACCGGCGTCGTGGTGTCGGCCATCGTGGACCATCTGGGCGAACTCGGACACGACGTCCACGTCGTCACATCGCTGCCCTGGTATGCCGACCACCGGGTCGCCGACGGCTGGCGGGGCCGACCGTTCCGACGCGGGCACCATGACGCCGGGACCGTGGTGCGCCTCCACCCGTTCCCGACCGACAAGGCCAACCTGGTGGCCCGGGCCCTCGGCTTCATCGGCTTCACGGGCCTCGCCACCCTCGCCGGTCTGGCGGCCCGGGGACCTTTCGACGGCGTCGTGGCCGTCTCGCCGCCCCTCACCCTCGGCCTGGCGGGTTGGCTGGTGGCGCGCAGGCACCGGTGTCCGCTGGTGTGCAACGTCCAGGACGTCTTCCCGGACGTGGCGATCCAGGTCGGGGCCATCACGTCACCCCGGGCGATCCGGTTCTTCCGGGCGCTCGAACGCTTCACCTACCGCCGGTCCGATGCCGTCACCGTCCTGTCGGACGACCTGGCCGCCAACGTGCTGGCCAAGCTGCCCGGCGCCCCGGCAATCGAGCCGGCCACCCAGCCGGCCACCGACCCGGCCATGGCCCGCACCCGGGGCCCAGAGGTGAGGGTCATCCCCAACTTCGTGGACATCGACTCCATCCGACCCCGGGACAGTGGTACCGCCTACCGGGCCGAGCACGACCTCGGTGACCGGATCGTCGTCATGTACGCCGGCAACCTGGGTCATTCCCAGTCCCTGGACCTCCTCGTGGGCACAGCGCGACGCCACAACCACCGCCACGACCTCGTCTACGTGTTCAACGGTGGTGGCGTCCGGGCCGACGAACTCCGTGACGTGGCAGGGGACCTTCCGAACCTCGTCGTCGTCGGCTACCAGCCGGCCGACCGGGTGCCCGAGGTCCTGGCCACGGCCGACGTACACGTCGTGCTGCTGAAGGCCGGGCTGGGCGCATCCAGCGTTCCGTCCAAGACCTATTCGGCACTCGCCGCCGGTCGACCGTTGATTGCCAGCATCGACGAGGGCACCGAGGTGGCCCGGGTGCTCGACGATGCCGGCGCCGGGCTGGCCGTGCCACCGGACGACCTGGATGCCTTCGTGGCCGCCGTGGAGCGTCTCGCGGACGACCCGGGACTCCGAACCTCGATGGGCGCCGCAGGTCGGCGTTGGGCCGAGGAGTGGCGCTCGCCCGCCTCGGTCGCCGCCGCATACGCCGGGCTCATGGAGGAGCTCGCCGGGCAGCGCACCACGCTCCGCCGGAACGGCTGATCCGACGGCGGCGGCCACACGGACGGCAGGCCGATGTGGACCGGTGGGACCGATGATCCACGGAGGGCCGCCGGTAGCCTCTTGCGCCTATGGCACGTGGAGATTCAGCTAGCAAGGTTGCCCGCGCCGCCCGCGTGGGATCTTCGGGCGGCACCGGTGAGCGACGGAAGATGGGCTTTCCGATGGCGGTCGTGCTCGTCGTGGTCCTCGGTTCCCTGCTCGTGGTCTGGGCCCGTACCGACCGGGAGGCCACCTCGGCGCCACGTGTAGGCGACCACTGGCACTCCGCCTACGACATCTACGTCTGTGACGGTTATCGCTCCAAGATCGTGCTCGAGACCGATCCCAACGGCATCCACACCCACGGCGACGGCCTGCTCCACATCCACCCGTTCAACAAGCTGGCCTCGGGTCGCGATGCCACGCTCGGCGAGTTCTTCTCCGCCTTCGGTGGTCGCATCGACGATGCGACCCTGGTGCTCGACACCGGCGAGGAACTGGTCGAGGGAGCGGACTGCGGCGGACAGCCGATGGTTCTCAAGGTTGCCCGGTTCGATGCCGACGACATGGACCGCGATCCCGAGATCGTGACCGAGGACCCGGCCGGCGTCCGGTTCCTCAAGGACCGTGAGGCGTTCACGATCGCCATGGTGCCCGCAGACGTGGATCCGCCCGCACCGCGCCCTGAGCGGCTCACGTTCCTGGACCTGGTGAGCCCCAACGCGCTCACCTCGGATCCGTCCGCTCCGGCGCCGACCACCTCCGAGTAGCGAACCCGGCCCGTGCAGGCCGTCATCCTGGTCGGGGGATTCGGGACCCGACTCCGCCCGCTCACCCGGGACCTCCCGAAGCAGATGCTCCCGGTCGTGGATCGGCCGATGATCGAGCACGTCGTAGCGCACCTGGCCTCCCATGGCGTGACACGGGTCGTCCTGTCGCTGGGCTTTCGGCCGGAGGCGTTCTCCGACGCCTACCGGGACGGCACCTGTGCCGGTCTCCCGCTCCACTACGCCGTCGAGCCCGAGCCCCTGGACACCGCCGGCGCAGTGCGCTTCGCCGCCCTCGAGGCCGGCATCAGGCCCGGAAGGTGGTCTGGCATCGGGTCCGGCCGTGGTACCGGCACGGAGGCCGGCGTCGGCGGTTGTGGCGGCAGCGGAGACAGGACCGAGTCAGGCCATGGTGGCTCTGACACGTTCCTGGTGCTGAACGGCGACGTCCTCACCGACCTGGACGTCACTGCCATGGTGGCCGCCCACCGGGCGGCCGGCGCCGAGGCGACGCTCGCCCTGACCGAGGTGGATGATCCTTCGCGCTACGGCGTGGTCCCCACCGATGCTGACGGTCGGGTGCTCGGCTTCGTCGAGAAGCCCGACGCCGCTTCGGCCCCGTCCCGGTGGATCAACGCCGGCACCTACGTGTTGGAGCCTTCGGTCCTGGACCGCATCCCGGCCGGTCGCCGGGTGTCCATCGAGCGGGAGGTCTTCCCGGCAATGGCCGCCGAAGGATGCCTCCACGCCATGCGGTCCGACGCCTACTGGATCGACACCGGCACCCCCGAGGCCTACATCGGGGCGCAACTAGACCTGGTCGACGGCACGCGTGGAGACCTTCCGGCCGTCCACCCGTCGGCCACGGTGGACCCGTCGGCAGAGGTCCGACGGTCGATCGTCATGGCGGGGGCGACTGTCGGCCCGGGCGCCGACCTGCTCAACTCCATCGTGATGGATGGTGGGAGGGTTGGTGCCGGTGCAGTGGTGGCCGATTCGGTGGTGGGCCCCGGCGCGCACGTCGGCGAAGGGGCGTCGCTCACCGACCTGACCGTCATCGGAGCAGCTGAGATGGTGGGTGCCGGTATCGAGCTGGCCGGCGTGCGGGTGCCGGGGGACTCCTGACATGGCAGTCCTCGTCACCGGCGGAGCCGGCTACATCGGGAGCCACACCGCCGTCGTGCTCCACGAGGCCGGGCGCGACGTGGTCGTGCTGGACGACCTCTCCAACTCGTCGGTGGCAGCAGTCGAAGCGCTGCGGGCACTGACCCGGCCCGACCTGGTGTTCGTACAGGCCGATGCCGCCGACGTCGACGCCGTCGGACGGGCCATCGTCGACCACGACGTCGACGAGGTCGTCCACTTCGCAGCGTTCAAGTCGGTCAGCGGTTCGATCGCCGACCCGGACGGCTACCACCGCAACAACGTCGGTTCGACGGTCGGCGTTGTGGAGGCCATGCGCCGCCACGGCGTATCCCGGATGGTCTTCTCGTCATCGTGCACCGTCTACGGCGAGCCGACCAGCCTGCCGGTCACCGAGGACTCTCCGATCAGCGCCTCCAACCCTTACGGCGCAACCAAGGTGGCCTGCGAGGAGTTGCTGGCCGCTGAGGCTGACGCCGGCGGGCTGGACGTCCTCCTGCTGCGGTACTTCAACCCGGTGGGCGCGCACCCCAGCGGCGACCTGGGAGAGGACCCGCGTGGCACCCCGGACAACCTCGTGCCGTATCTCATGCAGGTGGCGGTCGGCCGCCGGGAGAGCCTCGCTGTATTCGGCGACGACTACGACACGCCGGACGGTTCGGCCATCCGCGACTACATCCACGTGGTGGACCTGGCCGAGGGTCACCTGGCGGCCCTGGACGCGCTGGCCG
>Ga0207990_1001218_pt1 | contig 13643 bp, 20 predicted proteins | sample ETNtaG_8_FD_185780 | JGI IMG/M metagenome (GOLD analysis project Ga0207990, IMG submission 185780) | Marine microbial and viral communities from oxygen minimum zone, Eastern Pacific Ocean - ETNP201406SV75 (SPAdes) (version 2) | ecosystem: Environmental > Aquatic > Marine > Oceanic ...
AGATTTTGGTTTAGATTTTGGTTTAGATTTTGGTTTAGATTTTGGTTTAGATTTTGGTTTAGATTTTGGTTTAGATTTTGGTTTAGATTTTGGTTTAGAAAGCATGAAAGACTGTTCTTTTAAAATATCTTTTAGATCATGTTGTATATCAAAAACAGTTTCAAGTAACTCTTCCAAAGATTCAGAATATTGTACATATGCAGAAATTAATTCAGTTTTTTTCTGATTTGTTTTTGAAAGAAATTCATTTCTACGCAACAAATTTGAAGAATCAATTAATTCAGGAGTGTCAGATATTGAACCACCAAGTTGATTTAATTCAGACTGATATTGTTGTATTTTTTTTCGTAAGTCATAGATTATTTCACCTGCACCAATTTTTGTCAATACAAAAACACCTAACGGTAAGTGAATTAAAGATTTTCTAAATTTTGAATCAAAATCAGATATTTTCACATATTCATGTACAGTATAAGATAAAAACAAACTAAATCAAATTTATTCAGATGAAAAATTATCTAAAAAAAGTTTCTTGTGCGGTATTTATTATTTTATTAAGTTCAGCGAGCATTACTGGAACATCATATGCACAAATAAATTCAGATAAAATGAAATTCAATGAAGCAAAAGAGTATGTGTATGATGGAGAGTATAGACAAGCAATTGGGATTTATAATGAAATTTTAGAAAAAACACCTAATGATATCTCAGCTCTAAAAATGAAAGGAGTAGTACAAATTAATCAAGGAAATTATACAAAAGCGCTAGAACAGTTCTATAAAATTTTACAATTCATACCAAATGACACTATTGCACTAACAGGAATGGGAATAGGGTTCGGATATTTAGGAGAATATCAAGAATCCAGGAGTTATTTTGAGAAAGTAAGTAAAATAAAACCAAATGATACCGTGATTAAAAATTACAAAGAATTTGTAGATACAGTCATAACAAAATACCCATACACACCAACAAAAAAGCCAGTAGGACTAGAAGAGGAGCACATCACATCAATTCCAAATTGGATTAAACAAATAGCTAAATGGTGGTCACTAAAACAAATTGAGGATTCAGAATTTGTTTCAGTATTACGATATCTAATTAATAACAAGATCATCCAAATCCCGCCTGTAATTACTCAAGAGATAGCAGATGAAAAAATTCCCGAATGGATAAGAAATAATGCAGGTTGGTGGGCAGATGGCACAATTGATGATGACTCATTTATTCAAGGAATTCAATACATGATAGAAAAAGGGTCAATTTCAGTTACAATACAAGAAAAATCACAAAAAAAACTAGATCATGAGTTCTTTGTATTCAAAAAATATCTAAGAGATATTTCAAATAATATTTCAAAAGAAAAAAGATACATTGAATTTCCAAATCCCAGTCAAGATGTCATAAAGAAATTTCTTAGAGATTATAATAAATGGAATTTTGAAGATGAAGTAAAAAATGCATCAGAGAGATTTCCGGATCCGACATATGAAATCATAGATGAAAAATACATTATTCATTATAAGGTGTTTATCAATGATCAGCCAATAGGACTACCATTAGATCATGTCAACACATTAAAAAATTCTTTTTCATTTTGGGAAGAACAAAAACTCAAAACCAATGATCAAAAAGCTAAAATGAAATTTGAGATAACAAATTCGAAACAAGATGCAAATGTCTGGGTCACATGGGTGGTAAGAGATATTGGAGAAGGGGTTCTAGGACATGCACATCTTGGAAAAGGGGTTGTGGAAGTTACGTTAGGAGATTATAGATGTGATGGAAGTTTTCAGCTTTACAATATTAAAAGTGTGGAAACCATCATGACACATGAAATAGGACATTCCATAGGTTTGAAACATAATGCGGAAAAAAATAATATTATGTATCCATCATTTTCTCCATCATATGCTTACTGTATTTTAGATTGAAATCAAAAAAAACTAATTCAATAAAATAGAATTAGCTCAACCTACATACAATTAACCATTAGGAAGTTAGTAAAATCAATATTAGTATAAAAAACCATTCAAAAATTGCATGCTTAAAAATACAACCACAACAAGCCCAAAATGCCCATCATGTTTGAATCTAAAAATTGTCACAGATCAAAACACAGGTGAGTTATTTTGTAGTAAATGTGGACTAGTGTTAACAGATAAGATTACAGATACAGGTGCAGAATGGCGTTCATTTTCAAGTGATGAGGGTAACAAAGCAAGAACAGGTGCTGGAACTTCAATTAGGATGCATGACATGGGATTATCAACAGTCATCGGTGCAGCAAACAAAGATTCAACAGGAAAACCGTTATCAGCAAGTGTAAAAAGCTCAATTGAAAGATTAAGAACTTGGGACAGTAGAAGTCAAGCAAATTCATCAGCAGATAGAAATCTCAGACAAGCACTAAATGAAATGGATAAACTAAAAGATAAACTTGCATTAAGTGATGCAGTAATTGAGAAAGCAGCTTACATTTACAGAAAAGCCATGGAAAGAAAATTAGTAAGAGGACGTTCAATTCAAGGATTAGTTGCAGCATGCCTTTATGCATCATGTAGAAATACTGAGACACCTAGAACACTAGATGATATTTCTCAAGGAATCAATATTCGAAGAAAAGATGTTGCAAGGTGTTACAGATTACTTTTCAGAGAACTCGAATTAAAAATGCCAGTAGTAGACCCAGTCAAAGGAGTTTCAAGAATTGCAAGTATTGCAGGGTTGAGTGAAAAGTGTAAGCGTAACGCAATTACAATGCTCAATAAAGCAAAAAAGATAGGGGCAGTTGCAGGAAAAGATCCAATGGGTATAGCAGCAGCAGCATTATATCTTTCTTGTATTAGTATAGGAGAATCAAAATCACAAAAAGACATATCTCAAGCATCAGGGGTTACAGAAGTTACAATCAGAAATAGATGTGCAGGATTACGAAAAGTTTTAGATGTATAAAATATTATTTTTCAGACCTTTGAAATTCTAATTTATCCCAAGGGAAAATCACATATGCATCATTGATTGTTTTTTTAGCAAAAATCAAATTTTTGGGGTATTTTTTTCCACGCCTTGCAAATAAGGTAGCAAAAACTAGTTTTGATGGAGAATTCACTTTTGATAAAATTTTTTCAAAAGTTTTTCCAGAATCAAAAATATCATCTACAAACAAAGAATCAGAAGTGATTTTTCTTTTATCAACAAAAATAGATTCAATACCCAAATGATCAGCAAGTAAACGTGAAGGGACTAATCCACCCCTACTCAAAGTTGTGATACTTGAAAAAGATCGATTTAATTTAGAAATTTTTTTAGAAAGTATTTTTATCATAGAATCTATTTCATTCCAGCTTACATCTTGTTCTAAAGACATGATTCATTCTAAAAGTAATGAAATTAAGTTGTTATGATTAGAATGTCTTTGTAGGGGTTTTTTTAAGTGGTTCAACTAATTTTAGAATTTTAAATGCCAGTTTACTAAAATCTACTTCTTTTTCAGAAGATACCAATAAAACATCATCATTAGATAATGGAAAACTCATCACAATCACTTTATCTCTATAGGAAATTGAAAAATGAACTTTGCCAAATTCCTTATCAAACTCATGTCTCATCTTAACACGTAAAGCAAGTTCCATGAACATCATCTCGTCTTGTTTCTGGTCTTCTAGTGAAAGTAATCCATTTTTCATTCCACCAGCCAAAAGATGTCCTCGACTATTGATGAATCTGGCAGAACGCATTTTTAGATTTAATTTAATGATTTTCTTACAGATTGTTTCAAGTTCCACAACACTATCCATAGGTCTAATTAAATAAACGAACTATTTATTGCGATCTGAATTTACTGATATCAGTGACATCACAATCCCCTAAGGAAACAACCGACTATTACAAGCATTTGTCATTATTTTGGACAGATATTATGCATTTGATGGCAAGCAAACCCCAAGCATTAACATCAATTGGTCCAATGAGATCTTTTACATCAAATTCAAAAAAAATATCAACTGAGCTTATCGAAATAAACGAATTATTGAGAGAATTCAACCAATATTATTCAGCATACTACAAACAGCTTGCAGAAACATGGAGTATTGCTCAAAAAAAAGTGAATCAAAAATCACAAAAAGTACCTCAAGACGTAGAGCAAATAGAATCAGTGAAAAGAGTATGGTTAGACATATTTGATAATGATTTTACAGAGTTGTTTGATTCAGGAAGATTTGGTGAAAACTATGGAAAACTAGTAACCAAAGAGCTAGAATTAACTAAACATTGGAACAACATCACAAATGTGATTTTACAATCAGTGAATTTACCAAGTAAAGAAGAGATAGACGAGGTTTACAAAGAGATACATTCTCTTAAAAAAAGAGTTACAAAATTAGAATTAGAATTAAAGAAAAAAGGGAAAGTTAAAAATGCAAACTGAGTCAAACATAGATCCAAAAATAATTGAACAGATTTTAAAATTTAGCAAAAATGTAATTGAAGCACCAAAATTAGTTTCTGCACCTGATGAAATTAGTTTAGAAGTTACACCGTATGATGTAGTTCAAGAAATTGACAAAACAAGGTTGTTGCACTATTCATCACTTACAGACAAACAACACAAAACACCATTACTAATTTCATATGCTTTGATTAATCGATTTCACATACTAGATATTCATCCAGAAAAAAGCTGGGTTCGAAATTTACTTAAACAGGGATTTGATGTATACATGTTAGACTGGGGGACACCAACTAGCATGGACAAATATCTAGATTTTGATGATTATGTAAATGGGTATTTGGATAATTATGTAGAACATATCAAAAATGAGTCATCTATTGAAAAAATTTCATTGCAAGGATATTGTACAGGTGCAACTATTGCAACAGCATATACAACATTACATCCAGAAAGTGTCAAAAACTATATCGCAACAGCTCCAGTAATTGACGGGTGGAGAGATACCACAGTAATCAGTAATCTTGCAAAGCACATGGATGTGGATAAAATGGTAGATACTATTGGCAATATGCCTCCAGAATTCATGTATTATTGTTTTTCAGTATTAAAACCGTTTGAGCAAGGTATAGAAAAATATGTTAATTTTTTCAAAAATATTGAAAATAAGAAATTTGTAGATAGTTTCCTCAGAGTTGAAAAATGGTTAGGAGATACACCGCCTATTCCAGGAGAATTATTCAAACAATGGATCAAAGATATCTATCAAGACAATTTGTTGATTCAAAACAAGATGTATGTAGGTGGTCAACGTATAGATTTGAAAAAAATAGATATGCCAGTATTTACACAAGTAGCAGTTGGAGACCATTTAGTATCCCCCGAATGTAGTATGCCACTTCACTACGCAATAGGAAGTGAAGACAAAACACTTAGAATGTATCCAACAGGGCATGTGGGAATGATTGCAAGTTCATTATCACAGAAAAAGGTATTACCTGAGCTTGGTAAATGGTTACTAGAAAGATCATAAAAAAGAAAATAATATTTGCTGTTAGTTATTCTTTGGTGTAAAAATAGAAACCCAAGAATTTAGAATATTTTGATTTAATTCAGTTAAGGATTTTGCATTGTCGTTAAAGGTTTTGATGTTTTGTTGTGTTGCATCAATTGTCACAAGAGTAACTTGATTCTGAATAGATGTTGCTTTCGTAACTTCTTCAACAGTATTTTGAATTACTTTAATTCCAGTTTCAGGAATATTTGTAACCATACCTATTTTTCTTGCATATTCTTTTTGTAACGCTACTGTAGAATCTACAACATTTTCATAAGCTTGTATAAATTCCTGCTGTACATTTGTAATTGATTGATGGTATCGAGGAACTGAACTTCTAATATTTTTGAAGAATTTATTTACATTTTGTTGATATATGGAAAATAGATCTTTTGAATTTTCTTGTTTAGTTTTATTCAATTTTTAGCACCCTTAGATTTTGATTTTTTTGCAATTGGAAAGACTATAACTTGTACCAAATCACCTTCACCTAATTCAAGTGCATTTCGTTCTGCTTCTGGAATTGAAATTCGGCCATTACTTCCCACAGTGGTTTTGTATGCACCCCAATTCATAAAAGATGGAAGCATTTGTCCAAGGCTAAACATTGTTTCCATACTTTTGTTTCGCATGGATGACATATTTTCCATCATGTTTGATTGAGCTTGTTTAGTGTTTTCAGATACTTCTTTGAGAGTATCTAAAGGGTTGAATTTTTTAGTAGGTTGATTAATCATGAGAGAACCAAAACTTTTCATAAATTCAGATTGAGCATTACCACTTTTTTTAATCCATTCCTTGAACATTTCTGTTGGATCATATGGGTTACTATTACCACTCATTGGTATTAGTAGGATATTTTAGGTATTTAAATGATTCTAAGACGAATTTAAGAATTCAAGAACCTTGGAGGCAAAAGAAGAAGGATCTTGAACATATGGAGTATGTCCAATTCCATCCATCTTGAAAAATGTGCAGTTCTTAATTGATTCAACAAATTCATCTGCATGTATGATTGGGATTACGGGATCATCGGAGCCCCAAACAATCATTGTTGGAACAGTTATGGAGTGAAGTTTTTCTGTAATTACTTTTGCATTTTTCAATCCTAGAATGGTGGACATGAAAGCAAGTTTTGCGTTAGGTAACTTCATTCGTTTAACGAAACCATCAATAATTTCGGGATTGGGACTTTCTCCAGAACCTTCCATCATTTCAAATGCATTTTTTGCATTTTGTTCATTCGGATATAATGCAGCCATTATGTATGCGTCAAGTGCAGGTGTAGATTGTTTCATCATTCCAGAAGGGGAAACTAGAACAAGTTTTTCAACATTTTTTGGATGTTCTGCTGCATATTCAGCAGATATTTGTCCACCCAAAGAAGATCCAACAATTATAGGATTTTTGACATTAATAGAATCTAAGAATTTTTGTAAAAATTTTGAAAAAAAATCAATTGTGTAGTCAGTTAGAGGTTTATCACTAAAACCAAATCCAATGAGATCAGGGATTATAACATGAAAAGATTTTTCAAAAAATGGAATTACCTTTTCCCATCTTTCTGCAGATGCACCTAATCCATGAATTAATACAAGTGTTTTTGTAGAATCTCCCGATTCTAAATAACGGATCTTATTATCATCAATTTGGACAAATTTTTCATCCACACTTTTAGCTTCAATTGTGTTTATAGATAAGTTTTGACGAATTTTCCGATCAACAATACATTTTGGTTTTTAAGTATTTACAAAATTAACGTAATCATCTTTTTTAATATCAAAAATAATAAAAATATATGATTAAAAAGGAGATTTCAAAGATTCTGGTCCCGCTTGATGGTTCAAAAAACTCCGTTAGAGGTATGGAGATGGCAATTACCCTTGCCAAGCAATGTGGCGCAACAATAACAGGAGTGTATTCAATTTATGCACCACCCCATTCAGAATTCAGAGGGATTGGTTCAGTTGAAAAGGCATTCAATTCAAAAATAAAAGAATTCATGGGAGATGCAAAAACTCTGGCTGAAAAAAATGGAATTAAATTCAAAGAGAGATTGATGCGAGGAGATATTGGATACAACATAATCAAATTTGCACATGGAAAAGAAAAATTTGATATGATAATTATGGGGTCACGTGGCAGAAGTTCTACAAAAGAAGTATTTTTTGGAAGTGTTTCAAATTACGTAGTACATACATCAAAGATTCCAGTTTTAGTTGTCAAGTAATTTTATTACAATCCATGTTTTTTGAAATATTTTTGATGATATTCTTCTGCTGCATAAAATATTGGTGCAGGGACAATTTGTGTAATTATGGGATTATCAAAAATTCCAGATGAATTCAAAGTTTGTTTAGAATTTTCGGCAGTTTCTTTTTGTTTTTCGTCATGATAAAAAATTGCTGAACGATATTGAATTCCAACATCAGGTCCTTGGCGATTCAAGGTTGTAGGATTATGATTTTTCCAAAATACATCAAGTAATTCTTCGAAAGAGATTTCATCTGGATCATATTCCACTTGTACCGCTTCTGCATGTCCTGTTTTATCAGTACAGACTTCTTCGTATGTAGGATTAGGAAGTTGGCCTCCAATGTAACCTGCTTTGGTAGATGAAATTCCATTTGTCTTACTAAAAATATCTTCAACATGCCAAAAACATCCTGCACCAAATGTTGCTTTCAATTTAATAGGTTTCAGCATTCGCTAAATTAAAACTATTTGATAAAAATAAAATTCAAGATATAAAAAACAATTACTTGACATTGGTAAAAATCTCAACAACTTTTTTTGCCAAACTTTCAATGTTAGCAGTTGGTTCAGCTGAGATTAGTAACAAAATCTGAGTAATTGGAAATGGAAAACTTACCAAAACAGCCTTGTCACGTCTTGCAGCTAGATAGTTAATTGGCCCCAAACTTTCATCATATTCTTTTCTAATAGATGCTTTTGATACAAATTCTAAAAATGATTGTAGTCTGGTCTCGTCACCTTCATGAGGAGTGAGACCTTCTTTGAATCCACCTGCAATTAACTGACCATCTTTATCTACAATCCCAGCAAAACGAATTTCAGATTCTTCAAGTAGTTGAGCACATTTTTGAGTATACAAATTATTTTGTTCAGACATCATGTAAAATTTAGTATATCAAAATAAAAACCTAGCCTATGATTTGATAAAAAATTACTCTAAATGACATTTCAATAACACATAATCAATAATTTTTTCTTCTGATGCTTTTTTCATTTTTTGGATAGACTGAAAAAGAATTGATTCAACATATGATGGATAACACTCCAAGATAGATTTCTTTAATTTTTCTCTATGTTCAGTGTAATAATCAGCTAATGGATCATATACAGATGAACCAATTAATTTTTCTTCAGATATGACAAATCCCGCTAAATTTACAAGGTTGCGAACCTGTTCTAGAACATAATGTTCAGAGGACCACGTAAATTTCAAAATTCCCAACTTGGTAATGGATGACGAATTCAAAGTGACAGGAATTGCTAAAACCAATAATCCAGAATCAGTTAAAACTCGTTTTGACTCAGAAAGAAATTCTGAAAGAGGTTTGAAATGTTGTGCAGATTCCAATGCCAAAACTCTATCAACAGAATTATCAGCAAAAGGCAATCCAGTAGAAGAAGAGTTAACAGATTCAATTTGTAATTGTCTGCCAGAATAAAGCTGAGAATAATTGATATTAACACAATTTACAGACAAATTTTCAAATTTTTCTTTCCAATAAAGTGCAGGTCCAGACAGTCCACTACCAACGTCAAGAATTTGTTTTGCTGAACTGAGTTCTGCCATATTTGCAAAGTAAGAACATAGATTTTGTTGAGCAGATAGAGGATCAATGTTATTATCATCCCAGAAGCCAAAATTGAGCATATTTCCACCTGTTGCTATCTGCATAACAGGGGACAACGCACTGTAAAGATTTACAACATCTTTTTCATTACGACGAAAAGTCCATAAAAAAACATCCAGGAGGTTAATTGTGACCAAAAATAATTTCAAATATTATTGAAATGAGGGGTATTAATTTCTAAGGTAACCCTTCAGAATCTTCGGCACAATGTTTGTGAACCCATTGATCATCATTGTTTTTTGAGATCTCTTTACCTGGTTGAATTTTATCACCACATGAGATACAAGATGTTGCAAATTTTGCTTTCATAGATTACTAATCTCATCTGCAAATATATCAACTAGGTTTGAATCGATGTTGACCAATAATTAACATATTTTATAAATTTGAAAATAATAAAATCTTGTATGACTGATTCAAAAATTATTCTTGCAAAATGGTCAGACAGGTTTGTTGCATGGTTAATAGATTTTGTAATAATATCATTAATTTCAACTATAATCATTTTCGGATCATTTGGAACAATTAACTATGAATTTGGAGAGGGTTTTTGGGCAGAAAATTCACAGTACATTCCAACTAGCATGATATTCTTAGGATATTGGATTGTTTTAGAATATAAAACAGGTCAAAGTATAGGGAAAAAAATTATGAAATTGAAAATAACAGACATCAATGGAGGTAAACCCAGTTTTAAGGGGGTATTGATTAGTAGTTTTGGTAAGGCATTTTTACTTCCATTTGATTTGATTTTAGGCATGATTTTGACTAATGAAAAACGTCAAAGGATTTTCAATCGATTAGGAGACACATTAATTGTAAAAATAAAAACATCAGAAGAAGAATCTGAAACAAGATACATCAAAGATTAATTTTGTCAGATTTTCTTAGACAATTACTTTGAAGAATTAACCAACAGATCTATTAGCAAGATGAGTTATTTTGACAATTAATGTCAGAAAGTAAAAAATGGTGGACAGACATGCCAAGTGAACTTCAAAAAGACATTGAATGTGAAGAGTGACTAAACTAAAAAAAAGAATTAGTCAATAGTTATAATTCAGAATTTAGATATTTTTCCATAATTCATTATCGTTAACATTTCTTGAAAAAATTAAACAGTTTTTCATATTTTTGATAACATGTTTTTTATCGTATAATGAATTCATTAAATTTGGTAGTAGTCAACTGAATGAAAACGTTGGTACAGAAAAAAGGATCAATGGACAAGAACAAGTTCTTGCAAAAGGTTTCAGAGGATTACTATCAAATTTTTGATCTGAGATTAATTCTTTAATCGTATTTTTCCTAAATGTTCATGAAATTTTGCATCCACCAAAGAAATAGTCATAAATATCATTATAAAAGTTGACAATTATATGGAATATTATAAAAATAACTTAAATTCAATCAGTTTTTTAAAATATTCTTAAATATTTGTTTAACCGTAAAGTTACATGAAAATAGATGAAAAAGATACTCAGATTTTAAAACATCTATTATCAGATTCTAGACAATCTGCCAGACAATTATCATTAAGAATGGGAGTGTCCACAGTGACAATGATTTCAAGAATGAAAAAACTTCAGGAAGGAAAAATAATTCGTGGATTTTCTGTTCGTCTAGATCATGAACTTCTTGGATACGACATCACTGCAATAATCGAGATTACAACAAATCAAGGAAAAATGTTAGAAATTGAAAATGTTATTGCAAAAAAAGAAAATGTGATTGGAGTGTATGATATTACAGGGAATGCAGATACAATTGTAATTGCAAAATTCAAAGACAGACAAACTTTGAGTGATTTCATTAAAAAATTATCTGCAATGTCAAATATTCAAAACACAATTACTCATATTGTTTTGAATACAATTAAAGAAGACAGTCGTTTAATTTAAAAAATATAGTTATTTTGCTATTCGTTCAGAACTAACAACACTCCCAGAGGTATTATCAATTTCTAATGCAATCTCTTGATATCCTACATTAGCAATTACTGAAGTGGTTTGTTTTGGCCCAAGAGAAATAATTGATTCTAATTCAAAATAATCATATCCATCTTGAAGTAATTTTTCACGAACAATTTGTATTATTTTTTCATCATTAATTGGAATTTTTTCTTTTAGGGTCTTAATCCCTAACGCAATTAAAATCAAAATTACAAATAAGCCAAATCCAATCTGAAACCAAAATAGTATCATTTCTAATCCAATATTGATTTAATAGAATTTATGATGTATTATTTAAAGATCAAAAATGTATTTAGAAAAAAGACGTTTTTCTTACATTTTTAAATTTTAAAACTAGCAATTCTGAAAAACTAAACATTTGTGAGATTTTAGAAAAATCTCAAGTGAATGCTAAAATTTCTCGATTTAGACTTTTTTCCCGTAGTTTTTCTTTCTCTTTTTCTCTATCTTCAACATTTTTTGACATGTATTAGTAAAGGAATTATTTGATTTATTGTAGATGGTGAAAAATCTAAAATATTGTCTAAAAATTTGCAAAAAATTAAACAATTTTTAAATTCAATTTGAGAAAATATGAAACAAGAAATTTACGATTTAATGTTTTTTAATTTAAACATGTTAGAAAAAATCTAAATTTTTAAAAGAATTTATGGTTTTTTAACAATAAAATTTATTGATTATTTTTACCTGAATGATTCATGGCAGAAGCTGGAATTGCAGCATATGGAGCAGTTGTAGGCGTATTTATCACGCTTGCAATAGTTTTGTTTTCGCTGCGCGGAAAAGGACACCCCGATCCATTAGAATAACATTGAAAATAATGAAATTGCATTATTGAATTTGTGGATGTAATGATATATCTAATGATATGCAATGGACAATACTGAACAAGTTCAGGTAGTTTACAAAAAAATTTAATTTTTCAAAAAAAATTTTAATAGTTTATCGACATAGTACTTGATAACGAGGGAATGCTGTTAGTTGCAGAACAGATTAGCAGAGCATAATGGATATTTTTTTCCACTCATATCCTCGTTGTTTTGTTAATATAGATTTTAATCAATTTTTAAAAAAATAAAATCTCAGTCTTGTTCTGAGATAACATTCAAGGTCATACTAGTTTTGATGTGAGGTAGTGATCGGATTGCCTTTGTAATCACAGTTTCCATAGAAGAGTAGTCTGGAGATTCTATTTTACATAAAACATCATAGAATCCAAATACAACATCAGCTTCCTTTATTTCTGGAATCTGACTCAGACTTTTTAGTACTGCGTATTCTTCGCCTTTTTCAGTATGAATTATGACATATGCTTGAGAAGAATTTTTTCCAAGCATTGCGTTGACAAGTTTGTCAGCAGGTTGGAATAGATCCTCACATTCAGAACGAGTCAAAGTCATCGTAGAATGTATTTCAGGCATTTTACGAATTGTTCCAGTAACAATGTTTTGGATTCCAGCCTCATCATCATCTGATTCTACTTTTGCCAGGATGTCATAAAGACCAAAGGTACCATGAGACTCGGTGACACCGTCAATTGCATTCAATGCAGAAATAACATTTTTTTCTGCACCCAAATCACAGTTCATCAAGACGTATGCTTTTGCCATTTATATCACCAATTATTCTTGGCCCTGAATTCCCATCAATGTTAGAGTAGAACGAATTTTTGGGATTTTTCGAATCTTCCAGGTAATCGTCTCACGTAATGACTCTACCAGATTAGATTCAACCTTGGCCAAGATGTCATATGCTCCAAAGGTACCATGTACTTCCTTGACACCTTCAATTGATTTTAGTTCTGCAATTACTGATTCTTCAGAACCTAGCTCACAGTTTATGAGAACATAAGCTGTTGCCATTATGGGGTGACTCCTATTTTCATAGATATAGTATAATGTTGATACATATAAGTAATAATCTAAATATTTTAAATAGTTGTGATATAAAATTGATTATTACTAAATGAATGTTTAGTAAAATAATAAATTTTTTAAAAAAATTATCATTTCTTTGAAATAAAAATTCTTAAAATGATTCAAGAAAAATTTCAAGAATATTCAATATGGTTTGTCGTGTAATATGTGAGAACCTAGTTTACACTAGGGAGTGATTAAAATGAAATCATCGTACAAGTCGTGTATATTTCCACTTAGATGATTGAAAATGATCATCGCGCATAGTCTCTATGTAAGTGGCTGAACCGTTATGTTGGTCTATTAGTAAAGGCTGGCTCATCACTCGCCGAAGCTTGTGATCTACACCACCTTCCTATC
>Ga0207990_1001220_pt1 | contig 13636 bp, 10 predicted proteins | sample ETNtaG_8_FD_185780 | JGI IMG/M metagenome (GOLD analysis project Ga0207990, IMG submission 185780) | Marine microbial and viral communities from oxygen minimum zone, Eastern Pacific Ocean - ETNP201406SV75 (SPAdes) (version 2) | ecosystem: Environmental > Aquatic > Marine > Oceanic ...
GGCCCGGAAAGACGCCGAGATGGCCATTGAATACGCCAAGAATCGGGTGGCTTTCGGGCGGCCCATCGGCTCATTCCAGTCGGTGCAGCACATGCTGGCCGATATGCTTCTGCACGTCGACGGCGGCCAGATGCTGACCTTCGAAGCGCTATGGAAGATGGATAATGACCTTCCCCACTCGGTGGAAGTGTCCCAGGCCAAAGCCTTCTGCAACGAGAAATGCGAGTCGGTAGTGCGCACTTCTCAGGTGATCCACGGCGGCATCGGCTTCATGATGGAGTTCGACCTGCACCTGTGGTTCCGGAGGGTGACCTCCTGGACCATGCGCTTGGGCACAACCTACGAACACCGCAGCCGGATAGCTGCGGCCCTTCTGGACGTCCCAGGCAGGGTTCGATTGGGTATGCCACTGCCCACAGCGGCCTAGTACCCAGTCCTAATGACAGATCAAGATGAGCCGCCTGATTCGACGGCGGCAATTATTTCGGAGAGTGACCAATGGCCAAAGATCCCGTTTGCGGCAAGGAAATCGATGAAGACCAGGCGCGGGCCGAGTCTTCGCAGACACAGTTTGGGGCCTCGGAAGTGGACCCTAATCAAGGAACCCGCATATTCCATGACGGACAGTGGATATATTTCTGCGGACTGGACTGCCGGGGCAAATTCCTGGCCAGTCCCGACACCTACCTCAACTAACCCACACCAGACCGGAGTAAGACAATGCCTGACGCCATCAAGCTTGACCCGAAGAAGACCGCTTTCATCATCATCGACATGGTGAATGCCATCGCCAAAGGCGGCCCCGGCCCCGACTACACGCTGCCGGACAACCGCAAGGACATCGTGGCCAGCTTCCAGAAGATGATCGCCCACTGCCGGAAGGTCGGCACGCCGCTCATCTACATCACCACTCACCGCAGGGAAGACAACGCCGACGCGCCCAAGACCATGTCTGACATCGGTGGTGGTGGCGGCAATCCAATGCTCAACGGTTCTAAGGCCGTGGACGTTATCGATGAACTGGCCATGCAGCCAGAGGACTTCCTGCTCGTGAAGCCTCGCTTCAGCGCCTACTTCGGCACCAACCTGGACCAGATACTGCGCTACCTTGGCACTGAGACCATCTTGGTGGGCGGTATCTCCACCCAGCGCAGCGTTGAGGGCACAGCCCGTGACGCCAAGAATCGGGATACCCAATGCGTGGTCGTCAGCGACTGCTGCACTGCCGGCGAGGTCGATGTCCATGAGATGACCATCAACCACGTCCTGCCCCTCCTAGTAAGGGTACGCAACACCGACGAGACGATTGCAGCTCTGAGCTAAGCTGGGTCGTCACTCAAATTAGGTAAGAACAAAGAAGGGCGTCCCGATCAACCGGGACGCCCTTCTTTGTTCTTTCGAGAAACCCCTTCCCCCTCGCAAGGGGGAAGGTTAGGATGGGGGCCTCCTGCTTGAATTCAGGGCAGCCATCTAACGAACGCTCTTGCAACCGGTGATGCCTGCTTTACCCAGATCCGTCGCCCCACACTAACCCTCCCCCATCGCGATGGGAGAGGGGATTATTTGACTCGGCGCTCGCCATAAATTAGCAAAACCAACCTCGGCGCAACGTCAGTAGGAGCGGGTTTCTGATCCGCCCAAGCGCTGGACAACCAGAGTCGAATACTTAGGCCGAGTTCATCTACCCGGAACATTCTTAGTCTTGGCAACCACCTTGGCGAAAAAATAGGAGCAGGTTTCTAACCTGCTCCTACGTTACTTTGTTCGACCTACAAAAAGGCCCTCTCTATCCGGAGGGAGCCTTTTGTCTAAACAATATGCCGGCCTAGTCGTCGTAAGGCCTGAGTTTAACCTGATGGAGGGCCGGGATGACCTCTTTACCCAGGAGTTCGATGGACCGCATGGTGTCCTCGTGCGTCATAGCGCCCTCATTCCCGTAGATGTGGACGTATCCTGGGCTGAGACGCTCGATGATCTCCGTGAATTTCCTGGTCACGGTTTCCGGGCTGCCAACGATGATGTTATTGACCGCCTGCAACTCGTCGTAGGTCGTCGGGTTGCCGAACTCGGAAGTGCCGGTGCCCAGGGCTGGACGGGCGCGCTTCACTTCCACTGCACGGCGGGACTGGTAGCCGGGAGGATCGTTGTGCTCTCGCGGGCCTTTCTGGCGGTGGTCGGCGGTCCACATGAACTCGCGTCCGATCTCGATGGCTTTCTCGTCGGTATCCGCGACCACGCAGCGAAGCAAGTACCCGAAGTGCTCTGGGCCGGCCTTGTAGCCAACTTCTTTGGCGGTGTCGATGTAGATCTGCTTCAGCCACTCGGTGGTGTCCACCAGGGCACCCAGGTTCATGTAGGGGTGGCCATGTTGGGCCGCCCAGACCACGCTCTCAGGGCTGCCGGTGCCGGGGAACCAGATGTCAGGACGGGGGGTTTGCATGGGTTTCACCCACGGGTTAACCACCCGGTACTTGAAATACTGGCCTTCATGGCGGAAGGGTCCGTCGTCAGTCCAGCACTTGATGATCAGGTCGTGGGCCTCTTGGAACCGGGCAAAGTTCTCCGTGGGGTCTTGCCCGGACAGAAGGGTCTCAACGGCGGTGCCCCGCACGAAACCAGAGATGATCCGGCCTCCTGAGTAGCAGTCCAGCATGGCGATCTCTTCGGCCATGCGGATGGGGTCTCCCACCGAAATGACGTTGCCCAAGATGGCGATCTTGACGTTCTTGGTCAGTTTTGAGATAACGGCCGCATCCAGGTTAACGGCCGGCTTCATGCACCAGTACGAAGCGTGGTGCTCGTTGCTCATGATGCCGTCAAATCCAATTTCGTCGGCCAGTTGATACTGCTCGTGGTATTGGTTGTAGAGGACTGAAGCCTTCTCTGGGTCGAAGTAGGAATTGGGGAAACCGAGTCGGCCTGAGTCGTATTTCTTGAGGTCTTCCTCGCCGACGTGACCGTAGGGTTGTTCGGAGAACCAGTAGATCTCCGGGTGCTCCGTGGGACGTTTTAGCTGGTCAACCATTTGCTCCTCCTCGCCGTTGGTACCGGAGGATTATAGTCAATGGGAATTCTAGTGGCAACCATGTATCTGTAACAATGTTGTGGGATACGGGTTTTAGAGGTAATAATGGGGCCGACACTGAAAATCCGGACTGAAAACAGGAGAGGAATCCTTATGGCTTTAACATTGGGCGAGGCGAATAAGATGGTCCAGGCGGCGATAGCGGAAGCCGAGCGCATCAACATCAAGCTAAGTGTGTCGGTCTGCGACGCCGGCGGTCACCTGCTGGCCTTCAATCGCATGGAGGGGGCGATATTCATCAGCGCGGTGGCGGCCCAGGGCAAGGCGTTCGGCGCGGTGGGTTTCGGCCGGGACAGCAGCGCCATTCCGGCGGACTCGCCGGTGATACAGGCGATCATGGCCTCCCAGGGCGGGCGTGTCATACCGGCTCAGGGCGCGTTGTTGGTGGTTAAAGACGGGGAAGTGGTTGGGGCCATCGGCGGCAGTGGCGGCACCGCCCAGCAGGACGAAGACTGCGCCCGAGTGGGCCTGGCGGCGCTTTAGCCGACCGATTGCCTGGGGCGAAAAAAGTAATACTGGTAGTTTAGAGACGAGACAGCAGGGTTATCGGCGGGCGCCCTTGAGGTTCTGCTTGAGGCCGTTACGTTTGCGCGCCTCCGAGTTGACTCGTTGAACGAATTCCTCGATGGTTTCTGGTGGTTTTTCTTTCTTGACTCTGGGCTTGGACCGGACCATGTCGGGTGCTCCCTCTGTCCGATGGACAGGAATATTGCTTCTGAATCATTGGGCTGTCAATGAGACAACTGTAGGTAATCATACACTAAACGGCGTCTGAAGCCGGACCACCAGGTTCCTTGTATGAATAAAAGGGGAGCCCCTATTAGCTCCGGGCTCCCCTTTTTTATGCCTGGTTTGCGGGAAAAATTAGTTGGGGGTTACTGTTATGGAGCGGATCTCTCCGAACTCCTTCCGCAACTTGGTCCATTTTTCACCACCGTCGGTGCTCACGTACACGTAACCAAAGAGGGTGGCCGCGACCACGACGTTGGGAATCTCAGGGTTGTTGCCCAGCCAATAGACCACCGAGTTGGGCTCGACGGGCAGGTTGACAGGGGCCCAGTTCTTGCCGCCGTCGACCGTCTTCTGCACGCAGCCGACGACGCCGGGGATGAAGTCGCCGTTGCCGACGAACATTACATCGGGGTTGTCAGGCTTGACGATCATGCCGCGGCAGTAGGAACGGACATCTTCGGGATTGAACTTGGGGAAGTAATGGTAATCCCAGCTCTCGCCCTCGTCTTTGCTGGTGGCGAACCCGAAGGGGCTGGTGCAATACACAGCGGAGTCGGTGATGGCCATGCCGTGGATGTCGCCGTGGAACGGGTCCGGTCCCAGGTCGGGCAGGTGTGTCCAATTGTCGCCGCCGTCCAGGCTCTTGTAGACGCCGTCAACTTCGATGCCGGCCCAGATGGTGTTGCTGTCTCTGTGGTCGACAACCATGTTGGTGGTGCGGGGGGTGCCGATGGGGCACTCCTTGGTCACACCCATGGACAGTTTGTCCCAGGTCTTTCCGCCATCGCGGGAACGGAAGCCCTCGGGGCGGGTGCCGGCGAAGATGGTGTCGGTGTGGGCCGGGTCCACGGCCACCGACCAGACCTGCAGGTCGCCGATGGGCGAGTCCACAGTCTCCCAATTGATGCCGTTGTCGTCACTACGGAACAGTCCCAGACCGTCGGAGCCAGCTAGGATGCGATGGGGGTCGTTGGGGTAGGTTCGGATGGCCCGGATGCTGGACTCCGAAGGGATCGGGTTCCGGATCTTCGTCCAGGTCTCGCCGCTGTCGCCGCTTACGTTCATGCCTTGACCGATAGTGCCGACCAAGATCGTGAAATTGTCTGCCATGGTGCTGCCTCCTAAATTCCGCGTAAATTCGGGTGGGATGTTCGGTGATCGCTCGCCGGGTAAATAAGTGAGCCTATGATAGCCCCGGCGGGCAAAAAACGCCAGCGTCAATCCGCATCTGAGTTGTATCCCGTATATCTAATCAAGGACAGATACAGTTTGGCCGTCCTGCGATTCTACCTCCGCATCAATATCGTAAGGCAGACCGTTGACACTGGCTTACCGACCCAAGCACAATGGATTCTAAATATCAAAGATCACTGCGGGAGGACGGATATGGCTCAGACACAAGTTGCGAGTTACACCATGGAAGCCTTCGTTGAGGACGTGAATAACGTCTTCAGGAACGAGACAGACCCCCATATCCAGGCCAAGACCGTTACCGCCTATCTCAAGAAACTGCTGGCGGTGCCTGGTTGGCTGGAAGAGAAACTGGAACTTGAGGAAGAAGGCGGGTTTGGCCGCTTCTCGCTCCATCTGGACGAAGAGGCTGGTCACCCCGGCAACGGCTGGTGGCTGATGGCCTCGGTGCAGAAGCCCGGACAGGACAACCTTCCCCACGACCACGGTGTTACCTGGGTCGTCTACGGCGTCTACAAGGGCGCCATCCAGCAGCGGAAGTGGCACTGGGCATTCCCTGGTGAGGGCGTGGACAAGGCCCAGATCGTCGAGCATGGCCGGTTCATCCAGGAAGACGGCGCCGTGGCCTACTTCATGCCCGGTGAGATTCACGACACTCTGAACGTCCAAGAAGAGGGCCGCTCCCTGGTAGTGCGCCTGGAATCCCAGAAGCTGGACCGCGTAACCCGCTTCCAGTACAACCCCGAAGATGGCTCCATGAAGGTTATGGACCGCTAAGCTTCAGCGCAGACATTGGTTATAGAAAAAGCCCCGGTTCTACCGGGGCTTTTTTTGTGTAAACAGACGTGCGCCGAGAATACCGGCCCCCATCCTAACCTTCCCCCGCGAGAGGGGAAAGGACTACTGCGCTGGTGGCGAAGTGCGACATTCGATACAAAACCCCGAGCCGATAAATAAAACCCCCTCCCCAGTCGTCCTTCGACGGAATGAGGGGAGTGTTAGGGTGGGGAGGCGGTTCTGGGCAAGTCATCTTGCAGTTGTCAGGCAAGGTCTGCCTGGATTTCTGCTTTCGCAGGAATGGCGGTGGGAGCATGGAACCGGCTCTGGTATTACGCCGCCGCCATCTCCACTCTCAGTTTTTCAGTAGCCGCGACGTCCAGCGCCGAGGTCTTTGGGTCCACCACCACGCCGTACTCGCGGCGCACGTAGTCGGCGGAGAGCTTCTCCTGCTCTACGTCATCGGCAACGGCGTACATGTCCCTTTCAAGCGGGTCTCCGTAGCCGCCGGCGCCGGCTTGGACCACCCGGTACAGGTCGCCCTTCTTCAGTTGCCGAAGGGTTTTGCCGGGTAGTTTCTCTTCTTGATCGGTGCCGGGATTGAGATAGTTCTCTGTTGGGGTGCCCGGCTTGCCGCCCAGGACGCCCCACGGTGTGAAGTCAGTCCGGTCAGAGCGAAGCTGGAAGGTGGCGTCTTCTGCCAGCAGCCGGAACTCACGCTCGATGCCCAGTCCGCCTCGGTATTTGCCTGCGCCGCCGGTGTTGGGCACGAAGCCGTAGCGCTCCACCAACAGGGGCTGCTCGGACTCGATGCTCTCGATGGGGGTGTTGGCCATGTTCAGGATGGGCGCGGCCAGGCCATCTGCGCCGTCTAGGGTCGGTCCGCCGCCCCGGGGGCCGTCATTGGCGAATTCCAGGTATACCCAGGCCTTGCGGTTGGGGTGGTAGCCGCCCCAGCTAACTCCGATCTCTCCGCCACCCCAGGCAGCCGGCACCTTGCCGGGCAGGGCTTGGGCCATAGCGCCGAAGATGGTCTGGCAAATACGGAACCCGGCCAGTCCCCGGGCCGCCACCGGAGCGGGGTGCTGCGGGTTCACGAAGCAGCCTTCCGGGGCCGTGATGTTGAAGGGCCGGAAGAAGCCGCTGTTTGATTGTATTGCCGGGTCAATGAGGCATTTCATTACGGCGTAGACGTTGGACTTGGTGTAGGCGAAGTTTGGGTTGATGGAACCCTTGGCCTGCGGGGATGTGCCGTCAAAGTCCACGAAGAACTCGCCACCCTCGATCTTGACCTTGGCGTGTATCTCGATGGGGTGCATATCGATGCCGTCGTTGTCGATGTAGTCGGCGAACTCCCACTCCCCCTGGGGCAGCAATTCGATCTCGGCCCTGGTCAGTCGCTCGGTGGTGTCCAGGATGTCGGTCATGTAGCTCTTGAGTTCTTCCAGACCGTAGTCGTCCACCAGCCTAATCAGGTCTCGTTCGCCGAACCGGACCGCCGCCAAAAGGGCCTGGACGTCGCCCAACACCTTGTCGGGCACCCGGACGTTCTTCTCCAGGATACGCCAGACCGCTTGATTCAACTCGCCCTTTTCATACAACTTTAGGGGAGGGATGATCAGCCCTTCTTGGTAGATCTCAGTGTTATCGCAAGCGTTGCCCCCGGCCACGCGGCCGCCGATGTCGGTCTGGTGGCCGATGCAGCAGCTCCAGCCAACCAACACATCATTCTTGAAGATGGGCTTGAACAAGAAGATGTCGGGCAGATGGCTGGCCCCTTCGTAGGGGTCGTTATTGGCGAAGATGTCTCCCGGTTGCACGTCGTCGCCGAAGGCGTTCATCACACCCTCCAACGCCGGGGCCATGGAGCCCAGGTGGGGCGGCAGGGTTAAGCCCTGGGCCACCTGCAATCCCTCGGCGTTGAACAGCGACGTCGAGAAGTCCATGCCATGCTTGATCACCGCCGACCGGGCCGTGCGCACCACGGTTAGGGCCATAGTGTCGGCGATGCTCATCAGCGCGTTCTTGATGACTTCTCTTGTGACCGGGTCTGTGACTTGTTGCATCTGGGGCTCCTTCGTTTGCGGGCGGTGCGACGTGTTTCAGGATAACAGGGCGGGTTGAAAACCCTCGCCTACGGCTAGCTATTCCTTCTGAAGAATGATGTTGCTCCATTGGTCGGTGGTGGCGTTCCAGCCGGGGGGCACCACGGTGGTGGAGTCGTATTCCTCCACGATGAGCGGGCCTTCGGTCTTCTCTCCGGACAGCGACTGGCGGTCGATGATTGGCGCGTTGGCCCAGCCCCGGTTGGGACCGAAGTACACATCGCGCTGGGAGGCGTCGGAGCCATTGGACGACACGGGAAGTTCCAGCCGCTCGGGCATCCGTGGTGTCTCAGGTAGACCTCGGGCGATGACCCTCACGTTCACCAACTGATACCCGGTGTCGGGACTGTTGTAGCCGAAGCTGCGCTCGTGCTCCTCGTCGAAGGCTTTGATCACGGCGTTGACCGCTTGCTGGTTGACCTCGTTGCCAGGGTAGGGGACGGTCAGGTCTGAGACCTGCCCCTCGTATTTCATATCCAACTGGGTCAAGATCTCGTGGCGGCTGTCGTCGAAACCCTCCGCCCGTAGCTGGGTCCGACCTTGCTCCCAGAGGCTGTTGAGCAGCGCGGATAGCTCCGTTATGTCAAGTTCTGCAAAGGTCTTGAAGAAGGTCTGGACGAAATGGTGTTCGACGTCGGCGACCAACAGTCCAAAGGAACTGAACACGCCGGGGAACGGCGGCACCACCACACGGGATATGTCCAGCATCTCGGCCAGTCCTACGGCGTGCACCGGGCCGCTCCCGCCAAAGGTTATCAGGTCGAAACGCCTGGGGTCCCGGCCCCGTTCGCTGGAGACGGCGCGCAGGGCACGGCCCATGTTGGAGTTGACCAGGGTGTGGATGCCGTAGGCCGCCTCAACGTCTGACATTTCCAAGGGACGGGCCACGTTGTCTGAGATGGCCTTGCGTGCCAGGTCGGCGTCGATCTCGAATTCGCCGGCCAGAAGGTGTTTCTGATGTAGGAAACCCAAGAGGACGTTGGCGTCGGTGACGGTGGCGTCCTGCCCACCTAGCCGATAGCAGGCCGGTCCGGGGAAGGCCCCCGAGCTCTGGGGGCCAACGCGCAAGGAGCCGCTCCGGTCAACTGCGGCGATGCTGCCACCGCCGGCGCCCACTTCAGCCAGGTCGATGGCTGGAACCCTCAGGATGTGGCCGGAACCCCGCAGCAGCCGGTGGCCCACGCTAATCTCGCCGCCGACCTCATACTCGGGGGCTTGCAGTACATCGCCATTCTCGATGATCGATGCCTTGGCGGTGGTGCCGCCCATGTCCAGTGTCATCAGGTTAGGCATGCTCAATCGCTTACCCAGGTGGTAGGCCCCGACCACTCCAGCGGCCGGCCCCGATTCGATGCAGTAGACCGGGCGCTGTTTTGCGATGTCAGCCGTGGCCAGTCCGCCGTTGGATTGCATCACCGTCAACGGCACCTGAACGCCCATCTCAGTGAGTCCGTCGGTGAGCTGGGTCAGGTAGGTCTCCACCACCGGGCGGACGTAGCAGTTGATCACGGTGGTGCTGGTGCGCTCGTACTCCTTCATCTCGGGCAGCAATTCCGAGGAGATGGTCAGGTTTACCCCCGGCGCCTTCTCGGCCAGCACCTTGGCGATGTACTGCTCGTGTTCGGGATTGGCGTAGGAATGGAGCAGGCAGACGGCGACCGATTCAACACAGTTGTCCAACAGATACTGCACGACCCGGTCCACACCAGCCTTATCCAAGGGTTTGAGGACTTCTCCTTGGAAGTTCAGCCGCTCCGAGGCTTCAAGGCGAAACTGGCGTTTGACCAGGGGTGGGGGCTTCTCATAGTGGAGGTCATACAGCCGGGGGATGCGGTTGCGCCGGAACTCTAGGATGTCCCTGAACCCTTCGGTGGTAATCAGGGCGGTCTTGGCGCCCTTCTGCTCGATGATGGCGTTGGTGGCCACTGTGAACCCGTGACTGACCTCAGAGACCATCTCAGCGGTGATACCAAGCTCCCGGAGGCCGTTCTTGATGCCGTTCAGCACCGCCTGGCTATAGTCGTCGGGGGTGCTGGCGATCTTACGGGCCAGGACCTGGCCGTCGTCGCCCAGGAAAACGATGTCGGTGAATGTGCCGCCAATATCGACGCCAACGCGGAATTCTTGCACGCAGTTACTCGCAATCTGGAAGATATTGGGCATCATACTGTGGCGGGAAATCGGTGGCAAGGGCGCGATGGGAAATCTGGCTAGGCGGGCTTTACGACGGCGCCCGGCTTGCGGGGCAATTTGATTGCGGCAATTATCACCGCTCCCAACAACAACAGCGCACCGGCATAGATGAATGCCGCCTCCGTTCCCCAAGCCGTGACAATGACCCCGGCAATGATTGGCGAAGGGAGGGTGAACACGTGGCGAAACACGCTCATGACGCTCATGGTGCTGCCCTGAACCTGGGACGAGGAGAGGTCCATCACGGCGGCGGTGGCGATGTTGCCCGTCCCATAGAAGAACAGGCCCATGGCCCCGATCACCAGGGCAAGTTGGAATCCATTGGCCGTGGCCGGGATGACCAGATACAACACTCCCAGGCTGATATAGGCGGGCAGTAGCACCACCTTTCTGCTGAATCTGTCCGATACGATTCCCATGATTGGCTGGGAGACCATGCCCATCAGGTAGAGGAGCATCAGGTAGAACCCAAGGCCCAGCGTCGATAGATCCAGATCTTCGGTCAGATAGATGGGGAGGAAGGTCAGGACGCTTAGTCGACCCATGCTCATGAACACACCGGCGGACATGATCGCCAGGACACTGCGCTCTTTGAGCATGCCTTTGATGCCGCTCAGGTAGCTCTTGGCGCTGGGTCCAGGGCCGGCGTCCTTGTATTGGGAGCCCAGAGTGCGCCAGAGGATAAAGGCCAGTATCAACGCGGGCAACAGGTGCCACTGCATCAAGGTCTGCCAACCGACTACCAGCAATAATGCCCCGATCAAAAGTGGGGAGATGGTGTCGCCGATGCTGGCGCCAACCCCGTGGAGAGCCAAGGCGGTCCCCCTGTGGTCCGGGAACCTGGACGAAAGAGAACCAACGGATGAGGGGTGCCAAGCGGCCGATGCTAAGCCGATCATGGCGATACCCGGAAAGATCCAAAGATAGCTTAAGGCTAATCCCACCAGGAAGTAGGCCAGGCCGCTGCTGGCCAGGGCAAAGGCCAGGATGAGGGGCCGGTATTTGGCGAAGGAGTCGGCCAGGTAGCCGGAGGGCATGATCAGGATTCCGCCTGCCCCCTCCCGTACCGCCGACAGTGTGCCGACCTCCACGTCGTTGATGCCCAGCGTTTCCTTGATACTGGGCAATATCACGGGGAAGAGCTGCTGGTACCAGTGGATGACGGTGTGACCGAAGATGAGAGACCCCAGCAAGAACCGCCGCTGGACCTCTGTTTGTTGTGCCTCGGTTTCGGTTGTGGAGATGTCTGCCATGACAAGCGAAGCCAACCATATATAGCGAGGCCGGCCGAACGTGTTCCAATCTGGGGGCGGACGCCATCAAGAGCTTCCGCACCCTTTTAAATCTATTCGTACCCTGAAATCAGGAGTCTGCGAACACGAGAATGATACTTCTGGCGTGGACGCGTAGCAAGGGCCGTATGGCGGTTGAATCCGCTCCAACTGGATTGTTATTCTGATTCGGGTAGTGGATGGCGACTTGAGCAGAAGAAAAAAGCCGGAAGGCGTTGAGTTCTTGGATGACCCGTCTCCGGCCCGGTATCTCGAGGAAACCCTATGGCCGTGAGAAAGTTCTTCTGCGGGTAGGGGCACCCGCGTGGGAGGTCTGGTCTCCGAGGGTTATTCTTCTTATGGACGGATATTCCACCCGGCCATCGAAATGGTTGGTCGAGAAGGGTTCCCGTTTAGTTGGTCCACCATTGCGGAACAGAATGGACGCACGACTCACCCTGAGATGCGATATTGGCGCGTCGCGGGTATGCCGGAGCCTCACCCCCGCCCACATTGGGAAGTCGGGCCTGAGGAACGTACGCTGCCCATTGATGAGTGCCGCGTGGTTGTCGAATCAATGAGCCAGCACACTTCGACACCTGGCCGCTGTTACTTCTGTATCTGGGAAGGATTGGCTTCGTTGACCGCAGTCTTTACGGAGCTGCACTACTTAAATTTAAACAGGGTGCATACCTGGTTTTCAGTGGACCTCTCGACTCGATCTCTTCTCCTGGTGAGGTAGGATATCCGTCGTTCCAATCGCCTTGTATCTGGTGGCCGGAGGGCCGGACTTGGTGCATGACAACCGACATAGACTCGGACAGCACCTATTCCGGCGGCACGGATGAATGCGTCCAGACCCTGCTAGATAACCCGGACTTGGAAGCGCTCCCGGCGGACATCGAGACGCGAATCGACCCAGCCGGAGACCCGGGCGACCTATTCAAATAGCCGAGTGGTTTTTTGATCAGGTCCGGTCGGGAATGTGTGCCGCGCCGTCGGCCGCTTCTTGCAGTTGTACGGCGGTGTTGATCATTGCTAGGTGGGAGAACGCCTGGGGGAAATTCCCCAGCATGGCACCGGTGGCGGTGTCGAACTCTTCGCTCAGCAGGCCCAGGTCGTTTGCGCAACCCATGGCCGCGTCGAAAAGCTTGCGGGCTTCGTCCGCTTCTCCAAGCTGGATCAGGTTGTCCGCCAGCCAGAAGGTGCAAATGGTGAATGACCCTTCGGTCCCGTCCAAGCCGTCGTCGAAGTCGGTGTAGCGGTAGACGAAACCCTGCGGGCTGGTCAAGTCCGCTTGGATGGCCCTGATGGTGGAGCGCATCTTGGGGTCGGTGGCGGGTATGAACCCGACCAGCGGCAGCATCAGGTTGGCGGCGTCCAGATTAGTGCTGCCGTAGGACTGGACGAACGCCTGCCGTCCCACGGAAAACCCCTTTTCCATGACCTCGGCTCTGATCTCTTCCCGCACCTTTTTCCAGACCTCGACGTCGCCTGGCAGCCCCAGGTCGGTGGCCGCCTTGACGGCACGGTCCATGGCCACCCAGCACATCACTTTTGAAAAGATGAAATGCTGTCTGCCGCCCCTGGTCTCCCAGATGCCCTCGTCCGGTTCTTTCCAGTGGTCCATGACGAAGTTCACCACGCGGCGCAGGTATTCCCAGTATTCGGCGTCGACGTCGCCGCCGAATTTCCGGAAGATGTGGGCCGAGTCCATGATCTCGCCGTAGATGTCCAACTGAAACTGGTCGTAGGCCCCGTTTCCGATGCGCACCGGCCGGGACTTCTCATAGCCTTCTAGCTCCGGGATCTCGATTTCGGTGAGACGTCTCTCGCCACCAAGGCCATACACCACTTGCAGGTCCCGGGCCCGGCCTGAGGTGCTCCACTCCAGCCAATCTTTAAAGGCCCTAGTCTCGCCGGTGCAGCCGATGATAGAGAGGGCATAGAGGGCGAATGTGGTGTCTCTGATCCAAGTGTAGCGGTAGTCCCAGTTCCGTCCGCCGCCGATGGCCTCGGGCAGTGACGTGGTCGGGGCGGCCACCAGCCCGCCAGACGGGGCATAGGTGAGGGCTTTTAGAGTCAGCGCGCTGCGAAGAACCGCCTCCCGGTACTCGCCCTGGAAGGTGATCTGAGAGGACCAGGTCTCCCAGAACGCTGTTGTGTCTGCCAGTTCTTGCTCCAGTTCCGCCGGGGTTAGCGGCTCAGACCAGTGGGAGAACGAGAGCTGGTTGGAGACGGTGGCATAGAGCTTCTCCCGCTCAAAAATGGCGCCCCTGGCC
>Ga0207990_1001224_pt1 | contig 13625 bp, 13 predicted proteins | sample ETNtaG_8_FD_185780 | JGI IMG/M metagenome (GOLD analysis project Ga0207990, IMG submission 185780) | Marine microbial and viral communities from oxygen minimum zone, Eastern Pacific Ocean - ETNP201406SV75 (SPAdes) (version 2) | ecosystem: Environmental > Aquatic > Marine > Oceanic ...
CGACCGGTTGGAAAGTCGATAGCTGCGCTGAATTGGGCTCCGTACATGAGTAAGACCGTCCGGTCCGGGTAGGCCGATGCATGGATCTGGGTCCTGGCTCCTGTGAAATTGGCGACCGGGCTCGGCGTTGGGAGCCGGTGGCCGATCTACGAAGTTTGTTGGTGCCCGTCGATCTCAGCGAGTTGTTCCTCGGTGAGGTGCGTAAGCCCGTAGAAGGTCTGTTGCGAGGTGGAGATCGCCATGCTCCAGCTTCGCCTCCTGCACTCCTACGGCCCGATCGCTCAAACCGACTTCACCGTGGACCAGATGATCAAGGTCCACTCTTGGCCCGTAGCGTTGAGGCCGTGGAGGTCAACGGCTACACGATCAAACCAGGGGCGAACCTCGAAGGAGCGAACCTCGAAGGGGCGAACCTCACCGGGGCGAACCTCAAATGGGCGAAACTCACCGGGGCGAACCTCGAAAGGGCGAACTTCACCGGGGCGAACCTCGAAAGGGCGAAACTCGTCGGGGCGAAACTCGTCGGGGCGAACCTTCGGGAGGCGCTCCTCTCTTGGGCGGACCTGAGATGGGCGAAACTCGAAGGGGCGAACCTCACCAGGGCGCACCTCACCAGGGCGCACCTCATCAGGGCGAACCTCTCCAGGACGGACCTCGAAGGGGCGGACCTCTCCAGGGCGAACCTCAGAGGAGCGGACCTCACCAGGGCGAACCTCAGAGGAGCGAACCTCACCAGGGCGCACCTCACCAGGACGGACCTCACCAGGACGGACCTCGAAAGGGCGGACCTCAGCAGGGCGAAACTCAGAGGGGCGAACCTCGACAGGGCGGTGGCCGACCGCAACACCATCTGGCCGGAGGGGTTCGATCCGAAAGCCACCGGAGTGATCTTCTACTAGGCCGTCGTCCCTTCGCCGTCCCTTTCGACCTGAAACTGGTGGGTCAGCATGGGACACCGTGGTCACTCACGGTGAGGATGCGAAGGAACAACCCGTGGTGATCGTTGGACAGCATGCGACATGACTTCCCTGTGGTCCTGGGAAATCTCGCTGACCGTGGTCTCCGAGAACTGTTAATCCACAGGTCGTGGGTTCGAGCCCCACCCCCGGAGCCACAAACACGCAGTTGAGGGTCGGTCTTTCGGGGCCGGCCCTGTTCGCGTCCAAGCTGATGGGCCGTAACTGGCAGATGCTTTCCGCGCCAATCTGGTAGTAGTCCAATCCAAATGATCAGTCAATACTGCGTCAAGTATCAGTTTCGTCGTTTCTGCGCTGGTGGGTCGAGGAGTCTCAAACCAATGGTCAACTCAGAATTCTGGAGCTTCAGAGGATTTCAGCATGGAGAGACTCCACTTCCCGACCCCAACCTGGGCTGGCACCTCTACGGAGTCGGCCTTGCGAACATGGGCTCAGATGGCATGCCGGAGGAGATCAGTCTTCCGGAAACAGCTCCCAACCAACTGCTTGTCCGCGTGGATGCGGTCGGCCTCTGCTTCTCGGACGTCAAGCTCGTCAACCTCGGCGGTGGTCACCCGAAACTCTTCGGGCGGGACCTGAGCGCTGAACCAACCCGTCTGGGCCATGAAGCGACCGTCACGGTGGTCGAAGTCGGTCGAGACCTTGAGACCACCTACTCAAGAGGGGACAGGCTGGCCATCCAACCCGACATTCACATCGAAGGCCGTAGCACCGCATACGGCTACACGATCTCCGGTGCCCTCATCCAGTACCACCACTTGGGACCCGAAGTCCTAGATGTCGATGGTTCTTCCTACGCAATTCAGGTCGACCGGGATCTCGGATACGCGGCCGCCGCCCTTTCTGAGCCGTGGGCTTGCGTGCATGCCGCCTACACCCAGAGACGTCGACTCGAACCACTAGAGAACGGTCGTATGTGGATAATCGGCCATCAGGACGACGATCGCGAGTATTCGTTTTCGGTAGGCCTGAACCAGCCGTCGACCATTGTCCTCACCAACGTTTCCGAGCATGTGCGTACACTTGTCGAGGCCCGGCGCTCATCGGGGTCGATTGTGATCGAACGAGATGGGATCCGCCCCGAAGACTATGGAGAGCTATCAGCCGGGTGCACAGACGGCCACGGTTTCGATGACATCGTCCTCCTCAATCCCGGGTCGGCGGAGCAGGTGAGCCGGGCAGCTCTGGAGATTGCGTTTCGGGGCACCATGAACCTGGTTGGAGAACAGCCCCTGGAGGAGGTCCCGATGGTTGACGTCGGGAGGATCCACTACGACTACACGGCCTACGTCGGCTGCAGCGGACCGGAGATCTCGGCCGCCTATGGCAGGGAGGAGAACAGATGTGATCTTCGACCCGGTGGAGTTGCCGTGTTCTTCGGGGCTGCGGGTCCGATGGGTCAGATGCACATGCAGCGGGCGATCGAGAGCGCGGAGGGCCCGCGGATGGTCATAGGGATAGATCGTGATGAAGAGCGCCTGGCCGCCGCAGAGACCAAGTTGTCCGCAATTGCCGAACAAAACGACTGTGACCTCCACCTCGAGAGTTCCTCTGCGGCGATCAGCTCAGGTTCGATCGTCAGCCGGTTGACAGACGGGATTGGGGCTGATGACGTCGTGGTGCTCGTCCCGTCAGGGGAAGCGATGGCCGAGGCGGCGCGTCTCATGGCACCCGGTGGAATGCTGGTTCTCTTCGCAGGGGTACCGAACGGCACAATGGCCCCCCTCGACCTGAGCCGGACCTACCTGGACAACACTCAGTTCACCGGTACGTCAGGATCAAACCTGGCGGATCAAGAGGCTGTGCTCAGTCGGGCTGCAGATGGGTTGCTGTCACCCGAGCGTTCCGTTGGTGCGGTTGGTGGAATCGAGGCAGCGCTCGATGGCGTTCGCGCCATGATCGAAGGCCGATACGCAGGCAAGGTCCTGATCTTTCCTCAACTCACGGGTCTTCCCCTGACCGGTCTCGATGAGTTGCGTGACCAGATTCCCGAGGTCGGTGAACAACTTGGTGAAGGGGACGTGTGGACTGCTCGTGCGGAGAGGGTTCTGATCGAGAACTTCAGGGCGTCCTGAGCACGTGATTACGACGCTCACCGTAAACCCGAGCATCGATCGGACGATCAGCGTTGACAGGCTGCGGATCGGCTCGTCGGTTCTGGCGACAGCAACGACGGTTGAGCCCGCGGGCAAGGGTGTCAATGTGTCTCGTGCCCTTGCCCTCAACGGGCTCCATACGACGGCGATCTTTCCTCTGGGCGATGTCGACCGCGGTGGGTTTGGCTCCCTGGCAGAGATTATGAACGTGCGCCCGGTCCGAGTAGCCGGAGAGTTGCGCACCAACGTCACGATCGTTGAGGAGGACGGCTGTATCACCAGGGTCAAGGAGGTCGGTCCGCAAATCTCAAGTGAAGATGTCGAATGTCTGTTGGCGACCACGGTGGACGCCGCTCTCAGCAGTAACTGGGTGGTGGCCAGCGGAAGCCTTCCGCCAGGGACCTCGTTGAGTATCTATCGGGACCTGGCGACACGCCTTGAGGGGACTGGAGCCCGTCTGGCGGTCGACACGTCGGGAGATGCACTGGAAGCAACGGTCGGTAGCCCGGTGGCCCTGCTCAAGCCGAACCGTAAGGAACTCGCCGAACTAGTCGGCTCACCGATCGAGACCTTGGGCGATGTCGTGGATGCGGCGACTGCCTTGCAGTTGCGAGCGGCTGAGGTCGTCATCGTGAGTCTCGGCTCTGATGGAGCTGTTCTGGTGGACAAGGATGGCGTCCGGTTTGGTAGTACTGCTGTCGAGGCCGTCGGCAACACCGTAGGTTCGGGTGACGCCATGCTTGCCGGGTTCATCGCCGGTGAAAGCCTCAATGAGGACCCGTTTGTGTGTTCCTTAGCGTGGGCAGGTGCTGCTGTTCGGTCGCTACGGACTGCGATGCCCCCACTACGTTCTTCTGACTGGCAGGCTGTGAGCGTAGATCTCGAGATCGATCGCACCCGCAGACTGGACCTTGGACAGTAATGGCTTCACCATTTGGTATTCGGATAGGCGAACTGTTCAGCGGCGGGGTTCGGGGGTATAGGGCGAATCTCGGCCCGCTCACAGCGGCGGCTGTCGTCACGATGGCGTGCTTTGCCGTATTCCGGTATCCGGCACAGATGGCACTCAACGACGGCCGGCTGGCCACCTCCGCCGGACTCGACCTGATTGGGCTCTTCGTCGGTGGCACGGTCGCCTACCCGTGGTTCTCCTACGCCTTGGACGCCGCGTCCGGCGTCGAGATCCGGGTTCGGGAGCCATTCCGCCATGGTCGGAGATTCCGAGCCCAGGCTGTTGGCTCTCTCTGGTTCTGGGCGGGGGTACTCCTCGGTTTTCGGTACCTGTACGGCCTCCCCTCGATAGTCGTGATCGTCTTCTACGTCTTGTACGGCTATGTGATCGCCGATGGCGACGACAGGGGTGGCCTGCGGGCCCTAGGGACAAGTGTCCGCCTCGGGCATGGCCGGAGGATCGGCCTGTTCTCTCTTGTCGCATTGTTTGGCCTGTTCAACATGTGCGGGGCGCTGCCGGTCGGTTTCGCGGTGAATCCGTTCACGGTCGCCCTTTCGATCCTGGGCCTGATAATCACCACCAACGTCACAATGGTTGCCGGCGCCCACATGTTTTACGCGCTTGGCGAACAAGTCGAAAAGAACTCCTGACCGGGTCGATGGAAGCGCTCATTGGAATAGGGGTTTCACCCGGAGTTGCTCTCGGAGTGTCCGTGATCCCGGACCGGGCCGAGATTCGGTTGCCCTATTTTGCGTATCCCGGAGATGCCTTCGTCACTGCCCTCGCGGTGGCAGCCGAACACCTACGGGTCCAGGCACGCACCGCAGTCGACGCTGGCCGGCAGGAAGCCGGTGACATCCTCAACGTCCAGGCCCTCATGGTCGAGGACCCGATGTTGGCTGACTCCGTGTCACACCACCTTGGGAGGGGCGACAATCTCGAACAGGCGTTGGACGAGGCGGTCAGCACCCTGTCAGAGCTGCTAGTCGGGTCCGGAGAAGAAGTGATGGCCGAAAGGTCGGTAGATCTCGCCGAGGCCGTCGATGCAATTCGCCGCGCCCTGGCAGGCGTTGGTGAACCGTCCTCGGCGGTCATGGACGAACCCGGTGTCCTGATTGTCGATGAACTGTCGGTTGCTGAGGCCGCCCGGCTGCAGCCCGACCTTGTTCTTGGCATCATCACCAGGGGAGGCGGACCGACCGGACATGTCGCCATCGTCGCCCGGTCACTCGGGATCCCCGCAGTGGTCGGAGTAACGGACCTGTCGCCAACTTCGTATGTCGGTAGCCGAGTTGCGATGGACGGCACAACGGGTGAGGTGTTCATCGAACCAGACAGTGTCGTATGGGCTGGCTACCGGCAGCGCCAGGACGACTATCAACAGGCGATTGTCCTAGCGAGTCGCTACCGCGGTACGAGGATCCGGTGTCTCGACAGGGAGTTGCACGTAGCCGCAAACGTTGGTGGTCCTACTGACATCGAGTTGGCCCAGACACAGGGGGCAGATGGCATCGGCCTGTTTCGGACCGAGTTCCTGTTCCAAGACCGTGACGGTCCCCCCACAGAGGAAGAACAGTTCGAAATCTATGCAGTGGCAGCATCGGCCTTCTCGTTGCCAGTGGTCTGTCGCACCTTCGACTTTGGAGGCGACAAGCCGATTTCATATCTGCCGCTTCCGGATGAGGAGAATCCCGCCCTTGGCCTTCGTGGGATCCGTCTCTACAAGGAGTTCAAAGAGCTGTTCAGAACCCAGGTGCGTGCCCTCCTCCGTGCCGCTACCAAAGGGGATATCCAGATTCTCCTACCAATGGTCTCGACGGTCGACGAGTTCTGCGAGATTCGAGCAGAGATCGAGTCGGTCCACGACGCCCTGATCGCAGATCACGTGCCAGTCGGGCCGGCCGTTGTCGGCGCCATGATTGAGGTGCCAGCCGCAGCTTTCTGCAGCCATCTTCTGGCCCGACACGCGGACTTTCTGTCCATTGGGACGAACGATCTGACCCAGTACACCATGGCCGCCGATCGAACCAACGGGTCGCTCGTGAAATACAGCGACGCGCTGCATCCAGCAGTGTTTGAACTGACTCGATTGTCCGTGGAATCGGCGAAGGCAGCGGGGATTCCCATATCGGTCTGCGGCTTGTCTGCTGCCGACCCGATCGCGTCAGCTCTCTACGTTGCTAGTGGAGTCGACAAGTTGTCGGTCCAGTCCTCTCAGGTCAACCTTGTCAAGGCCAACCTTGCCGAAATGGATGTCGGCCAGGTGGTTCCGGCCCTCAGGCAGGCTGCCGGGTGCGCGAATGCGGCCGAACTGCGTCAGATGGCAGAAGATCTGGTGACCCCGCGGTGAGGATCCCGCTGGATAGTCGTGTAATCAGGATCGTGCGGTGTTTGCTCAACCAGGATCGACCGGTGAGCACGGCGGCCATTGCCAGAGAACTCGGCCTGAGCACGAGAGTTGTCAGGTACCGCCTGCCCATGGTTGAGAACTATCTGAGAGAGTTCGGTGTGAGCCTGGAACGCCAACCGGGTTCAGGGATCTGGCTCAGTGGGGACGAGCGAGCCCTCGGCCTCGCCGCAGCGGATCTCGACGACCAGAGTGGTACTAACCAATCCGCCAGCCCGAAAGATCGGGCCCAAATAGTCCTGGCCCTCCTTCTCTGGTCGGCGCCGACCATCGTGTCACTCGACTGGATCGCCGAAGAACTACACATCTCGAAGGGTTCGGCCCGACGTGACCTCCGGTCATGCGAAAAGTGGCTAGAGGAACGTGGCCTGGCGGTGGTGAGGCGTTCCGGGCTTGGGGTGTCTGTCGTGGGATCGGAGCGGAGGCTCCGGCAGGTCATGGTTCAACTCTTCGTCGAGTCAGTTCCCCAAGAGGTTTTCGACGGGATCCAGAACAACAAGCCTGAGGCCGACTACTTGGTGCAGGTCCGGGTTCCTGCCGGAATCCGCGGGCTCATATCCGGGCTCCCCCTTGCTGTCTGCCGGGATCTGGTCTCCGCTATCCAACTCAATATCCGGGGGATGCCCGAGAACGGTGAGACCGTTCTCGGCCTTTACCTAGCTGTGACCAGTGCACGAATCGGGCTCGGATACAGCATTGATTTGGATGTAGGCCAACAACGCTCTCTGATCGACCATCCTGTATCAGACACAGCGAGAAGCATCTGTGAAGGACTCTCAGACGGCACCGGCGTCGACATGGGTGAGGAAGAGGTCGCCGGCGTCACCGAGTACCTCCTTGGAATCGATGCTCTGGGTCTGGTCGACAAACGGTTGGGCCTCTCCTTCGATCAAGTTGTCCTCGAGTCGCTACTTCGGATCGCTGCCGATCGTCTCCATCCGTTGCTGCTTGACGATGCGGAGTTGCGCCTAGGCCTGTCGAACCACCTTGAACGGTTGCAGGTTCGGCTGAAGTACGGGCTTCCAGTTCACAACCCGCTGCTCGCAGAGGTCGTCGAGCGGTACCCGGAAGTCCATGAAGTGGCAATGGCGATGGCCTCGGCGCTGTCCGCCCAAATGGATCTCGCCATCGTCGATGACGAGGTGGGATTCATCACCATGTATCTCCTCGGTGCCCTGGGGCGGGCCCACCAGGGGCCCCGCAAGAAAGCCCTCGTCGTCTGTCCGAGCGGAATGGCTACCGTCTGGGTGCTTGTCGCTCGCTTGCAGGTTGAGTTCCCCGAACTTGAACTTGTTCAGGTCCTGTCCCTTGAAGACCTCCGGACCAAAACGAGGGATACGGAGTTCGACCTGATCATCAGCACCGTTGCGATCGACTATGGGGACTCTCCAACCTTTGTGGTGAGTCCTCTGCTCACGGCGATCGACGTCAAGCAACTCGCCCGCTTCATCTGACAACGGAACACAAGCCATGTCTTGTGGCCTACTGGTTGTTTAGACATTGGCCGTTCCAACGAGCGGGATCGTCACATCAAAGACGTGCCGAACTGACAGTGGTGCAACTTCGAATCGTCATCTTTGATTGGTGACAACGAAGAGGAAAATAACGTCTACCTGTACGTACTAGGGGGTAAGAGAGCAATGCTTCAACGAATACAGAAACTTGGTGGCTTCCTCGCCGGGATGGTGATACCGAACATCGGTGCCTTCATCGCCTGGGGCCTCATCACGGCACTGTTCATCCCAACGGGATGGCTGGCCAAGACCGGTCTGGATTGGGACTGGGGTGTCATCACCGACAACACGGTTGGCCCGATGATCTACTACCTGCTTCCTCTTCTCATCGCCTACACGGGCGGCAAGATGATCCACGGTCACCGAGGCGGTGTGCTTGGAGCGGTCGCTGTTATGGGTGTTATCGGGGGGGCGTCATTCGAGTTGGCGTCAGGTGCGACCGGAAATCCACCGCAGTTCCTCGGAGCGATGCTCGTCGGTCCGCTGGCGGGTTGGGTGATGATGAAGGTCGACGCCTGGCTTGAGGATAAGACTCCCGGTGGCTTCGAGATGTTGTACAACAACTTCTCACAGGGCATCTCAGGGGTTGTGATGGCGATGCTCGGCTATGTGATCATCGGCCCGATCGTGTCGGCTGTGGCTCGTGCATTCGGAAACATGGTCGAAGGCATCACCGACTCAGGTCTGCTGCCGCTTGCCGACCTGCCAATCGAGGTCGGAAAGATCCTGTTCCTGAACAACGCGATCAACCATGGGGTGTTGACGCCCCTTGGTACGACCGACGCGGCCGAAACTGGTCGTTCCATCTACTACATGCTCGAGTCGAACCCCGGCCCCGGCCTCGGACTGCTCTTGGCATTCTGGGTGGCTGGAAAGGGTCTGGCGAAGCTGTCGGCCCCGGGAGCGATCATCATCCACTTCCTGGGCGGAATCCACGAGGTCTACTTCCCGTACGTCCTCATGAACCCGGTCATGATCGGCGCCATGTGGGCAGGTGGAATCACCGCTGACATCGTGTTCGTCATCTTCGATGCCGGCCTCGTTGGGCCTCCCTCTCCTGGAAGCATCTTTGCCTACCTGAGCCTCTTGCCGTCCAGCGGTGGGCCTGTCGTAGGTGTGTTGCTCGGGGTCCTGGCCGGCGCCGGCGCGTCGTTCTTCGTCGGAACCATCCTGCTGCGCCTGTTCCCAGTGAGGGACATGGGCGACGAAGAAGACGATGGTTCGTCGCTCGCAGATGCCATGCCCAACATTCCTGGGCTGCCCACCTAGAAGATTCCTTCCGGAAGTACCTGGTTGGGGCCGTTCTGACGGTTCCAACCAGGCGCTACCGGTGAGGTGGCGAGATAATGAGGATATGCCGACGTCCTCGACCAACTGTTAACCCCTTTCAGTTGGTCGAGAACGCCAAACTCTCAACTAGCACTCTTTGGTGCTTGGCCGATAGCGGAAAAGAAGAAAAGACCAGAAGGAGTTGTTGTGTCGGAACCGCTTGTGAAACAAGCCGACGAAGTGTCTCTTATCGTCTTTGCATGCGAGGCCGGAATGGGAAGCAGCCTCATGGGAACCAACCAGTTGAAGAAGTTGATTAAGAAGGCGAACCTGGACATAGCGGTACAGCACTCACCGGTAGGGCAAATACCCCCGGGTGTCGATGTCATCGTCGTCCACCGCTCGCTATCTAATCAGGCCCACTCGGCGGCGCCTGATGCTGTTGTGGTCCCCTTCACAATGTTCTTCAACGACCCGGCGGTGAAGCAACTTGTTGCGACTCTCAAGGCGGGCGAACCCGTCGTGTCGGTCTACTAGGTCTGAGCAGGGCAGGAAATGGATAGGAAGAACCGAACTCAACTCGTATTGGATGATGTGTTCCTGGCCAGGCCCACGGAGCCGATGGACAAGGCGATCGAGTTTGTTGGTGGGCTTTTGATTGCTCGTGGGATCGTCCCTCCAAGTTATATCGACTCCATGAAGAGGCGTGAGGAGATCGCCTCGACCTACCTCGGTAACGGGGTTGCGCTGCCCCACGGCACCCGCGAGAGCTTGGAGAATATAGACGGAGTCGGTGTAGTCATCGCCCAGTATCCCGATGGGCTGGACTGGGGCGGTGTCGGACGGGCTTATCTGGTGATAGGGCTTGCGGCTGCCGGAACCGAACATGTTCCGCTTCTCTCTGGGATCGCTGAAGCGGTACAGGACGAGGACGAGGCACGGATCCTTTGGACCTGTGACGACCCTGCAGAGTTCCTTGCCAAGTTCAGTGGAGTTGGATACCGCGATGGTGAGAAGCAGATGCAGAAGCAGAAGTAGGCGAGCGTGGCCGTCGAAAACCTCGTCACCGTTACCAACCCAGTCGGGCTGCATGCGAGACCGGTTGCACAGATAGTAGAACTGGCACGAAGTCTTGAAGTTGTGATCACCATCAATAGGGGCGAAACGGTCGGGCATGGGCACAGCACGTTGAGCATGCTTGCCATGGGGGTAGTGACCGGTGACGAAGTGGTGGTGCGGGCAACAGGGAAGGACGCTGAGATCGCCGTCCAGGAGGTCTTGGCTGTGCTGACCAGCCGAGAGCCGAGCTGATGGCACAACATGACCGAGATGGCCTCGTGCAGGCGGCTGTCGACCATCTAGGAGCGTCTGCCGACGAAACTGGAGAGGCGGACCTGATCTTCGACCGGGGGTCGATCGTTGTCGCTGAAGGCGTTGCCTTCATGAAGGAGGCGTTCGCCAAAGCCAAGAAGATCGAGGGGTTCCGGTGGGTACTGATCAATCGGGGAGACCTGTTTGCAGCAAGCCAACTGTCAATCGGATCGAAGATCGGGATCCTGGATGCAGGTGGCAGGGTTCTCAAGGCGGCGGACAGCCCGAGAAAGAAGGCATGAACAGATCTGACAGGCTTAGGCATCGGGAATCCATGACGGCACGATTCGACGGTAACCCTCGACGTTCTGAACTGGTTTGACTGGCACAACGGGACACAAACCCAGCGGACCAGACCGCAGACGATGGACTGAACGGACGCGGACACCCGACGAGACGCACTCAAACCGGGTGTATGGACTCCCCGGACAGAAATCTTGGGACTGTTAATCCGCAGGTTCCGGGTTCGAGTCCCAGGGGGCGTACCACATTAGGTAGAACTTCCGAAACCCCGGTTGCTAGGGGTCCATTTTGACACGCCGGTAAGTTCTGGGGGGCGTACAACAAATCCCGGAAAATCCGTGAATGACCTGTGCTGCCCGAAAAGTTTTTCACACTTCGAGGATTGGGAGCCGCCGCCGGAGGATCTGAGAGTCCCCGTAGGCATCACCCCGTCCCAAGAAAATGAGACCTCTTCCATTAGCTAGTCAACGACGATGGTGACCGACTTCACCATCACTTCTCGGGTGGGGCCCCCTCCGTACGGCGAGGTCTCGTCCACCTGGTAGAGGCCCATCATGGCCTCCAGGACGGCCTGCCCCGCCAGATCGGCGTGTCCGAAGACGATGTAGGTGCCCTGGGCGTCAAGGAGACCCACCTCGGGGCCGGTGGCGAAGAAGAACTGGGCACCCGAACTGTTGGGGCCCGCCGAACGGGCCATCACCAGATCGCCCGGCTGGTAGGTGAAAGGGCCTTTCAGCCCGCCGTTGGAGACGGGAAGGAACTGGCCGCCCTCGTCGGGGATGGTGTAGCCCGGGCCTGGATCGGACCAGCCGTTGGTCTTCGGGGCTCCACCCTGGATGATTGCGATGGACGGGTCGAACCGGAACAGGAGGGTGTCGTCGTAGTAGCCGTATCGGGTGAGCACGACGAAGTTGTTCACCGTCTCCGGCGTCCGCTCGCGGTCCAGGACTACCCGAATCTCGCCTTCCGTCGTGTCGAACACAGCCGTGTACGTGGCTCCATCGTCCAGGCACCAGGTCGGGCGACTGGAAAAGGACAAGCGTGGCTCGTCGGACTTGTCGACGGTCGGACAGTCGGTGGTCGCTGGTGTAGCAGTCGTCGTGGTCGCCAGCCCGTAGTTGGGGTCGTTTGCCGCGTCGTACTCGTCCCACGATCCGTAGCCAGCGGGCGCGTTTTCGCAGTGTGATGTGCCCCGGCATTCCGCATAGGGATCATCCCAACCGGGTTCGCCATCATCCGATGGAAGCGTGGTGGTGCTGTAAATCTGTTCCATCAAAGTGTCAAGTTCTGCACGAGTCTGACCAAGTTCTTCAGAATCGCTGCTCCCCCCGCAGGCCGAAGCCACCAAAAGGAACGCCAAAACTACCGCGTACTTTCTCACCATCACAGTCTGTCATCCCCCCTCGAGATGCGGCGGAACAACACCGAAGCCAACGGGATCGTGACAACTTCAATTCCGGGACTTGTTGTCTGCTCCGGGGGGGGCGTACCACAAATTCTAGAACTGGGCCTGATACCCCTCTGGTCGCTGCCCGAATTCTTCCACGTCCTGAGGGGGGGTGGGGCGACACCAGAGCCCCCTGGTGCAGATACGCGCAGCCGTCTACTCGAGTGGCTTGCGGAATTTCAGGGAGGTGATCCCGTAGCGCTGGGTCTTGTCCTCCATGTCGTAGGGGATGTTGGCGCGGATGCTCTGGTACATGTTCGCTTCCGGCTTTTCCAAGCGTCGCTCCTCCACGATCTCGAGCACATCGGTGAAGGCTTGAGCAATCTCCCAGCCAAATTCGATGGGCTCACAGAGGGTCGCCTTGTGGTTGACGTCCGTCAAGAGCAAGAAATAACCGCCCGGACACACGACCCGCTTTATCTCAGAGATTGTCTTGTCAAGGTCGTCCACATGGTCGAGGGAATTAAATGAAGCCACGATGTCGAAGTGTCCATCAGCAAACGGGATGCTCTCGGACCCCGATGCGATCATCTCCATTTGGTACCCCTCGGGGCAAAGTTTCCGGTAGTCGTCGGCAAGCGGATCGAGGCCTATCCGCTCGGCGGCATTCTCGGCCCAGTTAAGGCTGCCACGGGGTCCGCAGCCGATGTCGAGGACGCGTATACCTGCGTAATCTTCGACGCCCAGACCGAAGTGCTCGGTGTAGAAGTGCCTATACCACGAAGCATGGAAAGTGCCCTCTTCAGCCTTGCGCCTTCTCCAATAGTCAAGTTCTTCTGCGCGCTTATCGTTCAAGGAATCCATGCGCCCCCGATAGGCAGACCATCTGTTCCGAAACTGGTTCAACATGGCCACACGCAGAGTCTGGCTTGATGGCTTCTCATTTGGCAATAGCCTTAGTCTGTCGTCCCTCCCCTTTGGGGGGCGGGCGGGGCGACACCAGAGCCCCTTGGTTGCTCACGGATGTTCCGTTGAGTGACTAGAGGGGACTCGGTTCTAGATTCTGTGGTACGGCACGGACGGACTGCGGCCAACGCATCGGGGCTGCTCCTGGGGCACCTCGACCCTGACCTGGACGAGCTCGGCGTCAGGCAGGCAGCGGGCAGGCCACCATGCGCTGAGTTTGCCACCCGGCCACCAGGGCGACCCCCGTACCCCGCTCGTAGGTACGGACCCCTTCATCGAAGGGGGTTTGCGGGTTCTACCTAATGTTGCGAGTCCCAGGGGGCGTACCACCAAACATCGTTCTCCTCGCTCACTCCGAGTGCTCAAGCCACGTGGGATAGATCTCGCGTTTTACTGGGATAGACGCCGGCCCCGCAGTCCAGAAACCCTTCACACGCTGGGCG
>Ga0207990_1001226_pt1 | contig 13605 bp, 14 predicted proteins | sample ETNtaG_8_FD_185780 | JGI IMG/M metagenome (GOLD analysis project Ga0207990, IMG submission 185780) | Marine microbial and viral communities from oxygen minimum zone, Eastern Pacific Ocean - ETNP201406SV75 (SPAdes) (version 2) | ecosystem: Environmental > Aquatic > Marine > Oceanic ...
TTTATTAATTATTTTTCCTGAAAATCCAACTATACAATTAAGTTCTTCCTTTAATGTTAAACCTACACTAATTGAAATCATACAACCTTGGCTAAAACCTGATAAACAAATTTTTGAATTTTCTAATTCATAATTATTTTTAATCTCGTCGATATACTGCGTAACTTTGAACTCTGCAATAAGAGACTTTTCGAATATAATTTTTTTATTTTCATTAGAAAGATCAAACCATTGATAACCTAAATTATTTATTGAGCATTTTTCTAGCCCGTTAGGGCAAAGAAAAATAGTATCGGGCAAAAATCTTGCCCAATTGAGAGTTAAAGGACTAATACTTTTTCCATCTGCTCCATAACCATGAAGAAAAATAATTGCATTTTTAGGTTTATTTCCTGAAATTGGATTAATTATGGTTGTATCTAAAGAAAGTTTCATGTGTCTAATTATTAAGTTTTAAAATATTCATAATAAAATAATATGATTAAATAACAATATAATGAATAAAAAAAACATAACCGTGTGGGAAACGAGATTTAAACAAAAAACTTCAGATTTATTTCAAAATTCTGGAGCATCTATTGATATAGATAAAAGACTTTATAACGAAGACATAAAAGCATCAATTGTTCACGTAAAAATGCTTTCCAAACAAAAAATTATATCTACTAAAAATGCAAAAAATATAATTGGTGGTTTAAAAAAAATACATAAAGAAATTAAAAATAATAAATTTAAATTTCAAAAAAAATATGAAGATATACATTTAAATATAGAAAAAAGATTATTTGAAATTATTGGTAAAGATGCAGGATACATGCACACAGCCAGATCAAGAAATGATCAAGTGATTACTGATTTTAAATTATGGATGTTAACAGCAACAAAAGAAATAATATTTGAAATAAACTCTTTAATTAAAACAATTATAATTAAAACAAATAAAAATTTAAATGTAATTATGCCGGGCCTAACGCATCTTAAAAATGCTCAACCAATATATTTTTCTCACTATCTACTAGCCTGCGTTGAAATGTTTAATAGAGATAAAAAAAGATTTATAAGTAATCTTGACAACTTGTATGAAAATCCTTTAGGGGTTGCTGCGCTATCTGGAACTTCATATAAAATAGATAGATTTTATACTACAAAACATTTGGGTTTTAAAAAACCTACAAACAATTCTATAGACACAGTTTCAGATAGAGACTTCGCTTTAGATTTTTTATCTTCCTCAGCTATTTGTTCTCTACATATTTCTAGAATTTCAGAAGAGTTGATAATTTGGAATTCAGATGCGTTTAAGATGATTAATTTATCAGATAAAATATTAACAGGTTCATCAATAATGCCACAAAAAAAAAATCCAGACCCTCTTGAATTGTTAAGAGGTAAGTCAGGTACCAGTTTTGGAAATTTAAACGCAATGCTAACAATTTTAAAGGGCCTTCCTCTTTCGTACTTTAAAGACATGCAAGATGATAAAGAAATTGTATTCAATACTTTTGATAATATAAAAAAATGTATAAAAATTTTAAATGAAGTTATAAGGAACATTAAACCAAACAAAATAAGAATGTTAAATTTGGCTGGTGAAGGTTTTACAACTGCTACTGATTTTGCGGATTATCTAGTTCAAAAAAAGAAAATTTCTTTTAGAAATGCATATAAATTATCTGCAAAATTAGTTGATTATGCCGAAAGAAATAAAAAAAGATTAGATCAATTAAAAATTGAAGAACTTAAAAAAATAAAATCTGATCTTGGAATAGAAGCGCTAAAAGTGTTAAATGTTACTAATTCAGTCAATTCTAAGCGATCATTTGGAGGGACTTCTTTGTATAATGTAAAAAAAATGCTAAAAAAATATAAAAAGGAATTTAATGCTTAAAAATATTACCTTACTATTTTTTTTAATTATTCTTTTATTATCTTGTGGAAAAAAGGAAGATCCTGTTTATAAAGGACAATCATTAATTAAATACAGTATTGATCAAACTATAAAAGCCTAGAATATTTAAATGAAGTTTTTAAGTTATAAAAAAAAATTTTTTTTTGTTGATAAAATATCAATTGAGAAATTATCAAAAAAGTTTAAATCCCCTTATTATTGTTATTCACTCTCTCAGATTAAATTAAACTTAGATAATTTTAAAAACTTATTTAATAAAAGCAGTCCTTTAATTTGTTTTTCTGTAAAATCTAATTCAAATATAAAAATTCTTAATGAACTTAAAAAAGAAGGGTGTGGAGCTGATGTTGTCTCAATGGGAGAACTTTCTGCTGCTCTAAAATCAGGAATAAAACCATCAAAAATTGTTTTTTCTGGTGTTGGTAAAACAGAGGAAGAACTTCTTTTTGCAATCAAAAAAAATATATTGCTAATAAATATTGAATCTGAAAGTGAGGCTATTCTTCTAAATAAAATATCTCAAAAAATTTCGAAAAAAATTTTTGTGGGTATTAGATTGAATCCAAATGTCAACTCAGGGAATATTAGAAAAATTTCAACAGGATTAAATGATGATAAGTTTGGCTTAACAGAAAAAAATTTCCTAAATTTATTTAAGAAAGTAAATAACTACAAAAATCTCACACTTCAATGTATAAGTGTGCATATTGGAAGCCAAATTTTGAAGATTAATCCATTTAAAAATACATTAAATGTTTTAGAAAAAATAATTAATAAAACTAATTTTCAATTTAAATATATAGATTTTGGTGGTGGAATAGGAATCCCCTATGAAAATAAAAATAATAAATTTGACTTAAGAAAATATAGTAATTTAGTAGAAAAATTTGCATTAAAACATAGATGCAAAATTATTTTAGAACCTGGGAGATTTATAATTGGTAATGCGGGCATTCTTGTTACTAAAATTACTTATATAAAAAAAACAAAAAATAAAGATTTTATTATTCTCGATGCAGGCATGAATGATTTAATTAGACCTGCATTATATAATGCAAGACATTTAATTGTACCTTCAAAAAAAAATAACACTAATTATAAAAAAAATATTGAATTTGTTGGCCCTATTTGTGAAACTTCAGATAAATTTTTAAATGTAAAAAAATATCAACATATAAAAGAAAAAGATTTTCTTTTAATATTAGATGTTGGGGCATATGGAATGTCACTTGCTTCTAATTATTGTTTTAGACCCAAACCTGCAGAAATTTTGATTAGCAAATCAAATATAAAAGTAATCAGGAAGAAAGAAAAAATAAATAAATTAATTATGAATAATTAAATTTTTCGCTTATCTAAATATGTTGAGATATTTTTTTTTTAATATTTTTTTTTATACTGGAGTAATCGTTGTAATGGTTGTTGCAATTCCTGCACTAATTATGCCTAACAATATAATTTTATGGTTAGGTAAAGTTTTAGGGAATTGGGCTGTTTTTTGTCTTAAATTTTTTTTAAAAACTAAAATTAATGTTATTGGAAAAGAAAATATAATTAAAAATGAAAATTTTTTTATTGCCTCAGCACATCAATCAATATTTGAAACTTTTTTTTTTCAAACAATAATTAATTCACCAATTTTTATTTTAAAAAAAGAATTACTCAAAATACCAATTTTTGGTTGGCACCTTAAAAAGATTAATTCGATTTCCATTGAAAGAAATACCACTACTAAAGAAAATTTAGGTTTTTTTGATACTGTTGTACAAACTATAAATGCAACAAAACGTCCTTTGATTATATTTCCTCAAGGAACTAGAACTCCTTCGGAAATAAAAGTGCCCTTTAAAAAAGGTGTTGCAAGATTTTACGAATATTTAAATATTAAATGTTTACCAATAGCCCTAAATTCAGGTAATGTTTGGCCAAAAAATGGCTCTATGAAATCTAATGGAGTAATTACAATTTCAATATTGGAACCAATGAATGCTGGAATGGAAAAAAATTATTTTTTAAAAACCTTACAAGAAAATATTTACAAAGAAATTGACAAAATTAATAATTTAAATAATTAGATAATAGATATCTTCTATAATTTCTTAACAATAATGAAAAATATTCTAGATGGTTTGATTAATTTAAGCTTTCATCGGCATAACTATAAATAAACTATCATTATCTGATGGATCTTTAATTAGGGCAGGAGAGCTTGTATCATTCAAATAAAAAATTATATTTTCAGAATCAATTTGTGAAGCAACATCTAATAAATATCTGGAATTAAAACTTATATTTAATTCATGATCAAATTTAACCTCTAGTTGCTCTTTCCCATCACCACTATTAGGATTGTTTACAGACAAATTGAGCAAGTTTTTTAAAAGTTCAAATTTAACACCATCTTTTTTATCGGAAGATACCGAAGCAACGCGATCTACTGAATTTAAAAAAATTTTTAATTTGATCTCTAGTTTTTTTTCATTATTCTTAGGTATAACCTGTATATAGTTTGGAAATTTTCCATCAATCAATTTTGAAACTAAAATACTATCATTAAATTCAAATTTAATTTTTGATTTAATGTTACAAATTTTTACGTCCCCTTGATAATCATCAAGCAAAGAAGATAGTTGAAATATTGTTTTTTTAGGTAAAATAATAGGTTCAAAATTTTTTTTTGAGTCAATGCCTACTTTTGAAATTGACATTCTATGACTATCAGTTGCTGCTGCTGTTAAAAAAAAATTACCTTCTTTTTCTGTTTGATGTAAAAATATTCCATTTAAATAATGTCTTGTTTCATCATTAGATATTGAAAATTTACATTTATTAATTAATTTTAGCAATGAATGTGAATTAATTAAAAATTCATTGTCAGTAAAATTTTCATTAACCAAAGGGAAATCTTTTGGGCTCAAACAGTTTAAATTAAATTCCGATTTATCAGATTCTAGTTGAATTTTATTTTCATTAATTAAATTAAAATTAATTAAATTTTCTGGAGAAAGTTTTCTTATAATATCATAAATAATTGATGAAGATGTGGTTGTGCTTCCTTCTTTTTCTATTTTTACATTTTTTATTTCATGAATGAAAATTAAATCCAAATCTGTTGCGGTAATCTTAATAGAAGAATTTTTTGCTTCAATTAAAACATTTGATAAAATTGGAAGTGTACTTCTCTTCTCAATTACACCTTGACAATAATTTAATGATCTTAATAACTGATCTTTATCTATACTAAATTTCATCTTTTTTATTATATAATATATCGTTCTTCAATTTTTCTAAATTTTTATTTAAATTTTCATCAGTCTTAAAAAGTTTTTCAATTTTTTTAACTGAATGGATAACGGTTGTATGATCCCTATTTGAAAATTCTCTTCCAATATCTGGCAAAGATTTAGAAGTTAAAGTTTTTGCAAGATACATAGCAATTTGTCTTGGTCTCACTAAATATCTTGATCTTCTTGGTGAAAGCATTTCGTTTTTGCTAATTTTATAATTATTACAAACTATTTTTTGAATATTTTCAATTGTAACTTTATTTTCAGAAAAATTTAATAAATCTTTTAATATTATTTTTGTTTCTACAAAAGAAGGCAATTTGCTATAAATTCTGCTAAATGAGATTATTCTATTTAATGATCCAATAAGCTCTCTATTACTAATTCTTATTTCTGAGGCAATAAAATTGATAATTTGTTTATCTGGCTCAATGCTTTCTGGAAACGAAGTTTTAATTTCTTTAAGTTTACTGAGCAATATATTTGTTCTTAAGATTAAATCAGATTGTTGAATATCAATTACCAGACCACCTGATAAGCGAGACTTAATGCGTTCTTGAATTTTAGTTAGTTTATTTGGAGGTCTATCCGAAGATATAATAATTTGTGAGCCTTTATCAATCAAAGCATTAAAAGTATGAAAAAATTCCTCTTGCATTACTTCTTTTCCACTTACAAATTGAATATCATCTATAATAAATATATCCGTATTTCTAAAAAAATCTTTAAATTTTACCATTTCATTATTTTTTATAGACTTAATAAATTGATACATAAATCTTTCAGCAGATATAAACATTACTTTACATTTTTGTTTTAATTGAAGACCAATTGCATTTAGCAAATGAGTTTTGCCCATTCCAATACCTCCATACAAAAAAAGTGGGTTATAATATGAAATTTGTTCACAAACTTTTTTGCATGCCTCAAAAGCCAAACTATTGCTTGACCCTACAATAAAATTATCAAAATTTTTATTTGGATCAATTCTTGTATAAGCTAAACTAGATTTTTCAATGTAAGTTACATTGGATTGCGACTTTTTATTCTCTTTATAAACATTTTTTTCATTTATATCTTTATTTTCGAATAATCTATCTGGTCTAATTATAAAATCTACGCGAGAAATATTTTTATTTTGTAATTTAACTATCTCAATTATTTGATCTAAATATCTAGAAACTACCCAGTCCCTTATAAATCTAGTTGGTGCAGATAAAACTATATAATATTGTAATTCCTCAACAAGACTAAGTTTTTTTATCCAACTTTCATATATATCTTTACCTATTTTTTCTTTTATGTCTTCACAGATCTTTTCCCAATCAATTGCTTTTCTTGTCTCTGTAGTGTTTAAATATTGTTTTGAAATAATATTTGTCATGAATAAATTTTTTTGAAATTAAGTTCTAAATAATATTAAATTTTATTCAAAGCAATTAATAAATTTGAAATAAAAAAAAAATTTAAAATCTATGAGTGAATTAAACTTTAAGCTGATAATTAATTTTTAAAAAAAAATACAACTATTAATAATATGCAACTATAGGAAGTTTTTTATTTACTAAATAAGTTAAAATTTTTTTTACCAAGTCTATATATAGTAAAAAATATTTATTAATTATTTTCTATTTTTTTTTTAAAAACTTTACAACTAAAACACACTGTCAACTTAGGATTGTCCTATTATTGTCAACTTAGGATTGTCTTATTTAAGTGAATAAATTTTTTTACTAATCCTTGATATATTTCGAGAGGCAGTTTTTTTTTTGATTGCTCCTGTTTTAGCAATTTTCATTATTTGAGAATTTAATTTGGGTAATAATTTCTTTGCCTCATTTTTTTTTTTGCCTCTAATTAATGAATTCATCAATTTTATAACTGATCTATACTTACTTCGCCTCACTCTATTTGCAGCGGTTTGTAGCTTTACTCTTCTGACTCTTCGTATTGCTGATTTAGTATTTGGCATAATAAAATGATGGTTTATATAGCCTGACTATCAGTTTTAATCAATAATAATATTGAATTAATTTTGACATTCTGAACAAAAAAAAGATGCCCTATTGCTAATTGTTATCTTTTTTAAAACACCATTACATTTAATTCTATCACATAAACTATTTTGCTTTCCATATACTTTAAACTTTTGCTGAAAATTTCCAATTTTACCATTTGTTTTTTTAAAATTTTTAATTGAAGACCCGCCAAAAAAAATAGCTTTTTTCAAAACTATTTTAGTATTTTTTATTATAGCAAGAATATTTTTATCATTAAGTTTTGAAATTGATTTAAGTGGGTTTAAATGACAATAAAAAAGTATCTCATTTGCATAAATATTACCTATACCACCAACAAATTTTTGATTCATTAATAAATTTTTTACATTTATTTTTTTATTTTTAATAAATTTTTTAATATAAAAGAAATTAAATGATGAACTAAATGGTTCTGGACCTAGATTATTTAAAGGATTTTCATTTATAAAATTTTTGGTCAATAATTTAAAATATCCAAATCTTCTAGGATCGTTATAAACTAATTTTAATTTATTATTTAATTTTATTTCAATATGATTATGCTTTTCAGGTAAATCAGATGAATAATAAAAACTTATATTAGTGTTTATTTTATTTTTTTCTTTAATTAAATGAATGGTGCCTGACATTCCAAGATGGATTAAAAGTTTTTTTTCAGAATTAAAATGAAATATCAAATATTTTGCAACTCTTGAAATATTTTTTATTATTTGCCCAGTTAAAATTTTATTAATATTTATTGGAACTTTATATCTTAAATTTCTGTTATTAATCTTTATTTTTGTAATTTTAGCTGATTTTATATTTTTATTTAACGATTTTTTTAAAATTTCAATTTCTGGTAATTCTGGCATATAAATATTATATATAAATATATAATTTATTTAAAATATTATGAAATTAAATAATCAAAATAAAAGTGTTTTTGTTCAAAATGTTTTTAATCAAGTTTTTAACAAATATGATTTAATGAATGATATCATGTCATTAGGGGTTCATAGATTTTGGAAAAAACAATTTATTAATTGGTTAGCGCCTTTAAATAATAAAAAATTATTAGATATGGCTTGTGGATCTGGCGATATAGTTAAGCTATTTATAAACTATACAAAAAATAATTGCCAAATAGATGCTATAGATGCAAATACTAAAATGATTTCAATAGGCAAGAAGAAGCTTAAAAATTATAAAAATATTAATTGGAATATAGGAAATGCCGAAAAATTAAAATTTAAAGATAATACATTTGATTATTATACAATTAGTTTTGGTATAAGAAATGTTTCAAATATTAACAAAGCTTTAAGCGAAGCTTTTAGAGTGCTTAAACCAGGTGGACGGTTTATGTGCCTTGAGTTTTCAAAAATACAAAATAGCCATCTAGATAAAATATATCAGCTATATTCAAAAAATATTCCAAAAATTGGTAAATTCATTGTGGGTGACAGCAAACCTTATAATTATCTAATTAGTAGTATAGAAGATTTTTATAACCAGGACGAATTACTTGAACTTATAAAAAAAAACAAGTTTTATAAATCAGAATATAGAAATCTAAGTGGTGGAGTTGTCGCTATTCATTCGGCATGGAAGGTTTAATTTGATAAAAAAAACAATATTATTATTTAAAATTGGCAGAAAATTAGCTAAATCAGAGGCACTAAATATCATTTCTGAAACTTACAATCCTCCTTTTCTAATAAAGTTTTTTTTTATAATTTTTGGTTTTAAATTAAGTAGAGATTCTTCAAAGCATCAAAACAAAACATCTGGTCAAAGGCTTTGTTTATCTCTTCAAGAAATGGGAACTACTTTTATAAAGTTGGGACAATTTCTGGCCACTAGACCTGATATTATTGGAGAAAATTTAGCAAAAGATTTAGAAACACTTCAAGATAAATTACCTGAATTTGAAAAAAGTGAAGCAACTTTAATTTTAAAAAAAGGATTAGAAGAAAATGTTTATAATAATATTTCAGAGTTTAGCGAACCAATCGCCGCTGCATCAATAGCCCAAGTACATTTTGCAAAAATTAAAATTAATGGGGATATAAAAGAGGTAGCAATTAAAATATTAAGGCCATCAATAGAAAAAATATTTAATGAAGAAATTGATGCTTTAATGTTATTAGCTTCTCTAACTGAAAAAATTGTAAGCAAATCAAGAAGATTAAAATTAATTGAAGTAGTTCATTTGCTTAGAGAAATCACCAATCTAGAAATGGATTTAAGATTTGAGGCTGCTGCGGCAAACGAATTATATGAAAATACCAAGGATGATATCGGATTTAATGTTCCAAAAATATACTGGAACTTCACAACAAAAAATATATTAACTTTGGATAAAATAGATGGAATTTCAATACGAGAAAGTGAACAATTAAAAAAAAATCGAATTGATGTAACAAAATTATCAAAAAATATTATTCAACATTTCTTAAGGCAGGCTATCAGAGATGGTTTTTTTCACGCAGATATGCATCAGGGTAATATTTTTGTAAATAAAAATGGTGAAATAATCCCTGTGGATTTTGGAATTATGGGGCGTCTTGACGATTTAAGTAAAAGATACCTTGCAGAAATTTTATATGGATTTACTCAGAGAGATTATAAAAAAGTAGCTAAGGTACATTTATTGGCCAACTTAGTTCCAAAAAATACGTCACTTAGTGAATTTGCACAGGCGTTAAGGTCAATAGGTGAACCGATATTTGGCCAATCCGTTAAGAATATATCTGGAAGCAAATTGCTAAATCAATTATTTGAAGTCACCGAAAAATTTAACATGCAAACTCAACCTCAACTACTTTTATTACAAAAGACAATGGTAGTTGTTGAGGGAGTTGCAAGAAAGTTAGACCCTGAAACGGATATTTGGGAAACATCAAAGCCAATATTGGAAAACTGGCTTAAAGAAACTAAAGATCCATTAAATAAAATAAATAAAACATTTATTAATACTTCTGAAGTTATAAAAAGACTTCCTGAACTTCCAGAAATTATGGACAAAGCAAATCAAGCATTGACCTCAATCGCTGAAGGCAAAATAACTCCAAATTCATCTACTTATTATTCATTAAAAAAAGAAAAACTCAAAATAAAATCTTATAGAAATAATTTTATTATTGCTTTTTTAATACTTGTAATATTTCTACTATTAGTATTTTAATTATACAATATGAATATTTTAAAAAATAAAAAAATTCTACTTATTATTTGCGGAGGTATATCTGCATATAAATCTCTTGAATTAATAAGACTTCTAAAAAAAGAAGAAGTCGAAATAAAAACTATTTTAACAAAAAATTCAAAAAAATTTATTACACCACTATCTGTTACTTCTCTAACCCAAAATAAAGTATATGATGATTTATTTAATGCAGAAAATGAAACAGAAATGGATCATATTAGCCTTTCAAGATGGTGTGATGCAATTGTTATTGTGCCTGCCACAGCAAATACAATTTCAAAATTAAGCTTTGGAAAATCGGATGATCTCGCTTCTACTGTTGTTTTAGCATCTAATAAACAAGTTATTCTAGCTCCAGCAATGAATGTGAGAATGTGGACTCATAGAGCAACACAAGAAAATGTTAATAGACTTAAAAATTATGGATATTTATTTATTGGTCCAGAAACAGGTGATATGGCTTGTGGAGAATACGGTGAAGGAAAAATGACAGAACCCTCTCAAATAATAACCTATTTAACTAATTTTTTTACAATCAATAAAATAACTTCTAAAATTAAACTCAAAGCTTTAGTAACTGCAGGACCTACTAAAGAATATATAGATCCTGTGAGATTTATTTCTAACCAATCATCAGGAAAACAAGGATATGAAATTGCAAGATCATTGGCTAAAAGAGGTATTAATACAACTTTAATTTCAGGACCAACAAATTTAGATACGCCTGAAAATGTAAACATTATAAGAGTTGAAACTGCAAATGAAATGTTTGAAGAAACGAAAAAAAAACTTCCGGCCGATATTGCAATATGTGCAGCTGCAGTTTCAGATTTTAAAATTGCAAATTTTTATAATAACAAAATCAAAAAGAAAGATAAAATGAGTTTAGATTTTGAAAAAAATATTGATATTTTAGAGTATTTATCTAATCACAATTCTTTAAGACCTAAATTAGTTTTAGGTTTTGCTGCAGAGACAAATGACTTACTAAAAAATGCTCAAGAAAAAATTTTAACAAAACATTGTGATTGGATAATTGCAAACGATATTTCAAAAGCTGAAATTGGTTTTGGTTCAGATTTTAATGAAGTATCAATAGTTTATAAAGAAAAAAATAAGCAAAATGAAACTCTTTCCAGAAGAAGAAAATCTGAAATTGCTGAAATAATTACAGACAAAGTGGTAGAAAATTTTATCTCTTAACCATAAATGGTTAAAATATTAATAAAAAAAATTCAAAAAAATATTTCTCTTCCAGAGTATAAAACTGAAGGATCGTCTGGTATGGATTTATTAGCAAGTATTGATAAAGCAATAACGTTAGCTCCAGGTGAAAAACAATTAATATCTACCGGTATAGCAGTTGCAATACCCAAAGATTTTGAAATTCAAATAAGACCTAGATCAGGATTAGCAACAAAAAATGGAATTAGTGTTTTAAATACTCCTGGCACAATTGACTCGGATTATAGAGGAGAAATCAAAGTTATATTAATTAATTTGGGAAAAGAATCTTTTATAATTAATAATAATGATAGAATTGCTCAAATGGTACTTTGCCCAATAATTAAAGGAGTGCTTGAAGAAGTAGAAGAGCTTCCAGATACAGTAAGAGGTAGTGGTGGATTTGGATCTACTGGAAGTTAAATTTCATAAAAATGCTATTAACAAAAAAACAAATTAAAAGATATTCAAGACAAATAATTTTAAAGAAAATTGGGCCAATTGGTCAAAAAAAACTAATTAATTCTAGCGTTTTAGTTGTAGGCGCTGGCGGACTCGGTTCACCCATACTAATGTATTTAGCCGGTTTGGGTATAGGAAACATTGGTGTAGTTGATCATGACAAAGTTGACTTGTCAAACTTGCATAGACAAATTTTATTTGGGGTAAATGATTTAAAAAAAGAAAAGTCAAAAATAGCTTCAATAAAAATTGGAAAGATTAATCCAGATGTGAAAGTAAATTATTTTCAAAAAAAATTAACAAAAAAAAATATTAATAAAATTGCTAATAATTTTAATATTTTAATTGATGGAAGTGATAATTTTAAAACTAAATTTTTACTTAATGATTATTCTATAAAAAATAAAAAAATATTAATTAGTGGTGCAATCAATAAATTTGATGGACAAGTATTTACATTTAATTTTAAAAAAAAGGAATCACCGTGTTTAAGATGTTTTTTTCAAACTACACCTTCAGATGATTTATTGAACTGTGAAGCGGATGGAGTAATTGGACCAATAGCTGGTATAGTTGGAAGTATTCAAGCAAATGAATTTGTAAAAGAAACTTTAAAAATTGGAAAATCTTTATGTGGATATATTTTGATTGTCAATGCATTTAATTTAGAATTTAGAAAAATAAAACTTAACAAAAGAAAAAAATGTATTTGCAATCGAAATTAAATTCAGGATTTGCTCTACTATTTTCTTTTTTTATTTTTTTTTATATAGCTAACGCCTCTACAAATGAAAAAGATTATTTTTTAACATTAAAAAATAATAAAGTTAATGTTAGGCAGGGGCCAAGTTTTGATTATCCAATAAAATTTATTATTAAAAAAAAATATTTACCTGTTAAAATTATTGATAGTTATGATAATTTTAAAAAAGTTATTGATATAAATAACAATAGTGGTTGGATACACGTTTCTCAATTATTTAAAAAAAAATCAGCTATTAATATAAAAAATAACTCATTAATTTTGAGTCAACCAAAAATCTATTCTAAACCGATTGCGAAACTTGAAAAAGGAAGATTGGTTTTAATAAAAAAATGTAAAGAAAATTGGTGTAAAATTAATGCTGATAACTTTTTGGGATGGATTAAAAAAGAAAATCTTTGGGGAAGATTTTAGTAAGAATCTTTCGACAAAGCTTTATTATTTATTTACTTATCTTTCAAATAGTTTAGCATTGTATTAACATCACTCGCCTTGAATGGATCGCCGTCATTGCTTTCATTATTTTTTCCATCTTCGACAAACATTTTAACAACCTCGCCATTGTCGATAAATGCAGAATATCTCCATGATCTCATGCCAAACCCTTGTTTAGGTTTGTTAACTAACATGTTCATTTCTTTTGTAAATTTGCCTTCTCCATCTCCAATTGGTTTTACTTTAGATATTTTTTGATCTCTAAACCAAGCATTCATTACAAATGAATCGTTTAC
>Ga0207990_1001227_pt1 | contig 13599 bp, 9 predicted proteins | sample ETNtaG_8_FD_185780 | JGI IMG/M metagenome (GOLD analysis project Ga0207990, IMG submission 185780) | Marine microbial and viral communities from oxygen minimum zone, Eastern Pacific Ocean - ETNP201406SV75 (SPAdes) (version 2) | ecosystem: Environmental > Aquatic > Marine > Oceanic ...
TAGAACGTGGCGAGAGTCAGTTGATCCGACTGACTATTCCTGCGGCCGCGTTTAAGGGCGCGCCCTTTGAGCCCTCAGTACTCGCAAGAACTGTGGGGCTCATCCCTCGCCTACCAGTCCTCCCGGCAGCCGTGGGAGCTGTTCTCGAAGGTGGTCCAGCCGAGCGTTCTGGTCTACAGGTTAATGACCTAGTTCAAAAGATTGACGGCAAAGCAATCGAGGGCTGGGGTGATCTGGTGAAAGTAGTCGGCGCCAATCCAGAGCGGGAACTGTCCTTTCGAGTCTTAAGGGCTGGGGAGACTTTGACAGTGCGGATTACCCCCGCATCGACCCAGGTCGAGGACCAGCTTATTGGCCGGATTGGCATTCAAAGTCGGCCAGGGAGAGGCTTGGCGGACCACTTGGTGCAGGTTCGGTACGGACCACTTGCCGGCGTCACACACGCGGTTGAGACGACCTGGTTGATGTCATCGCTGACCGTGCGGCTGCTGGCAGATATGCTGATGGGAACGGCATCTACTGAAAGTATCAGCGGACCGGTCTCGATTGCCCGTTACGCTGGCCAGTCTGCAAAACTCGGGCCAGTCCAGTTTTTGCTTTTCCTCGCTGTGCTAAGCGTCAGCCTGGGTATTCTGAACCTTCTTCCAATTCCGGTATTAGACGGAGGTCACCTGGTTTATTTTTTGGTTGAGGCAATTCAGGGGAAACCGGTTTCCCAGCGGGTCCTGCAATGGGGTCAGCAACTGGGGATAGGTATAATTATCCTGTTGATGGCCCTGGCGTTTTATAATGACATCCTGAGCCTGCTGGGATAAAACCTCAAATGATTAATTCGCCTAACGCAATATCCGGTCTGAAAAAAATCGCAGCCCTACTGTTGAGTGGTTGGCTGCTCAGCGCCCAAGCCCTAGAAGGCTTCGTAGTGAGCGATATTCGTGTGGAGGGCGCCCAGAATATCGAAGTGGGCACTATTTTCAATTACCTCCCGGTCAAGGTAGGGGACACAATTGACAACGATCTAACCAATCAGTCAATCAAGGCGTTGTTTGCCACTGGGTTCTTCCGTGATGTGGAGCTTCGTCAGGAAGGCAATGTGCTGGTCGTCATCGTCGCCGAACGGCCCGCGATCGCAAGCGTCGAGTACAGCGGCAACAAAGACCTGTCGGACGAAAAAATTGATGAGGCGCTTAACCAGACCGGCGTTACCGAAGGGCAGATTTTTAACGACCCATTGCTTGGACGGTTAGTGCAAGCGATCGAGGAGAGGTACTTTTCCCGCGGACGTTACTCCGCAAGCGTTGATGCGGTTGTTACCCCATTGGATCTTAACCGGGTCGCGATCTCACTTGATATCGACGAGGGACGTATTGCCCGGATTAATGAGATCAACATTATCGGCAACGAGGCTTTCTCCGACTCTGAGTTGCTCTCCGAGATGTCATTGAGCGAGGAAAGCTGGCACAGCGCGATCTCCCAAAGTGGGCGATATGCCAAGGAGGAATTGCTCGCGGATATTGAGAGCTTGCGAAGTTTTTACCTCGACCGGGGTTTCATGAATTTTCAACTACTCTCGTCAGATGTTTCTATTAGTCAGAATAAACAGGACATCTTTATTAGCCTGGCGCTTGCCGAAGGAGAGCGTTTTTCAGTTGGTGAGATAGTAGTTGAGGGGGGTGGGGGCTTTTCAGCACAGGATTTGATTGCGCTGGTTTCAATGGCCAAAGGTGAATTCTTTTCGCGCAAAGACCTGGTAGCATCGCGTTCGGCTATAGAGCAGCTACTGGGTGATCATGGATACGCGTTTGCCAATGTCAACACCATCACAGATATTGGTGAGGATGCCCAACGTGTCGACTTTGTCTTTGCCGTCGACCCTGGGCCGTTAATTTATGTCCGCAAAATCAATATTTCAGGAAATCAGACTACTCGCGATGAAGTGATACGGCGCGAGGTCCGGCAGTTGGAATCGTCAGTATTTTCGGCTGAAAAAATCCGACGCTCCCGTGAGCGGATTAGACGTTTGGGCTTTTTCGATGGTGTCAATATTGAAACGGCATCGGTTCCCGGAACTGTTGATCAGGTTGATCTGACTATCTCTGTAAAGGAACGGGCGACTGGTAATTTAATGTTTGGCGCCGGCTACGCAGACTCTGACGGGCTTTTTCTGGTAGCTTCGGTCCATCGAGCGAATCTTTTCGGTACAGGACGAGAGTTGGGTTTTGAGTTTGAAGTTTCCAAGATCGATCAGGTTTTCGATATTGAGTACCGCAATCCCTACCATACCGCAGAAGGCGTAAGCCGCGCGTTCTTTCTGAACCGTGAGCAGACTGATACGGATTCGGCGACAACAGCTGATTATTCGTCGCAAACCACTGGCGCAGGGATTCGCTACAAAATTCCTATGTCGGAATACAATGCGTTGAGTTTCAGCGCTGCGTTCGAGCAGATCGACCTTGAGGAGAACCTCAACACGCCGCTTGAATACATATCGTTCATAGACTTGCGCCCGAACAACACCAACTTCAACCTGACTACTGGGTTTTCTAAAGACACACGAGACAGTATCTTTTTCCCCAAAACTGGCTTCTACCGGCGTATCTCAGGGGAGGCAGCCATACCAGGAAGCGATCTTGAATACTATAAAGTGTCTCTTAGGGGTAGTTGGTATCGCAGGCTTGCCGGCCGCCTGGTTTTTAACTTACGCGGTGATGTAGGGTATGGGGATGGCTACGGAGGTCTTGAGCAATTACCGTTCTTTAAAAACTACTATGCTGGCGGCGCCTCCAGCGTTCGAGGCTTTGAGTCCCGTTCATTAGGCCCTGTCAGCAGCAATCTGGATTCCGACCCATTGGGCGGCAATATCCGTACGGTAGCGAGTATGGAAATGTTTGCGGCCATTCCCGGGCTTGAAGACAGTAACGACAAACGCCTTAGCGTATTTTTTGATAGTGGCCAGGTTTTCGGGGAAGATCAAAATCTCGAGTTTGACCAATTGCGGCTGAGCGTCGGAGCTGGGTTTCACTGGTTCTCGCCGGTCGGACCAATCTCTTTGAGTTACGGGTATCCACTGAATGACAAAGCAGGAGATGATGTTAAAAAGATTCAATTTACCTTGGGTACATTGCGCTGACCCGTTGAGGCCGAACCGATGTTTACAAACACAAAAAGCAAAACGGGCAAGCACTGGGCATTGCCGTTCTTAGCTGCTATTACCTTGGTTGTTTCAGCAGCAAATGCGCAGCAAGTTGTTCGAATCGGATTTATCGATCCCGTGCGACTGATCGAGCAGGCGCCTCAGGGTGGCCGGGCCCTGGAACAATTGGAGATCGAGTTCCAACCCTCGAATGAAAGTCTGATGAAACAGCACAATCGAATTCAGGGGATGGAGGCCGAGCTTGAAAAAAATATTCTGGTTATTAGTGCCAACGATGCGCAGGCGCGACAACGGGAATTAGATAATCTGAAACGACGACTTAAACGATCGCAGCAGGAAGCCCGTGAGGACTATAACCTGCGGCGCAACGAAGAAATAGGAAAGCTCCAGACTCTGGTCCGAGAGGTTATCGTCGAACTCGCCAAAGAACAAGGCTATGACCTTATCATAGAGCAAGCAGTTTACGTCAGCGAAGCGGTGAATCTCACTGACGAGGTTCTTGGGCGCCTTGCCCAATTGCCATAGGTGACGATTTAGAAGATGCCCCCCGATCTTTGCCAATCCCCTCGCTTCTTCTACGGTAGCTTGCTTTGATAATTGGTCTGCGGCCTCCAGGCAACAGGACTATTTGAAAAAAAATGGAAATCGACATTCATCGAATTGAGGATATTCTGCCTCATCGTTACCCATTTCTTCTTATCGATAGAATCACCGATGTCACCCCGGGGAAGAGCCTTAGAGCTCTAAAAAACGTCACGATTAACGAGCCGTTTTTTGGTGGCCACTTCCCTCATCGTCCCGTGTTTCCCGGGGTGCTCATGCTTGAGAGTATTGCGCAAGCCTCGGCGGTCTTGGTTAGCCTGATTATTGACGCGAAAGCCAGCCGCAAAAACGTGTATCTTTTTGCCGGTGTCGACAAGGCGCGTTTCAGATCTCGGGCGGAGCCGGGAGACCAACTTATCATTGACATTACGCTCGGGTCTCACAGACGGGATTTGTGGCGCTGTTCGGGTCTTATCACAGTGGACGGGAAAACCGTTTGCACCTCGGACGTGTTGTTTACACACAGGCCAATTGAGTGATAGATGATCGCGCTGCCATCCACCCGGATGCACGAATTGGTTCAGATGTCAGCATAGGCCCCTTTACCATCGTTGAGGCCGGTGTAACGATCGGTTCAGGTACGCGGGTGGGATCACATGTCGTGATTCGAGAGGGGACCCGCCTGGGACAGGACAACCATATTTATTCTTTCGCCTCGATCGGCGAAGATCCACAGTTTGCCGGATATTCTGGGGAGAATACCGTCCTTGAGGTTGGTGATCACAACGTTATTCGCGAATATGTAACCCTGAACCGAGGCTCACCGGCAGGTACAGGTACTACCCAGATCGGCAGCCACAATTTTCTCATGGCCTATTGCCATATCGCGCATGACAGCGTACTGGGAGATCACATCGTTTTCGCTAATGGTGCGAGCCTCGCCGGGCACGTCGTGGTGGGTGATTACGCGATTTTGGGCGGCTTCACACTGGTTCACCAGTTTTGTAGAGTGGGTACTCACTGCCTCACTGGAATTGGTACTGTCGCCCTAAAAGATGTTGCTCCTTACGTCATTGTGGCGGGTAATCCAGCGAAAACTTACGGAGTCAATGTTCGTGGTCTTCGCCGTCGGGGCTTTGGCGAAGATCAAATCGTTGAATTAAAAAAAACCTACAAGGAAGTCTTCCGCAATACCGCCTGCACCAATTCGGAGTCGATTTCCTACAACAAGGCTTCACCAGGTGGCTCGCCCAGCGAACAACTACTAACGTTTGCTGGTGACTCCCGGCGCGGCCTTATTCGTTAGCGCTTGCCCAATGGAAGGTGCTTTTCGCCTAGGGGTGGTTTCAGCCGAGACCTCTGGGGATAAATTGGGCAGTGGGGTAGTCCGGGCGTTGCGGAACCGCTATCCCGAGTTAACGATTCGGGGCATCGGTGGGCCTGAACTTGCGTCGGAAGGGCTGGAATCTCTGTGTGATATCCACGACCTTTCAGTTATGGGCTTAGAGGATATCGTGCGCAAACTGCCACGGGCCTTATTGCTCCGTCGCAGGCTCTTTCAGGATTTCCTAAAGGACCCGCCAGACGTTTTTTTGGGAATCGATTCTCCTGACTTCAATTTGACGTTGGAGTCCTGGCTGCGCGCCGCCGGAATACCTGTCGCACACCTTGTCAGCCCAACGGTTTGGGCCTGGCGTGGCTATCGGGTTAGGAAGATTCGACGTGCAGTGGACCACATGCTGGTGCTGTTTCCTTTTGAAGAGGCGTTCTACCGTGAGCGTGGGGTGCCAGCCACTTTTGTAGGACACCCGGCGGCGGACGAAGTGGCAGACCTGAATCGAGCGAACGCACGTCGGTGCCTGGCTGTTCCGTCTGGCAAGCGTGTCGTCTCGATTCTTCCTGGGAGTCGGGTATCTGAAATCAAGCATCTCGCTCCTGTGTTTACCCAGACGATAAACAAGTTGGTGCTAACCGATCCAGACCTTGAGTTCTTGCTGCCTTTTGCCAGCGAAAAAGCCCGCGAGACGTTCTTTGAAGCCGTTGGCGAGAATGTATCTTTGCCACAGGTCAGGTTTCTCGATGGGCAGGCCCGAACTGCGCTTGCAGCGAGTGATGCGGCGTTGCTGGCCTCTGGGACGGCTGCGCTTGAGGCAGCACTGGTGGGGTGTCCTATGGTCGTTGCTTACCGCGTGTCGGCTGTGTCCTTCTGGCTCGCCCGGATGCTGGCGACAACACGATACGTGTCGATGCCCAATCATTTAATGCCGACACCGTTGGTACCAGAGTTTTTGCAGGATCAAGCTGATCAATCTAATCTGAGTAGTGCTATTGCCAGGTTACTGAATGCGCCGGGCCACCGTAATGAGATGCTCCAAGGGTTAAGCGGGATTCGCGATACCCTTCAAAGAGATGCGAATCACAACATTGCTCGGCTTCTCGGGGAGCTTGCCTTCGGATGACTGGAGCTTATGGACCGGTGATTGCCGGTGTCGATGAGGCAGGTCGAGGACCACTCGCGGGGCCAGTAGTGGCCGCAGCGGTAATACTGTCGCATTCGGTAGACCTGAGTGGTTTAGCTGACTCCAAGGCTTTGACCCAGAGATGCCGCGAGGCTTTTGAGCGGAAAATTCGAGAATTGTCGTGGGATTGGTCAATTGGTGCATCTTCTCCCGGAGAAATAGATCGGTTGAACATTCACCAGGCAACCCTTTTGGCTATGCGCCGAGCAATCCTTGGGCTCAAGCAGGCCCCAGACTACGTCCTGGTCGATGGCTGTTTCTATCCGCGCGTACCTTATCCAGGCGAAGCAATAGTTCGTGGCGATCAAAGCCAGCCAGCCATCTCGGCGGCTTCTATTTTGGCCAAGGTGTTTCGTGACCGTTATATGAGGGGTCTCGATGCGCGATTTACCGGCTATGGTTTTTCTCGTCATAAGGGGTATCCTACGAAGGCACACTTGGAGGCTTTACAGGTTCTGGGCCCGTGCCGAGAGCATCGTCAGTCTTTTAAACCTGTGTTAGCAGTATCCTAAAAGAGTCACCACCGCGATATTTAAGGAAAGCATGGCACGATGAACAGCCAAGTGCCTTTTGTACACCTGAATGTTCATACCGAATATTCGCTTGTAGATGGCATCGCCAGGGTTAAAGAGTTGGCTGCATCCGTCCGCGATGCGCATATGCCCGCAGTTGCGATGACTGATGTTTCTAATATGTACGCCGCGGTTAAATTCTATCGCGCCTGTAAGGAGGCGTCCGTCAAGCCACTCCTGGGCACAGAGATCACAGTCCATGGCGATGCTGACGATCGAGCGAAGGGTCAGATGATTCTGCTGTGTCGTAATAATAATGGGCTCCAACGTCTGGGACGGCTACTTACCGAGACTTACGTCCGTCCCCGGTCGAGTCACGGAATTACAGTTACAAGGAACGAGTTGTTTGACGCGGCGGACGACCTGATCGTAGTGTCAGGCGGCATTGATAGTGATGTGGCCGTGTTGCTGCGGGCTGGGCACCCAGACCAGGCCTTAGAACTTCTCATGCAGTACCGAGCTGCATTTGGCGACCGTTACTATCTGGAAATAAGCCGGACCGGGCGGCCTGGGGAGGGTGAATATGAAGCGGGCGCGCTTGATCTGGCCGAAAAAACGGGGATCCCGCTGGTCGCCTCAAATGTGGTCCGCTTCCTGGGCGCGGATGATTTTGAGGCCCATGAGATCCGGGTCTGTATTCACGAAGGTCGAGTGATCGATGACCCCAGGCGGCCAAGGCGATTTACGGATCAGCAATATCTGCGAAACGGCGCTGAAATGACCGAGTTATTTTCAGATTTACCATCGGCTGTTGCAAACTCTATCCAGATTGCACGGCGTTGTAATGTATTTCTTGATTTCGAGTCGACCCATATGCCCCAATTTCCGTTGCCCGGAGGGCGTTCGGCTGAAGAAGAGTTACTCGCTCAGGCAAGGACGGGGCTGGAAGCATTTCAGCAAACAAAGCCAGATCTTGACCGCCTCATTTACCAGGAACGACTGAAAACTGAGGTCGACACTATCAATGGGATGGGATTTGCTGGATATTTTCTCATCGTTGCGGATTTCATACGTTGGGCTATCAGCAATGGTGTCCCGGTCGGCCCGGGCCGAGGATCCGGGGCAGGCTCGCTGGCCGCATTCGCTCTTGGAATTACCCGACTGGACCCGATCCGTTATGGACTCCTATTTGAGCGGTTCTTGAACCCAGAGCGGGTTTCACTGCCTGATTTTGATATCGATTTCTGCATGGTTGGGCGGGATCGGGTGATTGACTATGTCAGCGGTAAGTATGGCGCGGAAAAGGTCGCTCAGATAATTACCTATAACAGCCTTGCGGCTAGGGCGGTGGTTCGCGATGTTGGTCGAGTGATGGGTATGCCTTACGGGTTTTGTGATTCGTTGGCCAAACTGATTCCTTTTGAAGTGGGGATGACCCTTGAGCATGCATTGGAGCAGGACGACGAGCTTAGACGGCGTTACCGTGGAGAGGCAGAAGTATCGCAGTTGATTAACAACGCCCGACGCCTCGAGGGGTTGCCACGCAATGCGGGAAAGCACGCGGGCGGCCTGGTTATCGCGCCTCGTGCGATCTCTGATTTCTCTCCGTTGTACTGGGAGCCGGGCATGACGCAGCCGGTGACTCAGTTCGATAAAGACGACCTTGAAGCGATCGGGCTGGTTAAATTCGACTTTCTAGGCCTGCGCACGCTCACTATCATTGACTGGGCATTGGATCTGGTAAATGATCGGAGAGCACAATCCGGTAAGGATCCGATTGTGCTTGACTCGCTTGAATTGGATGATCCAAAGGTGTACCGCCTGATCTGTACGGGGCGTACGACTGCATTATTCCAACTGGAATCACGCGGCATGCAGGAACTGATCCAACGCCTCAAGCCGGATCATTTTGAAGAACTCGTAGCGTTGGTGGCGCTGTTTCGCCCCGGACCCTTGCAGTCCGGAATGGTTGATGATTTCATTAACCGAAAACACGGCCGTGAACCTGTTCTTTACGTCCACAAGGCGCTTGAGGAGGTTTTGGAGCCAACCTACGGGGTAATCCTGTATCAAGAGCAAGTCATGCAGATTGCTCAACTGCTTGCTGGCTATAGCCTGGGTGCCGCTGATTTGCTGCGCCGTGCAATGGGCAAAAAAAAGGCCGAAGAAATGGAGAAGCAAAGACAAGGCTTCATTGATGGCGCAACGGCAAGAGGGGTCGAGGGAGCGATCGCTCGGCATATTTTTGACCTGATTGAAAAATTTGCGGGGTACGGATTCAACAAATCGCACTCCGCCGCCTATGCGCTTCTTAGCTACCATACCGGCTGGCTCAAGTGCCACTACCCCGCGGAATTTCTCTCGGCCGCTTTGTCGGCTGATGTGGAGCATACCGACAGGATCGTAATTCTCGTGAATGAAGCGAAGGCGCTCGGTTTGAAACTAAGCCCGCCAGATATCAATCGGGGAGGGCTGAGATTTGAGGTCGCCGAGCGCGATACGATCATTTACGGGTTAGGTGCGATCAAAGGAGTGGGTGAGAAAGCCCTCGAAGACATACTGAGTGAAAGATCCAGCGACGGGCCATTTTCAGATCTTTTCTCCCTTTGTCGCCGTATCAACAGCCAAAAGGTTAACAGGAAGACTCTCGAAGCCTTGATTTGTGCCGGGGCCTTGGATAGTTTTGGCCAGCACAGAGCTGAACTTCTGGGTCACCTCGATGCAGCGCTGAATGCGGCCAATCAACATGGGGCAAACTTGTCCTCTGGGCAAGACGATATGTTTGGCCTTGGAGCGGTAAATGCAGTTGTTGAATCTGCATTAGATGTGAGGCCGTGGTCGGAAAGGAAAACACTCGAAATGGAGCGGCTCAGCCTTGGCCTATATCTGACAGGGCATCCGGTAGATCACCATCGAGCGGAACTCACAGAGATAACGAGCGGTCCAATCGGGAGAATCAGGGCGGAGCCCGAGCGCATGATCATACTGGCAGGACTGATTACGGGCCTGCGGACCTTTCAAAACCGCAGGGGTGAGACAATGGCGTTTTTTCAATTAGATGATCCAACCGGTCGAGCTGATGTCAGTGTGTTTGGCGACCTCTATTCGAAGGTGCGGGGAACTCTCGACTCGCAGGGCGTGGTGGTTGTCCGGGGTATTTGTGGAACGGATGAGCGCTCAGGATTGCTTGCTGTGAAGGCGGACAGGGTTTTGACTCTGGAGGATTCGCGAGCTACGCTTTTACGACGAATAGCTGTCCACCTGTCGTCGAGTCGGAAAGGGCCGGCACTTCTGGAAGAATTGCAGCACCTGCTGTTAAGTCACCAGCCGGGAACCACGGAAGTTGCCTTGCATTACCTTAATCCAAGCGGCGATGAAGTGTGCATGACCTTGGGGTCTGAGTGGCATGTATTTCCCCGGTCTGATTTACTCGATTCCCTTCGGGAATTAGCGGGTGAGGAGGGGGTTAGACTTGTTTTCGACCCAACCGCTAGTCTCCAGGACGTCACCGATTCAAGCCCTATCGCTGCGTAGGACTCGGCAGGTTGTCCGCAGGCGTTAAAATAGCGACATCATGGCGGATTCACTGGATTTCGAACAGCCGATTGTTGATCTGGAAGCAAAGATCGAGGAGTTACGGCGTGTCGATAGCGCGGGCGAACATGATCTGCAAAGTGAGATACAGAAGTTGGAGCTCAAGAGTCAAAAACTGACTCGGGAGATTTTTTCATCGCTTAGTGCATGGCAGATCACTCAGCTCGCTCGGCATCCGGCCCGACCCCATTCTCTCGACTATATCCCGCGAATCTTCTCCGATTTTCAGGAGCTTTCAGGCGACCGGATGTTCGGTGACGACCAGGCGATTGTTGCGGGGCTGGCCCGCTTAGGGGGTAGCGGTGTGGTTGTTGTCGGACATCAGAAAGGGCGCGATACGCCGGAGAAGGTTCGACGGAATTTTGGCATGCCGCGCCCGGAAGGTTACCGCAAGTCACAACGGATCATGAAACTTGCGGCGCGTTTTAGTTTGCCGGTGATCACGCTGATTGACACCCCTGGCGCGTATCCAGGTATCGGCGCGGAAGAGCGGGGGCAAAGCGAGGCGATTGCTCGTAGCATCGCGCTTATGGCTGATTTACCGGTGCCAATTATCTCTGTAGTGATTGGTGAAGGGGGGTCTGGTGGGGCCTTGGCCATCGGCGTATGTGATCGTTTGGTCATGCTGGAATACGCTACTTATTCTGTGATCAGTCCAGAGGGATGCGCTTCGATTTTATGGAAAAGTGCGGAAAAAGCCCAAGTTGCGGCCGAGGCGATGAAACTGACCTCTTCGGGTTTAAAAACCAACAAACTTGTGGATGACATCGTCAGCGAACCCCTGGGGGGAGCGCACCGTGACCCGGTCAAGACCGCTGAAGATTTAAAGGGGTCAATTATTGGATACCTGGCAGAACTGAAACAGCTTGGGATCGAGGAAATGCTGGCCCAGCGTTATACACGCCTTCAGGAGTTTGGGCAGTTTAATGAGAGTGCATGAGGGGTTCAAACCTGAGCCCGGCAAAGTCCTAAGCGCGCTGGTACCCGTCCTCGAAAAATACTCGGGCGGCACAGTGAATATTGCGTTCAGCGGCGGTATCGACTCCAGTGTGCTACTCCACGCAGCGAGTGCTCTTCGACATCGTTACCGGGTATCGCTTCGGGCGCTCCATGTAAACCACAGGTGGTCAACCCAATCTGATGTCTGGCAGCTGCACTGCGAGGCTGCTTGTAGGACTTTGGATGTGGAATTTTTTGCGACCCGATTGCCGGATTCCTTAACTGATGAGCTGCCCAGCGAAACCCTTGCTCGAGCCAAGCGGCTTCAATGGTTTGCTGAAGTCGTTGATTCCGGGACACCGCTGCTGACGGCACACCACGCCGATGATCAGGCGGAGACGCTCCTGTTGCGTTTGCTGCGAGGATCCGGTATTCATGGTCTCGGAGGGATGCATGATGACCGCAATATTGGAAACCTTCGGATTCTGCGTCCTTTTTTGCAGTTGTCTCGAGCTGACTTGGAGGTGTGGGCGAAGGAATACAGCTTGCAGGCGATAAATGACCCCGGAAATTCAGATACAAGGTTTGAGCGCAATTTTTTGCGCCATGAGATTTTGCCGCGACTGGCGTCGCGATGGGTCGGGGTCCAGCGAACCCTCAGCCGCGCGGCAGGGTCTTTTCAGGCTGCTCAGGGTCTGCTCGATGAGGTTGGACATGAGGACCTGGTTGCATGCCGGCGCTCTGCCGATCAATGCTTACTCGGGGTATATGGAACGCTTTCCATTTCAGCTTTAGATAATCTCAGTCCAGCACGCAGGCTCAACCTGTTGCGGTATTGGTTTCGTCTTTTCTCACTTGAAACAGCCAGTGAGAATGGCCTGAGCGAGTTTCTTCGTCAACTTCGCGATAGTGCGTCAGAGTGCGCGCCCGCGCTTAGAGTTGGTCAATGCTGGTTACGAAGGTACCGGGACAGCCTTTTCCTGTTGCCCGGCGGCCATGTCGATCAGGAAAAATATTCAACCAGCAGACCGTGGAATGCCAGGCCGACCCAGATCAAAGGTGCGGATATTGGAATCGAGGGAAAGATAACGGATGGTGTGGGTCTGAAACTTTCTTGCCTTAAAGGGGGTCTGTTAGAACTTCGTTGGCAGAAGGGGAATGCTCGGCTCCAACCAACTGCGAACGGCCACCATCGTCGAGTGAAGCATCTATTCCAGGAAGCAGGGGTTCCTCCTTGGGAGAGGTCCCGATTGCCGTTGGTCTATTACGCTGATCAGTTGGCCTGCGTGCCAGGCGTTGCGATGGAACACTCTCTTTCGGCTTCGGTTGATGAGCCTGGTATTCAGATTATGATCTCAGATCTGCGTATTACTGGTGCCGGGGGCTGAGTGCACCTGGGAACCGCGGTTTCATTGTATCCACGAGGCTCCTCTGCTATCCTAACTGTCCGTCGGGCCAGAGCGCGAAATCCAGTTGGCGCTGCTGCCCGGGCAAACGAGAAATAAAACATGCCCGACGGTACATTTCCAAAATTCGCCTTTGTGACCGGTGGCGTTGTCTCATCACTGGGAAAAGGGCTCTCCGCGTCCTCACTGGGAGCGCTTCTGGAGGCTCGCGGGCTCCAGGTTACCCTGATTAAGCTCGACCCGTATATTAACGTGGATCCGGGGACTATGAGCCCGTTTCAACACGGCGAGGTTTTCGTAACCGACGATGGGGCCGAAACCGACCTCGATCTAGGCCACTATGAGCGATTCGTCCGCACACGAATGGGTAAGCTCAATAACTTTACTACCGGACAGATCTATGAACGGGTAATCCGAAAAGAAAGGCGTGGGGATTATCTTGGAGGAACCGTTCAGGTGATTCCCCACATCACTAACGAGATAAAACAGTCAATTCAGGCCGCAGGGGAGGGCTTTGATGTTTGTCTGGTAGAGATCGGCGGTACGGTAGGGGACATTGAGTCGCTACCTTTTCTGGAAGCGATTCGGCAGATGCGTATTGAACTTGGCAGAACGAATACGATTTTTCTTCATCTCACTTTAGTTCCCGAATTGTTCGCGGCTGGGGAAATCAAGACTAAGCCAACTCAGCATTCGGTTAAAGAGTTGCGCAGTATCGGTATCCAGCCTGATGTAGTTCTATGCCGTGCCCGACAGTCGTTACCCGATGACGCCCGAAAAAAAATATCCCTGTTTACTAACGTGGAGGAATCTGCCGTTATTTCAGCGGAGGATGTCGATAATATTTACTCGATTCCACGGCGATACCACGAACAGGATCTGGATGGCATCGTAGTAAGACACCTGGGATTGCCGACCGCTCAGGCAGATCT
>Ga0207990_1001233_pt1 | contig 13538 bp, 12 predicted proteins | sample ETNtaG_8_FD_185780 | JGI IMG/M metagenome (GOLD analysis project Ga0207990, IMG submission 185780) | Marine microbial and viral communities from oxygen minimum zone, Eastern Pacific Ocean - ETNP201406SV75 (SPAdes) (version 2) | ecosystem: Environmental > Aquatic > Marine > Oceanic ...
CGGTAAGGAAGAGTTTGTTCATCAATACAAAGAGAAACTCGAGAATCCTGTTTTAAACAGCTGAACCACTCTGATTTGGCTCTTGGGGTAAAGAGAATGCAATTTTCTTCATAAATGAACCATATTGGAGTAACTAATGGAGATCCATCATCCCTAACTACTCCAATGCGCATTAATATGCCATTTTCCTCTAAAAAATCTGTTTGCTCTTTTTGTGACAATGCCGGCATAAATAACCCCCCTTTCTATCACACACCTCATCTGGTAATGTTTATATTAGATTAACTAAAGTAAAAAAAGGAAATACTAAGTCAATCTATCAAAATATGAAGAAGCTAATCATTGGGATAATTGTAATTTCAGGATTTTTAATCTGGGAATACAAAGTAAATATTCTTATTTGGTCCATACCAAAGATAGCCAGTTTCACAATGCCTGTACAAGAAAACATCCCAACTTCTTGGTCCAAAGGTCCGGAGATTGCTACACAAGATGATAGACCAAACATAATCTTAATTTTGGCCGATGATATGGGTTATAACGATATATCCATGCATAACGGCGGAGCGGCTGATGGATCTCTTCAAACTTCTCATATTGATTCATTAGCAAACAGCGGCATTTTGTTCTCTAGAGGTTATGCAGCAAATGCAACTTGTGCTCCATCTAGAGCTTCAATAATGACGGGAAAATATCCAACAAGATTTGGATATGAATTCACTCCTGTTCCTGCTACGGGAAGATTAATCATGCAATGGCTTGCTGAAGAGGATGACTCAGAACTTAGAGCAAGGATTGATAGAGAAGTGGCAGCAAACATACCTCCTTATATGGAACAAGGAATGCCCACCGAACAGATTACTATTGCGGAGGTTTTGCGAGATGCAGGATATTACACGGCACACATAGGAAAATGGCATCTTGGTAATGCCTATGGCATGGATCCCATCAGTCAAGGCTTTCAAGACTCTTTGGAAATGATGGGACCACTGTATTTACCTGAAGATCATCCAGATGTCGTTAATGCCAAGTTTGATACAAGAATTGACAGGATGATTTGGGGTATTGGTCAATATTCAGCGAGGTTTAATGGAGGCGATCTATTCGCACCAGATAAATATCTGACAGATTACTATACTGACGAAGCATTAAAGGTAATTGAGAATAATAAAAATAGACCTTTTTTCTTATATTTGAGCCACTGGGCAATTCACAATCCGCTTCAAGCATTGCGAAGTGATGTGCAACAAATGAGTCATATGCATGGCCACAATCTTCAAGTTTATTCCGGAATGATTGCTGCATTGGATAGAAGTGTCGGAAAGGTTATTGAGAAGTTAAAAGATCTAGATATACATGGCAAAACTCTAATCATATTTACCAGTGATAATGGTGGAGCTAATTACATTGAATTAGATGATATTAATAAACCCTTTAGAGGTTGGAAAATAAGTTTTTTTGAAGGGGGTATAAGGGTTCCTTTTATAGTTAGCTGGCCTGATGAAATTAATCCAGGACAAAAATCTGATAGTGCTATTCATCATTTTGATATTTTTTCTACTATTGCTTCAGCTGCAAGAACTAAATCGTCCAATGAGAATGAGTTAGATGGAGTAAATTTATTACCATACATAAAGAATGAAAAGTCTTCTGAGCCTCATAAAACCCTTTTTTGGCGATCTGGGAATCATCAATCAGTCCTGCATGAAAACTGGAAATACATAATTAGCAAAAAAGAAAATTTTCGTTGGTTATTTGATACTTCGGTGGATCCGTTAGAAAAAAATAACCTCTTTGAAAGTCACCCTGAAGAAGCAAGATTAATTGAAGAGCTCTTAGTTAAATTTAACTCTGAACAAAAAGATCCTTTATTCCCGTCAGCATATGAGGTTTCAACAATGATAGATAAATACGACGGGCAGGAGTATAAAGAAGGTGATGAATATATTTATTGGTCTAACTAATATATTAAGGAAATTTTAAATGAAAATATTAAGAACACCCGATGAGCGATTCAAAAACATTAAGGACTACCCTTTCGAGCCGAATTACACGACAATAAAAACTCATGATGACTCTGATTTAAGAATTCATCACATTGATGAAGGCCCTAAAGATGGCCCAATGCTTTTAGCTATGCATGGCCAGCCAGTCTGGAGTTATCTGTATTCAAAAATGATCCCCTACTTAGTTGAAGGAGGAATTAGAGTTATTGCGCCTGATCTTCCTGGTTATGGAAAGTCAGACAAGCCTGCTTCAAGAGACGATTACAGCTACCAAAGACAAGTTGATTGGATGACTCAGTGGTTAATTCAAAATGATTTCAAAAATCTTACTTTTTTTGGTCAAGACTGGGGTGGTTTGATTGGACTTAGAATGGTTACTGAAGAACCAGATAGGTTCTTAAAAGTTTCGATGGGAAATACCGGCTTACCCTACAATCCTGATGCCTCGGATGAACTTCAAAACAAAGTGAAGGCTTTCAGAGAAGAAAAGATCAAACTCACGCTCTTTTCTATGGCAAGACAAGTTCAACAAATGGATGGAAGCGATAATGAAAATGAAGACTTTCACCCAGCTTTAAAATTCATGTATTGGCAAAAGTTTTGTTGGGATACTCCAAACTTGCCCATCGGAACTCTCTGCTCTCTCCAAATGGATAAAAGATCTAGACCAATCGTCGCGGCTCATTATTTTTTGCAAAGATTGGGGCTAGAAAAATTCTCTCCCTTTACTTCAGATGTTCTTAATGCTTATGAAGCTCCATTCCCAGATCCATCATATAAAATGGGTCCAAGAGCCATGCCTAGCCATGTACCAACTTTACCCGACTCGTCTTTAGAAGCACAAAGATTAGCAAGAGAATTCTTTAAGACTTCAGATAAACCTTTTCTATCTGTCTTTGCTGGGGACGACCCAGTAACTAATGGCATAGAAAGCGATATTTTGGAAATGGCACCCAATGCTAAGAGCGCACCTCATATTGGCGGAGGTCATTTTTATCAATGGAGTCGCGCAGAAGAATTATCAAAAACTCTTATTGATTTTATCAAGTTAGATTAGCTTTATTGAGCAGGAATTAACCTTCCTCTCTTAGGTTCTTTTATCTCTTTGTTTGCTTTTAAATAATTAATTATTTCCTCAGATAAATTAATTTTTCTATCTTCATATTCTCCTTCTAAGAAAGTGTTGTAGAGATCCCCTCCTTGAGCTAAGAAACTATGAGTACCTACCTTATACATTTTTTTCTTATCCAGAGGTTTTCCATTTATTTCAACATTTAAAACCCTGTTGTTAATTGGTTTTTTTAAATCATAAATAGCCCTAATGCCTGATACTTGAATCATACCTCTCTCCATAGACAGGCCTTGCTCAAGAATAGCTGTAATTTGTGCGCCATTCAGAGAGGTGGAAACCACGGTATTATGAAAAGGAAAAGCATCTAATACATTCCCTTTGGTAATCGAACCTTCAGGTAAGTCTGCCCGTAACCCTCCGGCATTTGTAAAAGCTAACTCTGAGTTGGTAACCTCTTTTATAACATCAGTAGCAAAGTTTCCTAATGAAGACTCGGCTACATAGTCTCTTACCAACCTAAGGTCTGAATAGCCCACGACTTCTCCGATTATGTGGTCTACTTTTTCTTTGTAATAGGAAATCTTTTTCTCCACTAAAGGATCGGGCTTCAACTTATCACTCCATACTTTTAATAATCTTCCTTCGTGTCTGGTTACCTTTTCACCATCAAAGAACAGTTTTAAGTACCCAAGCCGAGTTCCGTACCCATAGGTTTGCACGATTAAGGTTCCGGTTTTCGGATGGATATATGGAACTTCTATGCCGCGATGTGCGTGACCGCTTACAATTACATCAATTCCTTCAACGGCGCCTGCTAACTTTATGTCTTCATCAAAATCTCTTTGTACTTCGGGTCTATGCTCAGCATCAGTCTGCATGGGTCCAGTTTTACCTTGATGAGTTAAAACAACTATCACATCCACTAACGGTTTTAGCTCTTCCACCCCTTTTCTGACGTAAGGGATGGGATCTCGAAAGTCTAGATCTTCTACGTAAGAAGGTAAAATTACACTTCGAGCATCCAGTCCTATGATCCCAATTACTCCCAATCTAATGCCGTCGCGTTCTAAGATAGTGTAAGCTCTACTGAATAATTGATCGGTTCCCTTATAAAAAATATTGGCTCCAAGTACTGGGAAAGAGACCCTGTGGATTCCTCTTTTAAAGGGTTCAATACCATAATCAAATTCATGGTTTCCAATACCTAAGGCATCGTATTCCATGGTCATCATCATCTCCATCAAAGCTTCACCTTCTGTTAGATTCGCTAACATGCCAGTAAACATATCTCCAGAATCAAAAAGAAAAACTGTGTCTTCTTCTTCTCTTAACTCATTAATTAAAGCGGATAAATAAGCAGCTCCACCTAACTTGGGCGATCCCTCTAACCAGTAGGCAGGAATAGGATCGAAAGCACTGTGGAAATCATTAGTATGCAGAATAGTTATTTCTTTATCGTCTCCAAATAAAGGAAGATTTGTGCTTAAAAGCAGGGGTAAAAGTATGCACAACAGTTTCATTAATTAGCTGCCGTCTCCTCCATTACCTCCATTACCTGCACCAGCTATAAAGCCAGAAGCAGAGGCTTGAGCTGCTATTTGAGAAGTGATATTAGAGATTTGATCTAAATTGTTTCCACATGCTGCCGTTAGCTTTTGTTTTGTGAAATTAGACATCTCTTTTATCTCTGAAGTGATCCCATCTTCCTTATTAACAAGTAAAGAGTTGTTCTTAGATAAAAGATAAATACTTTGTCCTGAAACTGCTAAATGATATGAATATTTTTTGAAAGCTCCTGCAAATTTTTCTCTGAAATAAACCTTTCCTTTAGTCAAAGAAACCTTACAAATCTGCCATTTGTGATCTAAGAAGAACATATCATCATCAATGAAGTGCGGAACTACTATGCCTTTAAATTCTTCTGAAAACCAAAGCAACTTACCCGATGAAGCCTCTAGGCAATGTTGAATATGTTTAGTCCCCCATTTATTTAGTCCTTGAACAATCAGATGATCTTTATAAACACTGATTAGACTTGGAGTGCCTTTAACTTCTGTGGACCAGGTAACTGTTTGAGTGTCTAAGTTGTATCTTGCTATAGATTCTTTTTGTCCTAAAAAGATTTCTTTTTTTTCTTCCATGTTTTAAAGATAATTTAGCCCAGATTCACTGGAAACATCTCCTTGAATTCTCGAATGATACATAATTCTCGCTTCGTTTAAATCCCAAGGACAAGCCTGATGCATCAAATTTCTATTATCCCAAATTACTGCATCGCCGGAAGCCCAAGAGTGGTGATAAACACGATCCCCCTGACAGGCAAAGTCATTGAGCTCATCCAAAAAGGCTTTGGATTCAGCCTTTTCCATGCCAGGTATTCCAAAAGCATGTCTACCAATTAACAATGATTTTCTTCCTGTTTCTGGATGAGTCTTAACTAGTGGGCGGAATGGCGGAGGGTCTACATCAAAACCATAACCGCTGAATTCACTTTCTTCTTGGGGTTTGTGTTTATATTTAGCTTGGCTATATGAATAAGAATGATAAGCACTTAGGTCTTTTATTTTTTCTTTTATTTTTGGATCTAAGGCATCATAAGCAGCCGCCATATCTGCCCATCCTGTCTCCCCTCCCTCTTTAGGAACTTGGTGAGCAGTGAAAACTGCTCCCTTGGCTTGAATTGGCATGTAAGTACTGTCATGGTGCCATTCCATGTTACCTCTTAATGATTTGACAATGTCATCATCTACTGGATCTCTGATACTCCCGTCTCTTTTTACATTACTGATAGGTGTGATATCAAATTCCATTTGACCAAATAATTTTGCAAACTTAATCTGTTCATCTGCGGTTAGGTGTTGGTTTGGAAAAATAAGTAAGGAATGTTTAAGCCAAAGTTTGTAAATCTCCTTAGACTGAGACTCCTTTAAATTAGATAATTTTATCCCTTCAACTACAGCGCCGAAGGTCTTATCTAACTTAGTAATAGAGAGAGAAGTTTTCACTTTAGAAAATCAATGAGGATTGAGTTGGTTTGTTCTGCAGCTTCCTGTTGTACCCAATGCCCTATATTGGGAAGCAGAATAACCTCTTCAAGCAACGGAATAGCTTCTTTCATAGAACTCTCTAGAGATTCTTTAGAAGCACCTGCAATGACCATATCTTGGCTGCCAGCAAGAAATAAAGTAGGAACTTTTATGTTGTGATCTTTTAGGTCTTCAGTTAATTTCCAATTCCTTTCTATGTTCCTATAGTAATTAACTCCACCACGAAAACCTGATTGTTCAAACTGTCCTACAACATAATGCAGGTCCTCTTCAGAAAACCAAGCGGGCAACCCTTCTGCTTCTCCTATTCGGGGCAAAAAACCTCCAGCACTGCGCTTTAAGTCAGTAATTTTTGGTGGTTTTCTTGGAGAATCTGGAGATTGATAGAATCTACTAATCAAACCCCTTGGGTCTTTGTCGTATTCCTTTTCTGCAACTCCATCGGGTTCGTTGTGATACAGAATGTAAAAGAAATTGTCTTGAAATGCTGCCTTCATGCCTTCCATAGGATTCTGGTCCTGTCTTCCGCTATAAGGAACACTCATGATGACTAATCTAGTGAAACGTTCTGGATAAAAAAGAGCACTGAAGGTAGCAACAGGTGCTCCCCAGTCATGTCCTACTATAGAAGCCGTAGCCTCTCCAAGCGCATCAAGAATTCCTACCATGTCAGCAGTTAGGTGTTTAATATCATATAGATCAATTTCAGAGGGGGCATCTGTTTTGCCATAACCTCTCATATCGGGTGCTATAACTCTAAATCCTGCTTTAGAAAGACCAACCATTTGATGACGCCAGGAGTACCAAGATTCGGGCCAACCGTGTGCTAACAACACCAATGGGCCTTCACCCATTTCCGCTAGTCGCATCTTTATTCCGTTAGCCTCTATAAAGCTAAATTTAACGCCTTCTAAGGGTGATTCATTCATACCTACCTCATAATTTCCTTTTTTTTCAATTTCAGCTGATAAACATTGAAAAGATATTACTAATGCACATAAGAAAAAAATTCTTTTCATTTCGAAAATCTAAGAATTTATTCGGTTAAATGCTCCATGAACACAAGTTGATAGAATTGTTTTGGCACTACGTAATAGAAAGGAGCGTCTTGATTTTTTGATTTCTTTTTTGGAACTAATGCCACTCGAAAGACTTCACCTTCTGCCTCCTTAAAGCTCTTGAGAAGTATAATCTTGTCGCCTTTTTGGACTTCATATGTGTAACTAGTATCCATCTGCCTAAAAGAACCAGTTTTACCTCCATGTTGTCTAATAAATCTGAGTAGATCGCCTTTTAGCTCAAAAAGAACCACTGAAGTGGTGCGTTTTTTTGATTCAAAGACATCGCCAACCTCATAATTAGAGGCATCCGAATAGCCACTAACTGTAAAGCAAAGTAGAAAGAGGATAACAAGGCTTTTTTTAATAGGGTTCATTTGTTTAATCATGACGTTTTTATACACCAGCGTAGAAGTTTTTGCCAGAAATGGTAAAAAGAATACAATGGATGTATCAGGGCTATAGGCCTAACTTAGTTGTTAATTTAGGAGAAACTGAATGGCTGCAATGACGAAAGAAGAAAAACAAGATTTTCTGGCTGGGTTACACGTTGGTGTTTTATCGCTCAGTGACAACCCTAAAGGCCCACTGACTGTTCCTATATGGTATGACTATGAGCCGGGTGGAGAACTTTGGTTTATTACGGGCCCCAATTCGCTAAAAGGAAAGTTACTAAAAGTAGAGGCGCGGCTAAGTTTAATGGCCCAATCAGAAGAGCCACCTTATAAATACGTCAGCATCGAAGGACCTGTTGTGTCTATTGATGAGGCCACTAACAATGACTTACTTGCCATGGCAATTCGCTATCTCGGAAAAGAAGGTGGCGAGCAGTACGCCAAAAACAGTGAATCCGGAGGCGGTGTAATAGTTCGAGTAAAACCAGAGCGTTGGTTGAGTGTAGACTATGGAAAAACTTAAGGAATAAGCTTCAAACTGTTGAAAGTATTTCAGCGAGTCCAATTGCTTCTCTAAAATAAAAGACCACAAGAACGGCAATACATAAAATAGCAAAAACCACTAGCGCACTGATTGCTCTCGGCGGATTGTCGGGTAATTCAACCGTTTTGTTGTTGGCTTTTAGGTAATCAGAATAAAGATTACACAAAGATAAGAGGTATATTGGTCTTAAAAAAAACATGATTAACCCTACTGCAAAACAAATTGGAACTGCCATGTAAAAATAAAACATCGCTATGTTGTTTCCCATCCCAGTGCCGTCATCCAAATACATCATTAGAGGTATTCCCGCGACATAAGCCAAAACACCTAATATCCAACAGTAACCTGAATAAGCAGCTCTTAACTTGATGATTTCTTTTGCATGCTGTCTAACAAATGCAATAGATTCCTTGCCTGATTCAATCATACCTTTGCCAAGAACCATACTTGGCAAAACCCCAGCTATGCCAACCTTCCAAGCGTAGTAAAGCGCTTCTTCGTATAATTTTTGGGCTATTGATCTTGTATCGTTATCACGGGGAAGTCGACTCATAATTTGCCTGACAGTAATCCAACCATCGGTCCAATGAAATGCCCAGAGAGGCCAAGCATTAGGCAAACTAAGTTTGAGACACATGGCAATGGTTGATGCCCTGCCTTGTTTATGCAGAAAATGAGTCACGCCCATGCAGCCCGAAAAAATACCAATAGGAAAAGCTGCTACACCCACACACACAAAAGCCCAAACGATTAGAGCATAGTCTATCGGTCCTGCACCGTCTTCATCTGAGAGTGCTTCCCACACGTCCGGCGGAATCCAAAAAAGCATTTGCGTCCACAACAAATACGCAATCGCAACAGCCAACCACTGCATCCCACCAAAAAAGAAAATTTCTTTTTCTTTTAATCCTAAAGACAGAGCGTACCCAGCCTTGGAAGTAAAATCAGAATATTCGGTCTCTTGGTTCGCTAATTTCTTTTGTAGGTCTGGAAGAGCTGCTAATTCTCTCCGTACGCTAAGCAGGGGTTTCATGACATCAGGCACCCAAGGGTCCATATCTTCTTTATCTTTTTCCGTAAGATCAGCAATTGTTTCCGACATCCCGGGTTCAGGTAAATTGGTGGTTTCAGGTTCACCGCTGGTAATAGATTTGGCTATTGACCAAGGCCCTGGCTTTCTATCTTCTTCTGGCATAATCCCTTACTTTGCTAATCTTACTGCTTCTTTGTTTCTTCTAAATGTTTCTTGAGGTAAGTCATAAAAGGAGTTCCTCCAGTTCCCTTTATAGTTGAGCCTCCAGTCCCAAATGGATTTTTTTGCTCTGACTGTTTATGAATATACATGCCAGCGTACTTTAAATGCAATGAACGAAAGTTTGCTAATTCATTCAAACATTGGTTATAAATTTGTTTTAAATCAGAGGAATCTGATACCAGATCTTTTACAACTGAAGACTGCTCAAGTTTTTCAATGAATTTTCTGTGTTCAGGCGGCATGTATTCTCTCATTTCGTTTAAATAATGCCTCAATGCATCTTTTGAATGTTTAATTCCTAAAACCCCATCTAAACTAGGAACTATACTGCTTTGAGCTCCTGTTTCTCCCCGAAAAAATTGTGCTTTATTGGCAAACTGGCTTTCATAAATTAGTCCATTTTTTAAATCAGGGTTGTCCTTAGAGCCAAAAATAAAGGGCCTAACTCTGTGATAGTAAACGTAAGGATCACATCGCTCCGTCATTCTTAAGAAAATCTTATTCACCTCGTTAATCGACAGCTGAATTTTTGATAAAAGATTGTGAAGATCTTTCTCGTTTGTCGATTCATTACACTCGGATAATTTATCAGCTGCTTCAATTGCCCCTGAGGCAGCATTTTCTATACAGACGTGAATGGTTACAAACCAATCCTCATCAACACCCCCTAAAAAATTATTAATCAGAGCAACATTTTCAAGAGAAAGTGGTTCTTCTTCTAATAAAAACCAATTATCTAAACAGTAGCTTGCGTAGCTTAAAACCGGTGGTCGGCCTAGAAACTCAGAAACCTGGACCCAAGGTGCAGCTACAACTTCAGGTAATTTACTATTAGGTTTGGTGCCTCCTAAAACATAAGCATGGGCTAAGAAGCTAAGATGCACCATAGCGAGCCTTAATTCGCTCTCGCTTTTTCTTTCTAAAAGCTCATGTATCGATAAATCGTCTTTATTAAGAGATTCAACTGTTAGCTGTACTCGGCTCGTTAAAAGTAACTTAGGGAGGCTTGAAGCTATTTCTTGTAATCTGCTAAGAGAAGGCGATGAAGATATTGAATACTCTTTTAAAGGAGGCTTGGCAGGTAAAAACCCCTTCACGTCACGCCCTTGTATGAAAATTAATATCCAGAAGCCTGCCCGTCCTTTCTGCTTTCGGAAGCCCCAAAATACACTCCATCTTTAATCATGATAGCTTGGTATCCGCCAAAAATACCTTTTTGATATTGGAGCTTATGGCCTTTTTTCTTAAGCGCTTCTTCAATCGCAATTCCAAATCCTGTTTCTAGGCTCAAACTGCCTCCGTCCAACATTATTTCGTCAGTTGGTTGGGAAGAGCCGCTGTGAACTAGCCTCGGGGCATCACCGGCTTCTTGGAGGTTATAACCGAAGTCAATTAAGTTAATTATTATCTGAGCATGTGCTTGCGGTTGGGTGGCACCCCCCATCACACCAAAACTCAAATAAGGTTTGTTGTCTTTTGTGACGAAAGCAGGAATTATGGTATGAAAAGGACGCTTACCGCCTTCAATAACATTCGCATGACCTTCTTCTAAACTAAATAACTCACCACGGTCTTGAAGCATAAAACCTAAACCCGGAGGTACCATGCCAGAACCCATGCCTCGATAATTACTCTGAATTAAAGAAATCATATTCCCAAATTGATCTGCGGCTGTTAAATAAATGGTATCTCCGCCATTAGGTATTCCGGATTCATCTACTTGAGCTGCTTTGGCTAAATCTATCAGGGCAGCCCTCTCTTTGGCATAGCTTTTAGATACAAGTTGCTCAGTTGGAATTTTAGAGAAATTGGGGTCGGCATAGTGCTTGGCACGATCAGCAAATGCGAGTTTCTTTGCCTCGGTAAATAGATGGACATAGTCTGAACTGAATAAGCCCATCTTTTTTACATCAAAATTTTCAAGGATATTTAAGATTTGTAGAGCAACCATTCCCTGACCATTGGGTGGTAGTTCCCAAACATCGTAGCCTCTGTAATTAGTAGAAACGGGTTCAACCCATTCTGAGTTGAAGTTTGCAAGGTCTTCATAAGTTAGAAATCCTCCCTGATCTTGTATGAAATCAGCAATAGTTTTTGCCACTTCGCCTTCATAAAACCCAGCCCTTCCCTTCTCAGCAATAATTTCTAGGGTGTTAGCTAAATGAGGGTTCTTAAAAATATCTCCTTTTTCCGTGGTTTCTCCATCTTTCATCCATACGTCCGAAAAGTTTGGGTACTGTTTAAATGTTTGCTTTGATCTATCAAGGTAGTAAGCGATTGTTTCGGTGACGGGGTGTCCTTTTTTTGCGTAACCAATGGTGGGTTCAAAAAGTGAAGCAAAGCTTTGATTGCCAAATTTTTCATGTAATTTAACCCAACCGTCCACAGCACCCGGAACGGTTACCGGTAAAGGACCGAAGGGAGGAATTTTTGCTAACTTTTGTTGCTTAAAATAATCCAAAGAAATAGATTGGGGGGCTGGGCCACTGGCGTTTAAGCCAAATAGTTTTTGTTCTTTGGCATCCCAAACAATTGCAAACAAATCGCCGCCTATGCCACTCCCTGTGGGTTCCATAAGACCTAAAGCAATATTCGCAGCTATAGCAGCATCTATGGCTGTACCACCCTTTTTTAATACATCAATACCTATTTGTGTTGCCAGAGGATGGCTGGTAGCGACCATCCCATGTTGTCCAATAACTTCAGAGCGACTCGCGAATTGTTCGCCTGTTATTCGGTCGTATCCATATCCACTCATAGTCATTAAGGCTAACGATAAAATGATGAACCTAAACTTCATTATAAGCTTAGCTTAATTATGCTTACCTTTATTCCAGCCACTTTTAGTTAAATATTTTTCTGCTGATTCTATTGCCCCTGCTTCAATGCTGGTACCCATGCTGTCATTCCACCTATTCAGATACCCGAATAGAGATATAACTCCTAGAATCTCAACTATTTCTCCCTCATCCCAATGATTCTGTAATCTTTCTTCCAGTTCCGCATCAACCGCATTAGGAGTTTGAGAAGCTGCCAAAGCAAAATCTAATGCTGCTCTTTCCGCTTCATTAAATGCTTCATGCGTTCTGTATTCCCAAATATTTTCAAGTTGCTCTGAATTAGCTCCGTATCTTTCAGCCGCTCTAATTGCGTGCGCCTGGCAGTATCTACACCCAGCTGCATTACTGCTTACCCAAGCTATCATCCTTTTTAAAGCAGAAGTAACTGTGCCGTGATTTTCCATGACTGCTTTATTTAAACCAATGAAAGCAGAAGCCACCTCAGGTCTAATTTGCATTGTTAAAACCGAGTTAGGACAAAAACCAAGAGTCTCATTAAAAAACTCTGCCAGTTCTTTAACTTCTAAATTGGCTTCTGGTGAGAGGGGTTTTACTAAGGGCATGTTGTATTAGTTTTGAATGCGGCCCTTTAAAATAACTTTGTAAATGTCTTGAGTATTCTTGATGTCTTCCAGAGGATTGCTATTCAAAATAACAAGATCAGCGTATTTTCCTGTTTCTATGGTGCCCATTTTATTTTCCAAATTAAAAAACTCAGCTGGAGTTATAGTAGCAGACCTTATTGCTTGCAGGGGTGTCAACCCAGCTTCAACTAGCAATTCTAGCTCTTTATGTAAACTGAAACCGGGTGTTAGAAAGCCAATGGGAGTGTCGGTTCCAGCAATAATCTTTACTCCGTGCTTATTGAATAAACTCACAATTTTGAAACTCCACTCTTCAAACATTTTATTATTATCACTTACTGGTTGTTGTGAGAGATTTACAGAGTCATCTAACCAACTTTTCTGTACTTCACGGGGAAGGAATTTATAAGTATCTTGCCATTTACTGTCAGCAAAGAATCTTTTTGAACCAACCGTATTAATGGTCAAGGTTGGGGTTTGGAAAACATTATTAGTAGCTAAGTATTTGATGATTTTATTGCACTGATTGTCATCTATGTTGCCTAGTGCAGCGTACCTTTGCGATTGATGAATTTTTGATCTAAGAGCTGAACCGGGAAGCAAATCCAAATTTTTTAACAGTTCCTGCCTTTGCGCTAAGATTTCTTCAGCATTTTCAGCACAGGCAAGGTCCAAATTCCGAATATGTTGCATGCCACCTAAACCTGCATCCACTGCATTAGCCAGATCCATGCTCA
>Ga0207990_1001236_pt1 | contig 13504 bp, 13 predicted proteins | sample ETNtaG_8_FD_185780 | JGI IMG/M metagenome (GOLD analysis project Ga0207990, IMG submission 185780) | Marine microbial and viral communities from oxygen minimum zone, Eastern Pacific Ocean - ETNP201406SV75 (SPAdes) (version 2) | ecosystem: Environmental > Aquatic > Marine > Oceanic ...
TTTCACCTTACACCGCCTTTGCAAGAACTGTTTTTAGTCGTTCCATAAAATATTCACCTACGTTTTGTGTTTTCTTACGTGTCCAACATTCTTTATAACGTGACCATTTTAAGGCGATACCATAGCCCTTTATTTCTTTGCGTATTTCTTCACATGGTTTATCAGGAAAATAAACATTAATATAACCATCTTCCTCTTTTACCTCAATTTCACCCACTGAAAATTCTATCAATTCCCTTTCTTCTTCCTTAATAAAGTACTCAAGTCGTTTCTTTGCTTGCCTTAAAGGTGTACTAATAGAGGATGTGTTTAATCTACATCTACGCCCATAGTGAGGGGTTACAAGTATTTCTTTTGCTAGTTTTTCACCAACCTTATTAGTAAGTACGGCAAGTAGTTCGGCGTTAGTTTCCGCGTCTAGTGAGCAGTCATAATAACCTTTGAATTTTGCCTTTCTTAGTACTTTGTTTATTTCTTTAGTCGCCTGTAAGCTTTCTTCAAGATTACTAATTTTCGCCTTTAATTTAACAATAGCTTCTGGGTCGTCTGACATAATCCCACCACTTCCGACACTTTGTGCTTTGTTTTCGTAGTATTCTGCTTTGTTACTTGCTTCAAAGCCCTTTTCTAGTTTTTTATCTATTCTATCTAAGACGTTACGATGACGTTTTTCGCTATGGTGACCAACCAAAATAGGTTGACCCATCGGTATACCTGTATTTTTTTCACCACATAAGTTACTTATTGAATTTTGTTCTGCTATCGCATGGTTGATTTCCGCACGTTGTTTGAACCTCTTTACTTTGTCTTCTTGCTTTTCATTGAAATTCGGATTTGCTTTTTTTCTTAAACTTGTATTGTCATTTTTCATAAGAATCCCCCTTTTGTTCAGCCTTTTGTTAAGTTTTTTTAAGTCTTTTGTGCATTCTTTTATTCTTTCAATAGCTTTTTTAATTTGATCTAGAGTCATATTTTTTTTTTAACCCTCCCCTTATTCGTTTGATATTTCATATTCATCGATGTCTGCATCTATTAGCTTTATTGAAGTGACTTTATTTTCTCTCTCAATTAAGGATTCTATTTCATCAACTGTGTCGTTCCATTCAGACTCGCTATCTAACTCTACTGATGATAAGTCATCAATTACATCTGAGCTTGATCCATTAATAAACTCTGCAATCTTTTGAGCTTCCTGTTCCGACTCAGCGATGATTTCCACATGACTTTTAATTTGAGTTAATATTGTAACGTAACCTATAACAGGAATTTTGTACTTCTTCATTTTTTTATCTCCTTTTGTTCAGCCTTTTGTTAAGTTTTTTTGTACATTCCTTTACTCTTTCAACAGCTTTTTTAATTTGATCTAAATTCATTATGATACTTTCCTAACACTCATAATGTTATACGTTGATGTTGTCTCAAAGTCTGATAAGTCAACAACTTGAGCAAGTGCTTTTTTATCTAAATTAGTTCTTTCACGTTCAGTAAGTGTAATTAGTACACCATCGGCATTGATAGCAACTTCACTACCTAGGAGAGTCTTAAAGTCATCTTTCAAAGTCTTTTCAAGTTTCTCTAACTCTTTACGTTTGTTAATAGTTTCAAGTAATAATTGAGCTTTTTTACAAGTTTCTTTCTTTACTGTTTTGATCATCTTTCAACCCTTCGCTATGTGGACTATTCCACGTACTCTATAAGTTCTCCAAATTGTCTAACTCTTTTAACTCTTTTTTAATTTGGTAACAAATGTCCTTTTTTACGTTTATTTTTATAGCCCTTTTCATTCTAAAATATAAAACGTTTATTAATTCTCGCTTTTTAATTATTAGTAATGTTGTTGTCATGTTTTAGCCCTTATTATTTGTATATACAAATTATAAGGAATTTACCGCATTGAGTCAACAACTATTTTAATTAAATTGTATATACAAAGTAAATCAGTAGGTTATCAATTATTTAATTTTCATGTATTTAATATAAGAAACAAAAATCAAGGTGTTAACTGATAGCCTTAATTTCAAAGAGTATTTAATAGAGATAGTTCGTTAGTAGTGGGCAGTTTCTTTATATGTATAGGGTTAAATATCTTTATATCTTTATATCTTTATATCTTTATATCTTTATATCTTTGTATCTTTATATCTTTGTATCTTTATATCTTTGTATCTTTATATCTTTGTATCTTTATATCTTTGTATCTAGTTAGAGGTGAAATACAGTCAAAGAACAACTACCAATCAATCAATAATAACCCGCACTAGTTAGAACCTGATAGAAATAAACTATCAATAGTTGATATAAAAATGTAAGTATCTAATATCCCTAGAACTTTAGCGTATTCTTACCCCATATAATAAGTATTATATGGGGTGCCTCAGATAGTGGGCAGTCAAGGCTACAGGATATTAACCACTTAAGTTATTACGCAGATTCTAAGTGCGTATATTCAAAATTCGCAGATTCAATAGGGGGTGGGGGTCGTGGGAAGTGTAATGGTGACAGTCAAAATGTTCCTCAGAAAAACCAAGGCCATAAAAAAAACACCCTATATTTTGTATATACAAAGATCTAAAACCTCTCCCCACTACTAATTTTCTAAAATTACTATTTTGACTTTGTATATACACCCCTATAAAGTCTTGGTATGAAACTAAAAAAAGATAAAGCCTATTCAGTAAGACAAAACGAACAACTTGTAGAACTTGTTAAGAAAAAAACAGGGAAATCTGTACAAGCTATTTTAGACAAAGCCTACAGCGAAATGGCCAAGAAGTTTAACTTCAAGGAAGTTCCGAAAGTAGATGATGACTTGAAGGATCTGTAATGGATATTGTACCTATTGACGAAGTTGCGAAACCAATCGATGAGATAGTAGAAATTGAGTTCTTTAATAAGGAGAACAAAAAATCTGTCTATAATATGATGCCTGAAAAGTGGAGAACTCTACTAGAAAGAAGAGGAATCCAAGAGGAATTAGAGAAAGAGGAGTGGGAAGTCAAAAAAGGACTTAACATAACTCCTACTTTAAATCGCCTGAGATATTCTTTTTGGAATGAATACTACAGAGCTGTAGATTCCAATAGAGGAAAGATGGTTCAAAAGAACATATTTCGTGGTGTTTGTTCCATGGAAGTGTATCAAAAAATGTTAATGAACAATGCGTATGTTGCGTGGATTCTATGTCCACCAAGTGATACAGTTGTGGCATTACGAGAAACTCTAAATTATGGACTTGATAGAGTTCGTGAAATTATGGATCTTCCTCTTTATAAAATTGAAAGTGTGAAGGTTGGTAAGGATGAATTTGAAGATAGGGAAGTTGTTGATGAAAAAGTAGCTAATTTAATGCTTAAAGCAGTTGCCATGGTAGATTTACGACTTCACGGATCTTATGTCCAAGTTGCTAAGATTGAGCAAAAAACTCTTAATGTTAATAAGAATGTAACGAATGTGACAAATGAGTATGTAGAATCTACTCCAGATTTCTCAATTGATCAGCAACTTGAGATGTTGAGAAATGAAGTGAAGCAGGATGTCCGTAAATTAGAAGCTCCTATAAATAGAGCTGATATGAAGGTTCTTGATGAGAATGATATTGCAATCTCTGAAATGACTGCCATAACTCCTGAGAGAAAAGAGAAATCCGAGATCTTAAATACCGATATAGACTACGATCTGGATGATTTGTAGTGGATTTAATCGATAAGAAGAAGGAACTTCTTGAACTGCAGAAACGCAAAAAGTACATGGATAATCTGCCTCATTTGTACGGCCAGAAGTTCTATCCGTGGAGTAGACAATTTTTTGAATCTACAAACCCTATGACTCTCCTGCTTTGTGGGAACCAAGTAGGGAAAACTAGTATTCAATTACGGAAGATGATTCATTGGGCTACTGCTACACACATGTGGGCAAAATGGTGGCCTAAAGCTATCAAAGCAGGAAAAACACCTAATGTGTTTTGGTTCCTGATTACCGATTATAATACTGCCACTTCTTTATTCTGGGATAAACTTGTTCCTGAATTTCTTCCAAGAAATGAAATGAAGAACCATCCAACATTTGGGTGGAAAGCTCACTTCCAAAATAGAAAAATACATATGCTTGAGTTTAACTCGGGTGTGAAAATATATTTCCATGCCTACTCAAAGGCCGCTGCTAACCTTCAATCTTCATCGGTTTATGCAGTTTTCACAGATGAAGAACTTATAGAGAGTATTTATGGAGAGTTACGTTTTAGAACTGCTGCTGTTGATGGTTATTTCAACATGGTATTCACAGCTACTTTGGGTCAAGAACTATGGTACAAAACCATGGAGAGAATTGGTGAAGCCGACGAAGCCTTTCCAAAAGCTGAGAAAATTCGTGCTACCGTCTTTGATTGTTTAACTTATGAAGATGGGGATGATGATACTCCTTGGACTAGAGAAAAAATTAAGGAGTTAGAAGCTTCTTGTTCTACCGAAAATGAGATTCAAAAGAGGGTTTATGGAAAGTTCGTGGTTGATGAGGGACTCGTTTTATCTGAGTATTCTCCTTCACGGCATATGGTTAAGCCTTATGCTATTCCAAAAGATTGGTACAAGTTTTCAGGAGTTGATATTGGGTCTGGAGGTAAGTCAGGTCATAAGGGTGCCTTTATTTTCATTGCTGTTAACCAATCCTACACGAAAGGAGTTATCTTTCGAGGTTGGAAGGGAAATACGACAGAAACTACTACTTCTGCTGATATTCTTGAAAAATATAGAGTTAAAAGAGCTGAACTTACCATGGACGGCCAATATTATGATTGGGCCTCCAAAGACTTCCATACATTTGCCACTCGAGCAGGGGAAACTTTCCTTAAGGCCAACAAAGACCACAAACAAGGTTGGGAAACTTTTAATGTCCTCTTCAAGCTCGGGATGCTCGAAGTATTTGACATCGATGAACTTCAAGCAATCAGATATGAAGCCTCAACACTTTCACATCAAAAGTTGGAACAGAAAAGGTCGGCGGATGATGACATCTTGGATGCTTGCAGGTATGCGATAACTTCAATACCTTGGGATATTAGTAAAGCTGTAAAACTCTACGAAGAGCCAGTAGAAAAGAAGATAGAAAAACAAAAGACTGAAACAGAAATACGCAGGGAGATTGTGTTCAATGACAACGAAGAAGAAGCCTACTACCAAGAAATTGACGAAGAAATCGAAAGTTGGGCAGACATGTATGACTGTTGAGGATTACTGTACACTAATAAGATGTGCCTCGGAGTGTGGTGTGGAAACTGTTAATATTGACAATTTTTCCATTAAGTTCCACAATGGAAGCAGCACACAGATTAAAGTAGAAGAAATAGAACCTATATTTCAAAATTCCGATAAACCAAATCACCCAGAAATTAATACTGAGGGGCTTCCAGAAGCTACTGACAGTGAAGATCTAATGAAATCCGAAGAGCTTTCTCTTATGATGATTGAGGATCCACAAAAATTTGAAGAATTACTAGCAAATGACGATGAACTTTTAAAAGAGTTCGAACACAAAACAGATGAACTAAGGGAAGATTAATGGCTAAGGATATTGGCGAATTAGATAAACTATATAGAGATGCTGAGTCTTGTGATGATACTACTTTCTCAGAAATGAGATCGAATGTCTTACTTGTATCAGGTGATCACTATAATAAAAAAGGTTCGAAATACTGGGATAGAATCCAGAATAGTAAGGGATTAAAGGAAGCTTCAAAACTTCGTCTTACTAAAAACCATACTGCCACTATCTGTGCAAGAAAGGTCGGAAAGATCCTTTCCCACGCTCCAAATACAAAAATTACTCCAAACAATATGGATGAAATCCAAGATCAAAAGACCGCTGAACTTAATGATTCAGTTTGGCAACAAGCCAAGAAAACTCACAATATACGTTCGAAGGTTCGTAGATGGGCAGAGGATTTTATTCATCTAGGTGAGTGTTGGGCCAAAATATATTGGGATGACTCAAAAGGCGACTTGCTCGGATATGAGCAAGCAGAAGACGAAGAGGGCGAATTACTATTTGAAGAGTCAGAAGAAATAGTAGTTGACCAGTTTGGTCAGAAAAATTTGGTGCGGTCGCATAAACCACTTGAGGACAAAGACTCTCCAGTAATGTCTGGTGATTTCGTCTTCGAAAGAATGTTCGCTTTTAATATGCTTAGAGATGCTAATTCTCAGTCATTAGACGAAAGCCCTTTTATTATCAATAGAAAAATGATCGATAAGTCACAAGTAAAAGATAAAGTTGATGCTAAATCTTTTGAAGAGATGCAAAATTCTGAAGAAACTTATTTAGTTTTCGATTCAGACTCTGCAAATTATTCTACAGAAAAGAACAAGATGATGCTTAGAGAGTTTTACTTTAGACCTTGCATAGAATACCCACAAGGGTACTTCTATATTACGGTTCAGGGTCATATTATTGAAGAAGGTGAGCTTCCATATGGAATCTTCCCAATTGTACACGCAGGACATTCTGAGATACCAACTTCTTGTAGATATAGATCCCCAATTAAACAAATGCGTCCTTACCAAGTAGAAATTAACAGATCAGCTTCAAAAATTGCTGAAACTCAAATTACTTTAGGTGATGATAAGCTTATTTTAAATAATAATGCAAAAATGAGTAATGGTGGAACGCTTGCAGGTATCCGTGGAGTTAAAGTTAATGGTGCCACAGAAGATATTAAAATCTTAGCAGGTAGAAGTGGTGAACAATATCTCCCATATATGCAAGGTCAGATCTCAGAGCTTTACCAAGTTATGGATGAAGCAGACATGGATAACTCAGCAGGTCAATTTGATCCTTATGCTATGTTGTACTTTTCAAATAGAAATAAAGAAAGATATAGAAAACACGCTGAAGAATTTGAAGACTTCCTCACAACTATTACTGAAGTTTTCTTAGGTCTTGCTAAAGAATACTATGATGAAGATCGTATTATCCCAATGATAGGGAAGACGGAAACCGTTAATATAGCGGAGTTCAAGCATACTGAGAAATCTTCGTACAGAATCCAGATTGAAAATGTATCTGATGATATTGATACAATGATGGGTCGTCAGTTGTCGATTAATCAAGCTCTACAGTATGTTGGAAAGGATATGGATCCAGATACTAGAGGTAAGATGATAAAAAATATGCCTTTCATGAATCATGATGAAATGTTCGAAGATATTACTATCGATTACGATATGAGTAAGAATGATATGTTGGCCATGGAACGTGGTGAGATGCCAGTTATTGGTAAAAATGATGAGCATAAGTATCTCATCAAGAGAGCTTCATCTAGAACTAAAAAAGCTGATTACAGATTTCTTCCAGAAGAAGTAAAAAATCTTTACTCTCAATATATCCAAGCTCATGAGCAAATCGAAGCTCAACAGGCCATGGAAATTCAACGTGCCCAAGCAGGATTTATTCCTACAACTGGGTCACTTGCTAAAGCAGATCTATATGTAACCAATGCTGAAGGGACTGTAGAACGTGCCCAATTCCCTGCTGCTTCTTTAGAATGGTTGAGAAATCAATTACTATCTCAAGGTGAAGTGATGGATTCAGTTGCTGATATGCCTCAAGGTGCCCAAGCAGACATGGCAGGGATGGTAAATCAAGGACTACCTCCACAAATGTAAACTTTACATATCGTAGCTCCCTTTTTAGTATATACAAAACTGTATTATTAAGGGAGCAATAGTGCTTCCATCGCACCTAGATGGAGATTACATGACGATTAAATCATTAGAAGACTTACACGACAAAATTGCAGAAATGGATGAAGAAGCTGAAACAGTGGACGACTCTCTTGAAGAAGAGGCCCCAGTTGAAGAAGAAACTCCTGAAGAAGAGCCAGAAGAAGAAACTCCTGCTGAAGAAGAAACTCCTGCTGAAGAGCCAGAAGAAGAACCAGAAGAAGAAACTCCTGAAGAAGAGCCAGAAGAAGAACCAGAAGAAGAAACTCCTGCTGAAGAAGAAACTCCAAAATATGAAGCCAATCTAAAGTACAAGGCCATGAAAGAAGAGTATGATCTTCCTGAATACCTTGCTGCTGTTATTGACTCCCCAGAAAAAGAAGAAGAAATTAAAAAGATTTACTCAAAAGCTATGGGTATGGATCACTTCGCTGCCAAGAATGAACACATGAGAAAGCAGCTAGATGATGTTGCCCCAGTTATGCAGGATGTTCAGCACTTTAATAAAATGTTAGATGATAAAAATTATCACGCTGCTTTCAGATTAGCAGGTGTTGATGATGATTCTATTTTAAAGCTTGCAGGTAACATTCTTGAAATTAGAGATTTGACACCAGAACAGCAAACTGCTTATAATAATAACATTCAGTCTAACCAGAGACTACATCAATTGGAAGCCGATAACCAACGACTCCAACAACAATTTACAAATTCACAGGAAAGTAAACAGCTCCAAGAGTTGGATACTCAAATAGTAAGCGGAGATACGGCCAATATTTCTACGAACTATGACCAGAGAATGGGTAAAGCAGGTGCTTTTAGAGAGGCAGTAATTAATAATGCTGCAATGATTGAGTTCCAAACAAAAGATAATCCTAATGGGCCTACTATCTTGACACCCCAAGAAGCTGTAGCAAGTTTTATCAAAACGTCTGGACTTACTCCTCAACAAGTCACTGAGCAAGTTGGTGATGCAGGTCAACCTAAACAAACTGTCGTAAAACCAACGGTAATAGTTAAGAAAGATAAACCTACCATCCCAAGAATTAAATCAGGAAATAAAAATCCTGTTAAAAAGAAGGTAAAAACTTTGGCAGACTTGCAAAATCTTGCTGAGGGTTTAGATGACTATTAATTATTAACGGAGGACTACAATGTCAACTAAAAGATCGTTTCAGGATATGCTTAATGAGTATCTTCCTAACTCTCTTCTAAGAGAAGAGCTAATTAAAAGAGATTACATTCTTTCAAATGTAAAAAAAGACAACAAGTGGAAAGGTGGAAAAATACCTGTTCCTTTCAAAGCATCTGGTGCTTCAAGTGTTAAGCTTGGTGGACTAACTGCAGGTAACGACATCGCTGAGTCTAAGTTTGTTCGTGGATCAATCGATGAGTACAAGGAAGTTTGGGGATCAATGATCTTTCACCACAGAGATATCCTAGATCACTCAGGTAAAATTAAAGAAGATTCTTTCATTAGAACACTTCCAGATACTATCGAAGATTTTTCTGAGTACATGAAGACAGTAATGTCTGTTCAACTTGGTACTGGGCCATCATTTGCTAAAGCAATGGTTAACCCAACTGTAGGTGGAGTTGTTAAAGTAGATAGAATCGATAGATTCATGCTTGATCAAAAAGTAATCATCGAAGATGATGATTCAGCACCATTAGCACTATATGTTATTGCTATTGACCTTAACGCTGATACTGTTACTTTCTCTGCTACAAGAGCAGGTGGTGCAGCTGACCTTACTGCTTATACAGTAGCTCAGAACGCAAAATTCTTCCATGATGGTGGAGAAGATACTTCTAATCAGTTCACTTCATTGAGATCTGCTCTTCTTCCTGCTGCGAACGGTGGTTCTGCTACTCTTCACGGTAAGTCGAAGCTTCTATACCCATTCTTACAAGCAATTGCTGTTGATGGTTCATCAATCACTGCTTCTAACATCGTTCAAAAAATCTTTGAAGCGTATGTTGTTGTAAGAGTAAAAGCTAGAGGAAACGCTGATACTGTACTTATGTCATTTGAGAACCTTGGTTCTGCAATGCAAGTTATCGAGTATGGGCCTACAGGTTCAAATGGTAAATCACCATTCAAAGTTTCAGAAGGATCTTCTAAAGCTTCTATGTATGGTTGGGATGAGATTGAAATCCTACAAATGGGTTCTCGTAAGAGACTTAAGTTTGTTGGGATCCAAGAATGGGACAACGACACAATCGTATTCCTTGATTGGTCAGCAATCTGTTTCAGATCAAACGGATTTATCCAAAAAAGAACTGCACCAGATGGTAAGCAATACTACGAGACAAGAACAACTGCAGGTTTTGCATACATTCTTGACTCATTCTGTTTTGGAGAGCTTGAAGTTAAAGCACCAAACAGATGTGGAATCATTTACGGAATCGCATACTAATATAATTGGGGGGCTTAGGCCCTCCTTTTTACTTTGAGGTTCTGATGTCAGAAGCAAATGGAAAAGAATTATATAAAACTCAATCCCTTGAACACGTTAAACAATTTGTTGAGCTAGACGGGCAGGGACGATCATTCAAGGTTTACACTTGTGGACTTCAAACTCCTGTTGGTGGCCCTTGCAGCGTTACTATCTACGGATACATTAACGTAAACTCTACGGCCATTGATGGTAGAGTTGAAACTCAAGGTGTATGGACTCAAATACATCAAGACAAAATAGACTTATTACTAGTATAAGGATTCATAATGCATTTTGAAAAGAACAGATTCGAGATATGGAATCCGCTACAACACCCATATAAGCACACTTTAAGTGACTTTGCTTACTCTCACAATGCTGTTCCTTGGGTTACGACTTTAGAAGGTGTAATTAATGCTATTTTAGCAGTTAATTACCCTAACACTGAAGCTTCTGTAGCCACTCCTGCTGACCTACCTACAGGTATCGACACTCCAAATATTGGAGATGTTGTACCAACTTTACTGGATTACCGAGTCGTAATTGACGATGGTGATGGGAAAGGCTCTGGGTACCGATGGGAGCATAGAGAAGGTGAAGCAGCTCCTTCATGGCATAAAATTTATGACATGGATTGGGGTGAAGAAACGATTGTATCGAACTTCCTAACTAAAACCCAAGATACTTATGTATCAAAGCAGGGCCAAGATGAAATTGATAAAGATGGTAATGCCGTTGTTGGTGATCTTTCTGGCCAATTTATTTATGGTGGGGCTTCTGCCAACACACATCTCACCCTCTATGCTAATAGCGGAGATGGGGTTGGGCCTAATACTGGTTTCGTACAAATTGGTGATCAGCTAAGACCTCTAACTACAGATGTTTTTGACATAGGTACAGTTGCTAAGAAGTTCAAAGATCTTCACCTTTCAGGTAATGCTTATCTTAAGAATATCTCAATAGTAGGGGATGTCCTTACTTCAGATACAGGGGCTTTCAATTTTGGATCAAATACAATTGATACTACTGGCAAAATTACTGGTGGTATTTTACAGTCTAATTCTTTTGCTGAATTAGCCCAGATTACAACTCCTGCCAATGCCCAAGCAGGTCATGATAGATTATATTTCAAAAACGATGACAAACTTTATAAATTAGATGCTGCAGGTATAGAAAAACTTGTTGGCCTAGAGTTTACATCTTCAAATGATAATAGATTACTAAGATCTGATGGAGCTACAGGTGAAAAAATACAAGAAAGCGGAATCACGGTTACTGACTCAGATGAAGTCTCAGGGGTTACTAGCCTATCAGTTGACAATATTCTTGTTGACGGTAGCACCATATCAACCACAGCATCGGATGTTTCTTTACAGTTAACTCCAAATGGTACAGGAACTGTCATAGTTCCAAGCCTGAAGTTAACAACTTTCTTACAAGATTCATTATATGTTCCCTCAGTAGCAGGTGATCTTGTTGCTAGAAACGTAAAAATAAATTCAGCAAACGAAGTGACAGGAGTTTCAAAACTGTATGTCGATACTTTAGTACTGGATGCTAACGAGATTACTTCAACAGCAGCAGGAACTGATCTTAAGATCACACCTCTGGGTGGTGGAAGACTTGTTACAAAAACAATAGTTCCTGATCTTCACGATTCAAAAGATTTGGGAGCAGTTGGTACTAGATTTAGAAACCTTTATCTAAATGGGAATCTAAACGATGGTACTGATGATTTCCCAATAACTGAGTTGATGAAACTTCGTGAAGCCTCTCTAGGAGCTGCTACAGGCGATACTCTTTTCTACAACGCTGCAACAAGCAAGTGGGAAGCTAGTCATCCAGATAGTGAAATTGATCATGGAGCCATTGCAGGTTTAGCTGATGATGACCATATTCAATATGCTCTTCTTGCAGGTAGATCTGGAGGCCAAACTCTAATCGGATCAGATACAGCAGCAGAAAATTTAACTCTGGAATCGACATCTAATGCTTCGAAAGGGTTAGTATTAGTATCCGATCATTTCGCCCCAGTATTAGATAGTGGGTCAGATTTAGGTACAGCATTAAAAAGATTTAAAGACATAAGAATGTCAGGTGAGTTAAAAGGTGGTCGCCTTGAGAACTTCACAACTGGAACTTTACCACCATCCTCAGCAGCCAATATAGGTAGGGCAGTTTGGAATACAACTACTAAGCAAATAATGGTGGATGATGGAGTTGCTTGGCAGAGTGAAGGTGTTAACAGATTTGTTGGCGATATATCTTTTGACGGAATTGTTCTAACAAAAGATGTTTTAGTTTCTTCGAGTGTAGTAGATGCTAGAAACGCAATTGTTCAATTGTTGAATAACAATAATGACTTTGATAGAATTTATTGCACCATCAAAGCAATCTCAGCGACAACCATTCGCATAGAAACAAATACACCATTAACGGCAGGATCATACAGACTAATAGTCATTGAGTAGGGGAATATATGGAAGTTTATAGTGATTTAATATCAGCAGGTTTAGAAAAACTTGCTACACACCCTACAGGTACTGGGGTATTTGAAAGTAGAATTTATTTTAATACTACTGCAAAAATGCCTTACTACTATAATGGTACAAAATGGGAAGTGTTTACATCGATCTTTAACAAGGTGGATGCAGTAGTTAACCCATTAGTAACTAACGATTCATCGGAAGGTTATGAAGTAGGTTCGATTTTCTTAAATACAGTTTCAAAAACAATCTTCATGTGTATTGACGATACAGTCGGTGCAGCAGTATGGAGACCTTTAGAAACAGAAAAAAATAATTATTCAGCACTTATCGCTCCAGTAGTAACTGATGATTCATCAGCAGGATACTCGGTAGGGTCTAAATGGGTAGTTCCTTTAGATGGTGTAATCTTCTTCTGTGTTGATGCAACAGTTGGTGCAGCAGTATGGTCACAAGGTGGTGGTGGTTCAGGATCTCTGGACTTCTTCTTAACTGAAGACTTTGAAACAACTAAAGCTGCTGATCTATCAGTTACTGGTACGATTACAGTTGAAGATGAAGAAGCAACTCCAATCGATGGTAAAAGATCGATTAAAATAACTCAAGTAGCAGGGTCTGGTGGGGCCATTGTTAAGCTTCCATTAATACCGATTGGTAGAAATGAGAAGGCTTCTGATGTTGGATTCAAGGGTAGATTTACTTACTCTGGTGATAACTCAGACATAGATCTAGTAATCTATGATGAGACTCTGGCAAAAGTTGTTAACAGAATTGAATTACCAAAGAAAGTAGATGTTACTACTTTTGAAATTCTTGGAGTAACGAGAGATAATACTGATGATCTATCGGTTTATGTTGAAGTTAT